>Ga0315293_10005899_pt1 | contig 11501 bp, 9 predicted proteins | sample YL17G13_20_MG_FD_203071 | JGI IMG/M metagenome (GOLD analysis project Ga0315293, IMG submission 203071) | Sediment microbial communities from Yellowstone Lake, YNP, Wyoming, USA - YL17G13_20 | ecosystem: Environmental > Aquatic > Freshwater > Lake > Sediment | place: USA: Wyoming | collected... | reverse complement strand
AAAAAAAGGAGACCCTAACCCTGTTGTCATGCTGAACTTGTTTCAGCATCTGGTTAAGATTTTTTCTGCTTTTGGCAGACACACCTTTCATCCCCGTCCACAGGACGGGGTTTTCAGGTGCGATTTTAATAAAGTCTTTTCAAGGATCCACATCATAAGGAGGGAAAAAGGTGAAACAACAGAACCGGATTATGGTCGAGACGGCCTGCGCCATTGCCAAAAAGACCCGTTCGCAAGGAGTGTTGCTCTATGCCGATATGTTTGAAGATTATGAAGCCCTGGCAAAAATCGGCCAGGAAAAACAGACCGAACTGATCCTTGCCTGTCAGAACGATGCCTCCTTTACGGATGCGAACTCGGCCTTTAAGAAAGTGTTGAGGATCCCCGATGTGCCTCTGGGCCGGATCAACCAGGTCAAGATGGCAGTCATCCAGGCCCTTTCAAAGGGTCTCGTTAAAAAAGGGGACAAGTGGGTCTGCCTCTCTGGCATCCCTCAATCGAAATCTCTCGATAATCTCCTGATTCTTGAATTTGGAAAAGAATTCGAGATCATCTCTTCTTCCGATCTCCCCGTCCTCTCTGAGATTGTGATGCCGGAAGTCTTTGAAACCGTATTAAACCTCGCCTTGGAACTTTCCTCAGAAGGAAAGGAGGGGAGAAAACCTGTTGGAACTATCTTCGTCTTAGGAAGGCATGAAGAGGTTTTCAAATTTTCGCATCCCATGGTCATCAATCCCTTTCAGGGATACCCTGAAGAAGAGCGAAACATTCTTGACCCCCGACTGAGAGAAACGGTTAAAGAGTTTTCCTCCATCGACGGGGCCTTCATCTTCCGGGAGGATGGCATCATCCTGGCAGCGGGTCGCCATCTTGATGCATCCGGGGAGAATATTGAAATCCCCTTAGGACTCGGAAGTCGCCATCGGGCAGCAGCGGGAATTACCCGTTTGACCGATGCCCTGGCCATTGTTATCTCTGAGGGGACAGGGGGGGTCCGGATCTTTCACCATGGAAAGATCTTCATGGAGATTGAAAAAGGAGAGTAAATTATATTTCAGACCGCAGAAATGATGAAACCGTGAAACATCTATTCGAAGATTGGGAAAACATTCAAGCCAGGATTCAGCAGGCTCAGAATGTTTTTCTTTTTCTGGACTATGACGGAACCCTCACTCCAATTGTATCTCGGCCTGAACTGGCTCTTTGTCCGCCCGAAGTAAAGAGACATTTGGAACAATTGCGTGATCTTCCCAGCATCTACCTAGCCATCATCAGCGGGCGATCCTTGAAAGACCTGCGGGAAAAAGTAGGGGTGTTAGGGATTATTTATGTCGGCAACCATGGATTGGAAATAGAGAACTCCAGTGGCAGGCATAAGAAAATTTTATCTTCGGCCAGAACGAGGGAACTCAAAAGAATCACCCACAATTTGCAGAATTCTTTGAAAGACATTTCTGGGGTTCTTTTTGAAGGAAAAGGGGCCATTCTGTCTGTCCATTACCGCAACGTGTCCCGGAACTTTTTCACGCGGATTCCTCAGATTATAGAAGAGGAGCTTCGGCAATGGAAGGATCACTGGAAGATGGCATCCGGCAAAATGGTTTGGGAAATCCGCCCCAAAGTCGATTTTCATAAAGGGAAAGCCGTTGCAGAAATTCTAAAAACCTCTCCCTCTTCGGGGCTTTTGCCAATCTATTTGGGAGATGACGAGACCGATGAAGATGCATTTCGGGCGCTCAAAGGCCAGGGTATTTCGGTTCTTATCGGACCGGGTAGGCATCCCTCGGAGGCTGATTTTTTTCTCCGAAACCCTGATGAGGTTCATGAGTTTCTTTTCCGGTGCCAGGAGGTGAGGCGTGCTATCAGCCATGATGCTGGATTTGCCTGAAAGGAACTGCAAACCTCCCCTTTTTTAGGTTAGCCAATTGTGGTAATATAATTTTATGGTTCCTAAGATTGCCGAACATCCTTTTTTCTTTACCGGTTGCTGGGAGTTAAGGGAAATGGTTGGGCGAAGCGCCGGGGATGAGCGGCAGCTTTTGGAAGGCATCGACGAAATCCACTTTGACTCCCTTTTCTAGAAGAAACACAACTATTGATGTCACAGATAGATGATATCTTGAGGGTGCTCGAGGGTGAGGAATAGCAACAGATAATCCCGCAGGTGCCGGGTGATGAGAAAGTTGTACCTGACGTGTTCTCTACCGTTTTGCCCCAGCCATCTGGCATATTCTGGATTGGTTAGTAGCTGTCTTATTGCGTAGGCAGTTCCCTCTATGCCATAAGACAATAGGCCAGTGAATCTGTTCTTTATCTGGAGCGTTATTCCCCCAACAGCTGAGGCCACCACCGGCTTTGCCTTCCACAGGGCTTCGGTTACGGTAAGTCCAAAACCCTCCCGGTGTGACTTTTGGACAATGACCGTGGATGCCCTCTGTAAAGCATTTATCTCAACGTCACTCTCTGGTGGGACAAGCAGGATATGTATGTCGGGGTTGCCCCCAGCTCTCTCCTTTACCTCAGTCAGCACCTTTTCTGACTCAGGGTCATCGCTGGCGGTACCTCCAGCGAAGACAAGCCGGCAGTCTATACTTTTCCTTACCATCTCGAAGGCTTGAATTACCCCTACCGGGTCTTTCAGATAATCAAAGCGGGAAATCTGGGTGATAATGGGCTTGTCCTTGGGGATGACGTATTTTTCAAGAACAGAATCAATCGTCTGCTGCGATAACTCTTTGTTCTTATCACTCAGCGGGTCTATGGATGGGGAGATAAGAAACTGACGAATAGGCAGCTGGTGCGAGAAAGAGGGGGCAGAGAAGACTGCCGCATTATACTGGACAATAAAAGGCTCAAGGAAGCTCCAGACTTTCTGGTTGGGTTGTGATACATCAATATGACAGCGCCATATCCAATTCCTGCCTATTTCCTTCTTCCGGCTCACCATAGTTACCGGCTGGGGATCATGGACAAAGATAATATCACCATATAATTCCATCTCCCTGATATTCTGTTGGGAGACCTCAAGAAAAAGAGCGAAGTCGGCGGCAGAAATATCCTCTCCCCGGCCGTGTAAAGTATTATGGAATTTTTTGGTCACTTGGAAAAACTCGGGGCTTCCTTTAATGGTATTCCAGCGGGCATCTACACCAAGCTGCTCCAGTAGCGGCAACATACGGCTTAGAATCTCGGCTACGCCACCTCCGGTAAAGGTTGAATTGATATTCTGAATAACCTTGCCGGAGAGTCGGGCAGCAAGCAGCCTGAGCTCTTCAAGGGTGCTACGTCCTACGATTGGCTCGAAGTCATTAATTCTTATTTGATGCGTTTTTCGATAAGTTGTATAAAAGCTGATCTTAATCCCTCCAGGGTATAGGTATAGGGGTCAAGCCGGGCTATCTCCTCGCCAAGCTCAGCCTCCTCCAGACTGTCTTGCAACCAGATAGTAAAATCATTAAGCCCTCTGCCCAGCCTCAATCTCGATTCAAAGACATGAAAGTAAAGAGAGCCCAGGCTTATCTTGCGTAAAGCCTCAACAAATTCTCGCAGGTCATGCGCAACATAGGGGGTGGAAATAACCACGCTCACCGACTTCATAAAGCGAAATTCCCTCCCTGGCATCGCCTCTCTAGAGTTAGCCCCCCCGGCAAGGTGCTCCTCAATTATAACAACTATTCTTTCTCTAATAGCAACGAGACTGGGAAATTCAAAGGTATTAACGCTAGCCAACCTTTCACCCAGAACCTCCTCACCCAGTACATCGTTTACCCAGACAGCAAAGTCGCTGGATGGTTCGGGTATCAGGTAGTGGTGTTCTTCAAGAAAGTGATGTGTGTGATAGTAAATCACAGAGTCAGGTACCTTTTTAAGGGTATCAACAAGTTCCCTGAGATTTCTTGCCTTAAGCCCTGTTAACTCCTTTATATACGTTCGGCTTTGGAAACGGAAGGGCTCTTCGGCTTTTTTTAAGGGACGCCCGTAATTGACCACTGTAAACTGAAGAAGCCGGTTGTTGGGGACAATAATAATACTTTCGTCTAAAGCCTTGATCCGCGTGTTGTACCAGCTTATCTCGGTAATATAGCCTTGCTCTCCTGTTTCCAGCTTGATGTAGTCACCCACTTTAATCTGCTGGGTAGCACTAAGATGGAACCCGGCAAAAAGGTTAGGGGCAGCATTTCTTAAAGCCAGTGCTGCCGCCAGGATTGCCACTGCTATTAGAACAAGGAGAGGACTGGTGGGCATGCCCCAAATCTCAAGTATTATCAGAGCACAGACGACAACGATGGTGGCCCTGGTAACATTCTTTGCCAGGGTGATCGTTGGCCACCGGGCTTTCAGCCTGGGCAAATATATCTCCAGTAGCTGCCCACATAGATTGATAACCAGCCATCCAAGGGAGAGGACAAAGAGGCTGCCCATTGCTTTGGTGGTTATGGCTTTGATTTGCGGGGTAACTACCGACACCTGAATGGCTATGAAGACGCCCAAAATTAGAAACCAGAATAGGAAGGGACGATGCACCGCTGTCATCACCAACTTGCTTCCTTGCCATCTGACTCTTGATGCCCACCTCTCAAAGGCGTTACTAACCACCCTCCTCAGCCATAGACCAACAATGTAACTAGCAAGAAAAGCCAGCACAGGAACAGCCATCTTCAACCAATTATCGATTAGCCACTCAACCATCATCTCTAAGTCCCAATAATTACTCAATCATCCATTCTACCAAAGAAAGCCGTTTTTTACCCTACTATCATCTGAATGACTCTGAGCCTGCTCCAGTAGCATCTCAAGGAATATAGCCACCTTAGCCGGTGATTTCAGGAAATATTGGGCAAAGGTCAGCTTTTGTTACTCAACAATTGCCTGGGTTGGGTTATCGCCAAGGATTGGCTGAAGGTTATGTGCTTCATGCAGGCTTCTCCAAACGAACCCGAGCCAGGGCGGTGATTAGATCTGCAGCCCAATAATAGATATTGCGGTTTTTTAAAGTCTCTCGCATACCTCGCATGCGAGCCTTTTGTTCCACAGGGTCCATCTCCAGGGCCGTGCGAATCGCTTCAGCCATCTCTTCAATATCATAAGGGTTGACAATCAGGGCATCCCTGAGTTCCCTCGATGCTCCAGTGAATTGGCTGAGAATCAGGACGCCTGATTCGTCATCCCGAGCGCCGATGTACTCCTTGGCCACCAGATTCATCCCGTCGTGTAAAGAGGTCACCAGACAGAGGTCGGCGGTCTCGTAAAATGGCCTAATTTCTTGATGGCTATGGTGCTTTTTTAGGAAAACGATCGGTCGCCATTCTTTGGTCGTAAAACGCCAGTTGATCCGATCTACCTCTGCCTCCACCGCAGCAATTAAATCGTGGTACTCCTTAATGTGGGTACGACTTGGAGCCCCAAGCTCCACAAAAGTAAATTCCCCCTGATAAGCAGGATATTTTCCCAGGAATCGTTCGATGGCTTTAAAGCGTTCTATGATTCCCTTCGTGTAATCAACCCGATCCACCCCCACGCCTAAATGTTTTCCCTTGACGCCCAGATCCTTTAGAAGACTTTCTTTGGTAGACTTCGTAGCCTTGCTTGCTGTGGAGGCGTTGGATTTGCCCGGGAAGGCAATACTGATGGGAAATGGTTTCACCAGGGTGGTTTGCCCTCCTCTTTCGACCGCGAAATGCTCCCAGTCAATCCGGGATTCTAAGGCGCGGTCAACCGTATCCAGAAAGTTGTTACAGTGAAACTGGATGTGAAAGCCGATGAGGTCTGCTCCTAACATGCCATGCAACAGTTCTCTCTGCCAAGGGCAGATGCTGAAGGACTCCGGATTCGGCCAAGGAATATGCCAGAAAAGAGCCACCCGAGCATCCGGACGTTCTTCTTTGATCAATCGAGGGAGTAAGGCGCAATGATAATCCTGGATCAAAATCAAGGGCTCTTCGGCGTCCTCCAGTTCTTCCAAAGTGGCTTGAGCAAATTTTTTGTTGACGGTTTGATAATATCCCCAATCCTTTACCCGGAAGGATGGCCGTGTATGCGCGATGTGACAGAGCGGCCAGAGCCCCTCGTTGGAAAATCCATAATAATAACCCTTTTCTTCTTCCTTGGTGAGCCAGACCCTTTTGAGGACGTATTGAGGCTCCTCGGGGGGAACTCTGATTTTGCTCTGGTCATCAACCACCTCGCGGTCGGCATCCCCGCTTCCATGGGCAATCCAGGTTCCCCCGCAGGCCTGGAGGACAGGCTCTAACGCCGTCACCAATCCACTGGCTGGCACCAGGCATTCAATCTTCTTCCCCTTTTTTTCGTGCATGTAGGGTTCGCGGTTGGATATTACGAACAGAGGCCTTTCCTTGAGGAGGATACGAACCTGCTCTTTAAGCCGCACTGGAGTCCAGGTGGATTCGGCGGTATGTCTGAGACGTGCTTCTTCCTCGGCAGCCGCACGAGCCGCCGAGATACTCCTGGCCATTTGCTTTACTTCCATAGTCAGAGGCTGAAAAACTCCCCCCGAAGGAAGGTGGAAGGGTTCTTTGCTCTTTTCCGTCCGCAGGTGTTTCATCCATTCAGCCATCTTGGCAATCGGCCCGGCTATACTCCAACGAATCAAAAGGAGGGTAGTTAGAGAAATGACAAGGGCATTCACCAAGAAACGGATGAAACTATTTTTCCAGATAAGCGAGAGCCGGTCCTGAATATAGGAAGGATCTTGAATGATGACCAGAGCGCCCGCCACACCCTCTTCCCGATAAAGGGGCAGAGCATAAAGGTACATCTCTTTTCCAGCTAAGTGGAAAAAATGCCCGCTCTCCAGATCAGAGTTCATGGCGTTGGTCACAAATGTCGGGGTTACGGAAAGGTGAGCGGACAATGGAGGAGTGGCGGCGATCAATTTGTCCTTCACGTCATATATCGCCACCCCGGCAAGCCTTTCCCGGTTTCCAAATTTTTCCACGATCTTTTGCAGACGCCCTGGGCTCCCCTTTTCCAATAGGGGCTCGATAGTCTCTTTCAGGCTCTCGCCCAAAAGGGAAGCGCGGCGCTGAAGGTCAATCGTCAACCTCTCCTTCTCCTGCCGCACCTGCATGAGGGTAAACAGAAAAACAAGGACACTGATCACGACGACAACCGAGAGAATAATTCGTAAATTGATCCGCAAAGGACACCTCTAAGAATTAATAGAAACCCATTTAGTAGAGTAAGATATAAAAAGAAGGATAGGCCTGATTTCATTCTGCATATTTTCCCTGAGCTTGTCAAATCCCTTTGAATAATCTTTTTATATTTGGCTTAGAGCTGAAAAGACGGGGCATTAGGCAGTGGCTACTTAAATACCCGTAGGTTGGTGTTTGGCATTTCAGGAAAGCAAATCTACAGAGGAACCCCCCAGAATAGACACTCTGAGAAGGAACAGAGATTAATACAAACACAACAAACGATTTGTCATCGCGAGGAACTGAGCGACGAAGCAATCCCATGAAAAACGAGATTGCCACGCCCTTCGGGCTCGCAATGACAGCGTGCGATGTTAAAATATTTAATGCGTTTGTATTAGTTTAGCGCTCCATCAACAAATATAATATTAGATAAAGGGAGAAGGCCAAAAGAATCAAAACAAGAGAGGCACCCAATGTCAATTTTGGAAGTTCTCCTGGGTAGCTCTTCCGTTTTTCGACCAAGACCTGCGCATGCTCCTCTGCTCTTTTCGGGCTCATCATAAATCTTTTCACTTTCAATTTGGCTTCTTCCTTCTTGATATGTAATGCGAGAGCAGGATTGCGGCTGAACCAAACGAAAAAGCCTGCCACGCCCATCACCTTCCCATCAACGAACTGCGCAAAAGTCATCAAGGGTTTTTCGCAGAACCAGATCACCCACTTCCCAGCCATACGGTAGAACCAATCAGTATCGAGCGTAATGGTTCGTTCGCCATAGAGCTTTCCTCTCAAAAGCCAAAAGGCAATAAAAGTAAACCCGAGGAGTTGGGACATGGAGACCACATGGGCAGGTGCATAAGGTTCATAATGAACAGGATAGGGAAGCAGATCGTAAATTATTTTGGGATAGACACCGATAAAGGTACATAAAAAAGCAGTAATACCCATCGCAGCGAGCATATTTTTAGGCGGTTCTTTTGCTTTACATACCGGGTTCTCCCTTGCAAACCAGGTACCCCAGGGGAGTTTCAAGCCTGTGTGGAGAAATGTCCCTATGGATGCACCTTCGAGCATCAACCATATTATTGGCAGATGGGACATAGCGGAAGCCTGGACCACCATTGTCTTGCTTACAAATCCATTGAATAAGGGAAATCCAGAAATTGAGTAAGCACCGACCATATAAAGATGGAATGTAATAGGCATATAACGGTAAAGACCCCCCAGCTCAGTCAGTTTGCTCCTTCCGGTCACTTCCAGGACAGCACCTGCACCCATGAAAAGGAGGGCCTTATATAAAATGTGACAGAAGGCGTGGGCCATGGCACCATTGATCGCCATTTCTCCAGCGGCCGTTCCCATGACGCCCATCCCGACCCCGGCGACCATGTAGCCCACCTGTGAGATGATGTGGTAGGCTAAAAGTCTACGAATATCATTTTCAAGGACAGCAAAGACCACCCCATACACCGCCATGATCGCCCCTAACCAGATGAGGAGCTCTAAACCCGGAAAACCTCGGATCAATACGTAGATCGCACTCTTTGTGGTGAAAGCGGTCAAGAAGACGGCCCCTGTAACTGTTGCCTCTGGATAGGCATCCGATAACCAGGCATGGAGAGGAGGGACTGCGGCATTAATGACGAAGGCAAGGAGGATGAGAACGGAAGACAAGGGGATTCCGCTCGACTCCCCTCCCCATGGAAAGGTTTCAAGAGCAATCGAACCCGTTGCATGGAAATGGAGGAGGATTCCTCCCAGCAAACAAAGGCCGCCGAAAAAGTGGACTAAAATATATCGGAGGCCTGCTCCGTAAGCGGCCTTCGTCTTTCGATACCAGATGAGATAGAGTGCAGACCATGCCATCACCTCCCAAAAGAAGAAGAGGGTGAAGAGGTCCCCTGCGAAAACGACCCCCAGGGTGCTCCCGACATAAAGATAGGCGGCCACATGTTGCCCCTCCTCCTTAATATGGATGGCATAAAGCATCATACAAAAGGAGGCGATCACAAAGACATAGGCGAAGACCATGCTCAGCTTATCAACCCGGCCGAGGATCAGGTCGTATCCCAGGAAAGGAAGGATCCATTCCTTCCCCTCTGGTGAAAATACCCCCTTCGACATGAGCAAGAGGTTGATCAATGCCAGGACGGGGAGCAGGAGAAGGTAACCCTTTTTGATCGTTCCTCTGAACAAGGGGATCAAAAAAGCTCCAAGGATGTAAATGAGGCCGGGATGGAACCAGTCAATCATTTCCCCTCACGCTGCTTTCCTTTAGGCTTCTCATAATAATCTTCCCTTTTCTGTAGCCAGTAATGGCCGATCGCCTTTGAACCCATAATGATGACGACACATCCGATAAAACCGTACAGAGCGCTGAAAGCGGGAAAGGCTTCCCAGAAAAAATGGACCTCCGGATGCAAATAGAAATGGACCCAGATGCCCGCGACGAGGCTCAGAAAAAGACATCCGTAAAGAACTCGGAAAAGCGATTTCATCCGTCCTGTCATTCTTGCCTATCCACCTCCTCCGCCGCTGACCGCCATCCTCACAAGACGGAGAATGATATCCGTAACGGGATTAGGAAAACAAAAAAGGATCGAGAAGAGGGCCGTGATGCTCAACGGAACGACCATGGCCAGGGGGGCTTCCTTGATTCCACCCTCTTTCTCCAGGCTCGATTTCACCCCTTCCGGGCTGCCGAAGAAGGCGGCATAGAGGATCGGAAAGAAATAGACGACATCGAGCAAGGAACTGATGAGGAGGACCGCCAAAAATAGGAGATGGCCTGTTTCCAGCGTCCCTAAGCCGAGGTACCATTTACTGATAAATCCACAGGCGGGTGGCAATCCGCACATCCCAAGAGCGCCTACGGTAAAAGCCAGCATGGTGACCGGCATGGCTCGCCCGATGCCTGCCATCTCACTGATGTTCTTCTTTCCGGATGCAACGAGGATGGAACCTGCGCAGAGAAACAGGGTGATCTTCATGAATCCATGGAAAGGAATGTGAAGCATGGCTCCAGTGATGCCCATTGGACTCAGAAGCGCTACGCCAAAGACAATGTATGCGAGCTGACTGATGGTGGAATAAGCCAGCCTTCTTTTCAAATTATCTTGGGCGATCGCAAACAGAGAGGCGACAATCATCGTAAATCCTGCAAAGGAAGCAAGCAGGATACCGAGGCCGAGTTCCTGCATTAAATCGACTCCATAGATATAGGCTACAGTCCTGACAACCCCAAAAACGCCAGCCTTCACGACAGCGACCGCATGTAACAACGCACTCACCGGGGTTGGAGCCACCATAGCTGTTGGGAGCCAGGAGTGAAAAGGCATGTATGCCGCCTTCATGAATCCTATTATAAAAAGGATAAACAGTATGATGAACATGGAGCGAGAAGCCATCGTCCCTGTCAAAATCCCTCCTGGACGAAAATCGGTCGTCCCTGCAATAGAATAGGTCAAGGCCACGGCACCCAAGAGAAAGCAACCTCCTGTCAGTAAGTAAACAAGATATTTGCGACCTGCAAAAAGCGCTTCGGAACTCTGCTCATGGGCTACTAACGGATAGGTGGAGACGGTTAAGATCTCATAAAAAATGTACATAGTCACCAAATTGCCGGAAAGGGCAACGCCCACTGCGCCCAAAATAGCAATGGCAAAGCAGAAATAAAAGCGTGTTTGGGCATGTTCCTTTAATGCGCGCATATATCCGATGGAGTATATGGAGACTAAGATCCAGAGGGAAGAGGCAGTAAGCGCAAACAGAAGACCGAACGCATCGACATGAAATCCAAAGTCAATCCCTGGAAACATAGTGAAGAGATGACACACTATTCTCTTCCCATCCAAAATCGTCGGGACCATGGAGAGAACGATCAAGAATTGAAAGAGACTTGCAAGCAGAGTCCAGGTCTCTCTGACATTTGGTCGTTTGCCGTAGATGAGAATGAGGGTCGAACCCAGGGCCGGACATAAGAGGGCTAACAAAGGTTGAACGGATTCCGTGATGCCGATCATGGTCCTCCCACCAATCCAAACAGAACATTCACTCGATTCAAGATGGGAATGGGTATCTTCGTAAGCCATAAAATACCCATGATGATGCATAGAGAAGAAAGTGTCCAAACAGGGATCAGCATGCTCAGAGGTATTTCGTCCCTTGTAGAATGTGAAGAAGGATGAGCATGTTCCGTTCCTTCTTCAACCTTCATGTACATCGTTTCGATGACGCGCCAGAAGTAAACCAGGTTGAGAAGGGAGCTCAGGAGCATAACGGCAACGAAAAAGAATTTTCTCGCCTCAATGGAGGCCAGGATGATATAGAGTTTCGATACAAATC
>Ga0315293_10005897_pt1 | contig 11503 bp, 11 predicted proteins | sample YL17G13_20_MG_FD_203071 | JGI IMG/M metagenome (GOLD analysis project Ga0315293, IMG submission 203071) | Sediment microbial communities from Yellowstone Lake, YNP, Wyoming, USA - YL17G13_20 | ecosystem: Environmental > Aquatic > Freshwater > Lake > Sediment | place: USA: Wyoming | collected... | reverse complement strand
AGCCCAGGGTTCCATGTTCGTCATATGGGGAATAATAATATATAAAACTTTCGCCTAAATAATTAGTTATAGCCAGAAAGAGCTTCTAAAAACGGGTTATATTCCCCAATTGCGCGAAGTTAAGGTTCTAAATAGTTAGACATGATTGTATTGAAAAATTCTGGCCGTCAACTCGATGAGGGGGGAAAATGGCAAAATCACTAATTAAATTTAATTTTCCAATAGGACTTGTATTCGTATCTGCAATCGTTCTTATGCTGATTGGTCTCAGCTGTTGGCCTACCATAGCGGCTGATAACCCGCCTGGAGCTGCAGGCGATGCACAGGGATTAGAGCTGGATACTGACCGTTATGGTGGGGATATCCCGCCGGCCCCCATTGTTCTTTTAAGCGCCGACCCCTTATTATGCAAGCAAGCGTGTGCCGATAATCCCGACTGCAAAGCCTGGACTTATATAAAGCCGGGAACTATTGCAGGACCGAACCCTAACTGTTGGTTAAAATCGATCGTACCAACCCCAACCCACAAAGAAAATTGCATTTCAGGCGTTATTCCTGGAGCTAATTTTAAGACCTTTGGTAATGGAACATTATACACGTACAAAGATATACCTTTTCAGATAATTGGTGCCGACGAACCCACGCCTTCAGCTTTATTGCAAGTCTATCTCCAGCAAAACCCTATGCAAAGCTCTTTTAATTTATCTGGCTATTCAGCAAGTGCAGTCCATATACTCGAATATGCTGGTTGGTCCGAACATACTCCAGACAATTTTTTAGTAGGACATATAATTGTATTTTATAAAGATGGCACGTCAACGCCTTTAGATTTAATAAGTGGGGTAAATATTGCAGAATGGGCATATGATAAGAAAGAAATACAGTCTTGTTTGAGACATAGCAAAATTCCGCCTGCTTATTCTTGGCCTACTTCGCTTGGCTCGTCTGAAAAGTTCATTGGCCACCTTTTCTATACAAAGGTTGATACCGATCCAACCAAGCCGTTAGACCGCCTAGAAGTCAGAATTGTTCCCAATGCAGCTCCCTCACAGCCAGGCTGTAGCCCAGAGGGGTGGTATTCCATTGTCATAGATGCCATAACGCTCGAGGGCTATCCAACAGCAGGATTAGCTGGTGAGGTTGAAGGCTAATTCCAGCTCCTGGCAGTATGTGTAACCTGTAATCCATTTCCCCTTTTTTCGATATGCGTTAAGCGGTGAGATATTATTATAAGGACACTTTCAGGCTCAAACCCCTGATGTTACGCGCCGGATTGTGGAATCTCTGGCCGCTTTTACTGATGGCGATTAATCGCTATCGGCTGATTGTAAACCAGGCTGTACTAAGACTATGAGAATGGGTAGTTAGGCTGAAGAGGATTTGGGCCGATTTGGGAAGATTGTATAAGATGATATGTATAACTTGAGAATTGCTTATTATTTGAAAGATGATAATAAAAATGATTTTCAATGCCCTCAGGGGCAGGGCAGAGTCATGACGGATGCGTTGCCGCCAGTCTCCAGCGTCATATGTATATTTGTGTATCCCATGTAGGTGCCGCCCATGACGTAGGCCGGGACAGTGCTGGCGCTCTTCTGGACCCTGGCTCCGATCTTGGCCGTTCCCTGCACCTCGGACGCAATATCGTAGACTGATGCCGCACTGGTCTGGATGATGGAGGTGTCCTTGACCAGTTCCTCCAGATTGGAGTAGCTCTCGGAGTAGACGGAACCTATCTCATAATTCTTAGCACAGAGAGCATTCCGAAGATCGCTCTGAGTCAGAGACGGCGCGTATGTGGAGGGAGGCTTGTTCTGATAGACGCCCCATTCGCTCATGCTGATTTCATCGTAGGCTGGGTTATTCGAGTCACCGTAGACCTCCGCGTTAATGGTGCGGGAGACAGTGCCGCTGCCCCTCGTGCCTGTGACCAGCTTCTGCCCGTGAAAACCGGCTTCCGTCTGGTAGATGCGCATGTCGTCCATGTATCCCTGGTTATAAATCCAGGAATGCTCGGTCAGGTTCTGGGGAACTCCCTTGGCCGTGGGAACGAGCATAGCAGTGGTGGCGATAACAAATAATGCCGATATCATCAACAATCCGGGCAACCATCTCATCTGGACACCTCAACCCTCAGGATTACATGAAGATGCATCGAATATAAATCTGATCCTTAGCTCTTCACCCGAGGTGCTTTTCTTCCTCTGCGCTTGATATCTGCCAGGCGCTTCTCCAGGGATGCCTTCAAATCGGGCGAAACCCCGGCACCGTTATAGTCCAGCCTGGCGGCTATGGCCAGCTTTCCCGCCAGTGCGCGCGCCGCCTTGCCCCGCAGACTCTTTTGGGCGCCGATCACGGCCGGGTGGCGGTAGATGATGCCGTGCTTGGGTGAGGGGGCACTGCCTTTGAGATGCTTGAACAGGGCCTTCTCTGCGCCCATGACCTGGATGGTGCTGGAGGGCATCTCGGCTAGCCGGCGCAGGCCGCCGGCGCGGGAGATGAGCCTTGCTGCCAGCACAGATCCTGCCAGGATGGAGAGGTTGGGAGCTATGCTCTCCACAGCTTTGCCCACTTCCCCCTCCATGGCCGCCCGGGCATCCCTGAGCCTCAAAACCACTCTTGCCAGCTCGCCGGTGATCTCGTCCCCAGAAAGGGCCTGGGCCAGATCCCTGCCGTGCACAATCTCCTGTCGGCGCAGGCGTGACCACTCATAGAGCCTCTCGTCCAGCAAATTCACAGCCTGGTTCAGGTCGTCCAGAGCCTCCACGGCCTGAAGCAGGTCCTGCTCCGCCGTGGTCAGAGCTTTGAGCTGTCGGCGGACCAGGCCCAGAGCTACCTCTCTCAGACGAGAGTTGTAATCTTGGTCGCCTTCCACGAAGCCGCAAGCCTTGGCCAGGGCGCGCAGATCGGGCTGCAGGGAGGAACCGCCCCAGGTCTTGGGACCAAGCAGCGCCTCGATCATCGCTTCCACATCTTTGGCCGGAAGAGATGATCCGGATTCCTGGTCAACCTTTCCAAACCAAGCCATGATCTCCATTTGCTGAATTTGCTTATGGGCCAAGCATAGATCACTTTCGGCCCGCACCGATCCTCTTTAAATACTATCTGATCCTAGCTACATCTACCTCTCAATAAAACTTAGGGGGCAGAATGGTATGAAAGAACTGGTTGATCAGATATCCGCTCGCCTCAGGGATCAGAAGATCGAGGTCCCGGAGGAGGAGATCGCATCTCGCTTGAAGAAGCTCATCGAAGACTTCCGCGTTCCCGAAGGCGAGGCCAGAAGATCTGTTTTGAATTACTTCCTGAAGGAGCACGGGGTGACGTTCCCGGCCAGAGCAAGCTCGGAGAAGGTCAAGATCTCGGAGATTGCCGGGCCGGGCAGATGGGTGGATCTGGAGGTCAAGGTCCTGGATCTCTGGGAACCGGCGACCGAGGCCATCTCCCAGACAGGGCTCATTGGTGATGGCTCTGGTTCCATGAAGTTTGTGAAGTGGACTAAGTCCGAGCTGCCCGATCTGGAGCTGGGCAAGAGCTATCGTCTGAAAAGGGTGGTCACGGATGAGTTCCAGGGCAGGTTCAGTGTAAAGTTGAACCGAACCAGCCAGATCGAGCCGCTGGAGAAGGAGGTGGAGGCCCAGCTCAAGCGCGTGCAGTCGATGAAGGTGGTGGAGATCAATGAGCCCGGCCTCTGGGTCGATCTGAAGGTCAAGGTAACGCAGCTCTGGGAAGCGAACAGCGAGGCCATCTCCCAGTCCGGACTGATCGGAGACGAGACCGGCTCCATAAAGTTTGTGAAATGGGCCAAGGCGGATCTGCCTGACCTGGAGGAGGGCAAGAGCTATCATCTGTTGAATCTGGTCACAGATGAGTTCCAGGGCAGGTTCAGCGTAAAGTTGAACCGAACCAGCAAGATCGAGCGGTTAGACGTCGATGTGGAGGTGGGCTCTCAGGCGGCTGAGTTCGCGGGAGCCCTGGTGGATGTCCAGAAGGGATCGGGCCTTATCAAGCGCTGTCCTGTTTGTAAGCGCTCTCTGGCCAAGGGCGTGTGCAGCGAGCACGGAAAGGTGGAAGGCACCTACGACCTGCGCATCAAGGCGGTCATGGATGACGGCCGGCGCGTGCAGGACGTATTGATCAACCGGGAGACCACGGAGCGCCTGGTCGGTCTAACTCTGGATGAGGCCAAGCAGATGGCCATGGAGGCGCTCGATCACGAGGTGGTGCGCAGCCTGATAGAGGGCAAGCTGGTGGGCAGGTACTTCAGTGTCACCGGGCCAAGGGTAGATCGCTACCTGCTGGTGGAGACCATAAACGAGGCGCAGCCAGTGACCATCGCGGACGTGGACGAGCTGATCGCGGCAATGGAGGTGAACTGATATGGCAGGATTCTCCCGAGAGGTGGCCCGCAGGATCTTCATCGAAGAGCTGAAGAGCTCCAACTACTCCTTCCGGGACGGGGAGGACCAGCACCAGTACGCGCCTCAGTATCTGCTTACGCCTACAGGCGCGAAATGCAATCGCGTCTTCGTGGTCGGCACCCTGACCGAGAAGGATGACATCGGCAGCGACGCGGAATACTGGCGGGGTAGACTAGTCGATCCAACGGGCAGCATTCTGATCTATGCTGGCCAGTACCAGCCCGAAGCGGCGCAGATCTTGGCCAACATCGAGGCTCCGGCCTTTGTGGCCGTGGTGGGCAAGCCCAATCTCTACCAGACCGAGGATGGGAACATCATCATATCGGTGCGGGCTGAGTCCATCCAGCGGGTTGATGAGGCGACGAGAGACCAGTGGATAATGGACGCGGCTCGGCGAACCTTGGAGCGGCTGAAAGCGCTCTGGAGCGCAGGACCCGTTTCTGTCTCCAGTGACTTCTCCACAGCGGACAAGACGCCCGCATCCTTGCCTGTCCAGGATGGCCAGAGGGCCCTGGAGCATTACCATACCGACGTGGAGCATTACAGGCAGATGGTGATTCGTGCTCTCTCCTCGCTGCGGGGCGATCTCTCAGAGGACCGGAGCAAGCCGAAGGCCGAGACGGCCACCAAGCCTGAAGCCAAGGTCGAACCACCCCTGGAGGCGGAGAAGCCCGGGCCAAGGAGATCCAAGCCCAAGAAGAGCAGTCCATTGAATGCCTGGCCGGAGCAAGAGAATGAAGAAGAGGTGGAGACCTTCAATCTGGGCAAGAAGAGCTGAAAAGTTTTATATAATGTGCTGAAGCTTTATAACATGGGTGAACCAACATGGTAATTGGAGTAACGATGGTGAAGGTGGTGCCAGGACAGGAGAAGGCCGTCTACAATGCGCTGCAGGAGATCGAGGGCATCAAGGATGTCTACCATGTCTTCGGCGAGTTCGACTTCGTGGTCATCATTGAGGTCGAGGGCCTCAGCATGCTCAACAAGCTCGTGGACGTCATTCGCGAGATAGACAACGTCACTGCCACCCAGACGGTGGTCGGGGCTGAGCTCTAGCCCTCTTTTCACCTTCCTATGGAGATCGCTGAGGAGCTGGCCAAGCAGCAGAAGGCCATCTCCGTAGCCGAATTTTTTGAGAAGAACCGGCAGATCCTGGGATTCGACTCGGCGCCGCGGGCGCTGATCACCTGCGTGAAGGAGGCGGTGGACAATTCCCTGGATGCCTGCGAGGATGCAGGGATATTGCCGGACATCTTCGTGCAGATAAAACGCAGCGGCGACTATTATCAGGTCATCGTGGAGGACAACGGCCCTGGCATTGTGGCTGAGGAGATTCCCCGGGTTTTTGCAAAGTTGCTTTACGGCTCTCGCTTTCACACCCTGCGCCAGAGCCGGGGACAGCAGGGCATCGGCATCTCCGCGGCAGTCCTTTACTCTCAGCTCACCAGCGGCAAGCCCACCAAGGTCATCTCCAAGATCGGTCCGGGCCGGCCGGCCCGCTATTGCGAGCTGATGATAAATACGGCCAAGAACGAGCCCGAGGTGCTGAAGGCGGAGGAGGTGGAGTGGGAGCGTCCCCGGGGCACGCGCGTGGAGCTGGAGCTGGAGGGCTCCTACGTGCGCAGCCGACGCCAGTCGGTCTTTGGCTCTCTCAAGAGCGCAGCCATAGTCAACCCCCACGCCCGCATAACCCTGGTAGAGCCCGAAGGTAACGTGGAGGTCTTCGAGAGGGCCACGGAGGCGCTCCCCAAGAGGACCTACGCCATCCAGCCCCATCCTGCCGGGATCGAGCTGGGCGAGCTGATAAAGCTCCTGCGGTACACAGAAAAAAAGAAGCTGCGCGTTTTCCTGAAGGAGACCTTCTCCAGCATTGGCTCGATCTCGGCCCAGGAGCTCTGCGTCAGGGCAGGCCTCGATCCAGAGAGGCCGCCATCAAGCCTTGACCACGAGGAGGCCAAAAAGCTGCTGGCGGCGTTCAAGCAGATCAAGGTGAAGGCTCCCCCTGCGGACTGCTTATCACCTATAGGCGAGGATCTGATCAAGGCCGGGCTGGAGAAGGAGTTTCGGCTGGACTTCATTGCCACCACGGTTCGGCCTGTTTCTGTTTATTCGGGCAATCCCTTCCTGGTGGAGGTGGGCCTGGGCTTTGGCGGCGAGCTGGAGAGGGAGAGCCGAGTGGAGATCCTCCGCTTTGCCAACCGTGTTCCTCTGGTGTACCAGCAGGGAGCCTGCGCCATCACCCATGCTGTGGAGAGCGTCTCCTGGAAGAACTACTCTTTAAGCCAGCCCACGGGCGCCGGGGTTCCCGTCGGACCGGCAGTTCTCTTGGTTCACGTGGCTTCCACGAACATTCCCTTCACCTCGGAGAGCAAAGACGCCGTGGCAGATATGCCTGATATCCTGGCAGAGATCGACCTGGGGCTAAAAGAGGTAGCACGAAAGCTGCGCCGCTTCCTGAGCCGCCAGAGCAGTCTCTCTGAGCGCCGGGAGAAGGAGGAGATCATCAGAAAGATCCTGCCCAGGATTGCCAAGAAGCTCTCCGATGTCCTGGAGAAGGAGGAGCCGGATATCGGACCAGTGGTGGCCAAGATCATGGGCAACCTGCTGGTGCACCGCCATGCGGCGCAGCAGAACGGCCTGACCGCGATCAAGATCGAGGTGGAAAATCACAGCGATCTGGTGAGGGCCTTCAAGCTGCACGAGGTGCTGAAGCAGAAGGCTGTCTTTGTCTCGCCTCCGGCCAAGGTCATTCCTTTGGGCGACGGCTACGATTACCACTGGAAGCTCTCTTTGGGCCCGGGAGAGCGGGCATCTTTGAGCTACAGCGTTCCTGCTGATGGTGCGTCTTTGGGGGAGCCGGTGGTGGAGGGGCTGGAGGCAGAGATCGTCACGGGAGCCAGGGTGATCTAACCAATGGAAAAAGCAGAGAAAGTCCAGGAGAAGCTGCTCGGCCTCGCCGGTACTCTTTACGATCAATTCCAGCAGGGCATCGTGCCGCACATCTCTCTGCCCTCCCGGACCAAGGCCAATATCGAGTACAGCTCCAAGGACGATGTCTGGGTCTACGGGGACCAGGAGACCTTGCGCAGCGTCAAAACGGTGCGCGGGGCCAAGACTCTGCTCAAGACCGTTCACCTGGCGGAGCTGCTCATCAAGGAGCACCTGAAGAACAATCGCGGCTCGACCCTCAGGGAGATCTACTACATCTCAGAGAACTGGGATATGGCGAAGTTCCACGAGCAGGCGGAGAGCGACAGGCTGATCGAGGACCTGGAGATCGTGACCGCGCTGCAGAGGGAGGACTTCCACATCCGGCCGGAGGAGGACGGGGCGGCGGTCTTCGGGCCTCTGCGGCTGCGAGAGCAGACCCGGCGCGGTGAGCGCGAGATGCACTGCCAGGAGGATGTGGGCGAGGCTGGCTACCAGATACCCTTCCATGTGGACAACATCCAGTTCCTGAGCCACGACGCGAAACTGGTCATGGCCATTGAGACGGGCGGAATGTATGCCCGGCTGATCGAGAACGGCTTCGATGAAGAGTACAAAGCCATCCTGGTGCACATCAAGGGGCAGCCTGCCCGGTCCACGCGGCGCGTCATCAAGCGGCTCAATGCCGAGCTGAACCTGCCGGTCGTGGTCTTTACGGATGGCGATCCCTGGTCCTACCGCATCTTCGCCAGCATCGCTTACGGAGCCATAAAGAGCGCCCACCTCTCCGAGCATCTGGTCACTCCTGGGGCCCGCTTTCTGGGAGTTCAGCCCAGCGATATCGTGGACTACAACCTATCCACGGACAAGCTCACCGATCAGGATATCCAGGCCCTGAGAGCGGAGCTGACCGACCCAAGGTTCAACACGCCCTACTGGGAGAAGCAGATCAAGCTGCAGATGGACCTGAAGAAGAAGGCTGAGCAGCAGGCATTTGCCGGCAAGGGCCTGGACTACGTGACCAAGACCTACCTCCCGGAGAGGCTGTCCGAGATGGGAATCATCTAAGAGGCCAAAGGTTTATACTTCTCAGGGATACATGCTCAGATCCATGAAACGCGATCTTCTTGATATCCTGGCCTGTCCCCTCTGCAAGGGGGATCTCTGTTTGGAGGTCTTCGAGGAGAACGAAAAGGAAATAGTTACAGGCAAGCTGTGCTGCCAAGCCTGCAAGGAATGTTACCCCATTGAGGACGGAATACCCAATATGCTTCCGCCTGACCTCAGGGATTAGCGTCTCAATCGTCTCTGCGAACGAAGCTTCACAGGCGAAATATTTATACAATATTATGTGTAACCTCTAGGGGGAGGGGGATGGATTGGATTACGTTATTCACATCAACAATGGCAGCGAAACGGTCAAGCCCATAGTTCTTCGTCTTCTTCCCGGCGAGGAGACCATCTTCAACCTCAAGGTCGTAAACCATGGGGAGCCCTCCAACATTTCCCTGGAGGCCAGCGACCCCGTCTTCAAAGCGGTGCGCCTGAATAAGCCGGATCGCTACGTGGTCATGGAGGAGACCGTCTCCATCATGGCCAGGATGCCTGCCAATATGGCGCGGCTGGATGGCGAGATTCTCTTGAGCAGCAGCGCAGGCGAAAGCCGGGTGCCTATCTCTCTGCGGCGTGAGCCGGAAGATCCTGGCGATGATCTGGATGATCCTGGCGTGCTTGGGGACCCGGATCTGAAGGATGACCTGGAGAGCGATGAATCCGATCTGGCGGAAGATGGGAATGAAGATGAATCAGAGGCGAAGGATGAAGATGGAGACGATTTCGAGGAGATAGAGCAGAATGGAAAGCCCGATGCGGAGGCGGATGAAGGGGAAGTCAGGCGCATAAAGTTCTCCCGCGATAGGGATCTGCAGAGGTACAGATCAGCCTCTCGACCGGGGACCACAGCAGGGAACCTGGGGGATAAAATAGAATTGAGCACAGAAGCACCGGCATCACTTCCCGGCTATCATGGAGATTCACAGGGCTTGCGGCAGGATCCGGGCTATGAGGGCAAGGTGTATCCATTTCCCTCAGAGGCGGCCCCAGAGACGGCTGATGAGGAGGATGGCTATCCGGATCGCCAGGGGGGCATCTTTGATAATTTTGAGGGATGGGGGGCCCTGCAGGTCATTCCCGCCGTCATCCTCCTCCTCATCATCGTGGTTTTGGCTTTGACGTTTATCACCGAGAGCATTCCGGAGTTTCCAGGGGCTTTGGCATCGTCGATACTGATCGTTACTCTTATCATATATGGAGCGGCTACGCTCCTGAAGGCGTGATGTGATTTATGAGATACATCGTGGTCACAGGCGGAGTGATGAGCGGCCTTGGAAAAGGCATAACCGCGGCATCCATCGGCAGGCTGCTCATGAACAGGGGCTACAGAGTCACGGCCATCAAGATAGATCCCTATATCAACATCGATGCCGGCCTTATGAGCCCCTTTCAGCACGGGGAGGTCTTCGTCCTCAAGGACGGGGGCGAGGTGGATCTGGATCTGGGGAACTATGAGCGGTTCCTGGACGTCGAGCTGACACGAGACCACAACATCACCACTGGCAAGGTTTACAGCACGGTCATCGAAAAAGAGCGCAGAGGCGAGTACCTGGGCAAGACGGTGCAGATCATCCCCCACATCACGGAGGAGATCAAGAGGCGCATTCGGCAGGTCTCCCGCGACGGCGGCTGCGAGATCTGTCTGGTGGAGGTGGGCGGCACGGTGGGCGATATCGAGTCCATGCCCTTCCTGGAGGCCATGCGGCAGCTCAAGTACGAGGAGTCCGGGAACATCTTCTTTGTGCACGTCACTCTGGCCCCGTCCACAATGGACGGGGAGCAGAAGACCAAGCCCACGCAGCATAGCGTGAAGGTGATGCGGGAGCTGGGGCTGCAGCCGGACATGATCGTGGTGCGGTGCGAGAGGCCGCTGCTGGCTGAGACCAAGCACAAGATCGCTCAGTTCTGCGACGTTCCAACGGAGGCGGTGATCAGCGCCCACAATGCCGAGGACATCTACCAGGTGCCCCTGCAGATGGAGGCGGAGGGCCTGGCCAAGTATCTGATGAAGGCCATGAGGCTCTTCCCGCTGGAGGAGCGCAAAGACTGGGACGGGTTCGTGCACAAGATGGAGGCGGTGCAGGATAAAGTCACTGTGGCCATTGTGGGCAAGTACACCGTGGGCTCGCAGTGCGCCGACCCCATGGAGGATGCCTACCTCTCCATCCGGGAGAGCCTGAAGCATGCCGGGATCGAGGCGGGCGTGAAGATCGAGGTCATCTGGATAGACGCCGAGGATCTGGAGCACGGCTCGCCGGATCTGATGCTGCGGGATGTGGACGGGATCCTGGTGCCGGGCGGCTTCGGCTCGCGGGGCACGGAAGGAAAGATCAAGGCCGTGCAGTACGCCAGGGAGATGAAGGTGCCCTACCTTGGGTTATGCTTTGGCATGCAGCTCGCCGTGATCGAGTTTGCCAGAAACGTCTGCGGCCTGGAGGGCGCAAGCAGTACGGAGTTCGGGGCCACGCCCCACCCGGTCATCGCCATTTTGCCGGAGCAAGAGAAGATCAGGCAGATGGGAGCGACGATGAGGCTCGGCAATTACCCAGCGCACCTCAAGGAGGGCAGCCTGGCGCACCGGATCTACGGCACGACCGAGATCGTGGAGCGGCACAGGCACCGCTACGAGGTCAATCCCGCTTACATCAAACCCATTCAGGAGAAGGGCATGATCTTCTCTGGCACGAACGGGGATTTGATGGAGATCTGCGAGATAGCGGAGCATCCCTTCTTCTTCGGATCGCAGTTCCACCCGGAGATGAAGTCCCGGCCGGGAAAGCCGTCGCCGCCGTTCCTGGCTTTTGTGGAGGCGATGAAAGGGCGAAGATAAGCGAAATCATTTTCGCAAATGAGACATTGAACATTCTCGAGGTGTCTTATGGCAAGCGATCATCGCTCATCAGACAATTGGTTTAAAACCGATGTTAAATATGAAGGAGAAGCATATGCCGAACTTATTAGTCCAGAAATAAAAGCTGAAGGGAGTGCAGAAATTCTCTTCAGTGAGTCTGGTGAATCTACTATTATTATGAAACTTGAGA
>Ga0315293_10005896_pt1 | contig 11506 bp, 10 predicted proteins | sample YL17G13_20_MG_FD_203071 | JGI IMG/M metagenome (GOLD analysis project Ga0315293, IMG submission 203071) | Sediment microbial communities from Yellowstone Lake, YNP, Wyoming, USA - YL17G13_20 | ecosystem: Environmental > Aquatic > Freshwater > Lake > Sediment | place: USA: Wyoming | collected... | reverse complement strand
GAGTTTGCACCGCAGCGGCAGGCCGTCCACCGTCGTGGACACAAGCGGCGTGCGCCCTTCTCCAAGCCATAACGGCGGGCGGCCGTCGGCCAACGGCAGCCAATGTCGATAGCGCCACAGCCCCGGGGCGTCCTCCTCGACGCGTTTGGGGTCGAAGGCGGGCAGGGCCACCGGCTCGAACACGCCGCCGCACTGCGGACACCGGAAAGGAGTGGTTTGTGAGGAATAGGGTGCGGCACACTCGGCGCAGCGCGGAGGAAGAGCCATCCCAGCCATGCGCCCTGGCCTCACGGCCGACGAGTGCGCGAAGCGCGTGCTGTGTCGGCCGGCGTCGGGCGGTAGCCGCCCTCCACCCACGTTTCACCCTTCCGGCCGACCTCCTTTTTCCACACCGGGACGATTTCTTTCAATCGATCGATGCCATAGCGAGCGGCTTCGAAAACGCCATTATCCCGATGGGGTGCGCTGCAGGCAATGACCACCGTGGGCGTGCCCGGGTCCAGCCGCCCGGTGCGCTGGACGATGGCGATCCCCTCCACCCGCGGCCAGCGTGCGCGGATTTCGTCCGCCACCTGGCGCATCTTGTCTTCGGCCATCGGCTGATAGGCCTCGTAGTCGAGGTACTGCGTCTCGTGTGCCTCGCCGCGACGGGTCTCGGCACGCACGATGCCCGTGAAAACGCCCACCGCCCCTGTCGTGGGCAACACGACATGAGCCACCAGCGCGTCGAGGTCCAGGGCCCCGCTCACAACACCCACAAGTGTGGGTGCCTGCGCGCCTCCAGAAACGGGCGGGAAGAAGGCCACTTCGTCGCCATCGGCGAGCGAGTCTTCGGGCTGGGCGAATTCATGGTTGAGGGCGGCGATGGCCGTAGGCAGAGCTGCCGCCATCCCGGGCCAGAGGGATGCCAGCCTCTGGCGCAGTGCGGCGATCGTCGCAGGTGGGTCGAGCAAGACTTCGGTCGCGGGCACCCCGGCCCGGTCTTTGAGTGTGGCAAAGAAGAGAACGCGGATGCGAGCCATTCGACATGCGCCCCGCGGCGGCGTCAGGGGTTCGAAACGTCGCCGGAACGGCCGCCGCGCTTCTCGAGCAGGCGGATGTTTTGAATTCGCATCGTCTTTTCGACCGCCTTGGCCATGTCGTAGACCGTCAGCGCCGCGACCGCGACGGCGGTCAGGGCCTCCATCTCCACCCCGGTGCGCGCGGTCGTGCGCACGGTGGCGGTGATGGTCACGCCGGGCAGGTTGTCATCCAGCGCGAGGCTCACGTCGATCTGGCTCAACGGAAGCGGGTGGCAGAGAGGGATGAGTTCGGAGGTCCTCTTGGCTCCCAGTATTCCAGCCAACTGCGCCACGGTGAGCACGTCGCCCTTCGCCAGCGACCCCTGGCGGACGATGGCCAAGGTCTCCGGGCGCATAGTGATCTCGCCTGCGGCGACCGCCACGCGTTCGCTTTCCGGCTTGTCGCCCACATCCACCATATGCGCCTTTCCGCCGGCATCGAGGTGACTTAGCGTAGGAGTCATCGGCGCGATTATACCAGCCGGGCTCCGTCGATCAGGCTGGATGGCGGAGGACCTGTGCGCCTTGCGCGGCAGCGGTGACCATGACCTCAGCCCGCCGCCCCGTCGCCCGCTGGTATTCATCGGCCAGGGACTGGGTGAATTCCTCTGCGCGCGAGGCCTCCACCAGCTGAACTGTGCAGCCGCCAAACCCGGCACCGGTGAGGCGGGCGCCGAAGCATCCGGGTTGCCGCCTGGCCGCCTCCACCAGTGCCTCCAACTCGGGTCCGGAGACTTCGTACAAGGAGCGCAGGCTCGCATGGCTCGCGTTGAGCAACTCACCCGCACGCGGCAGGTCTGCGGCGCACAATGCATCGGCCATGAGACGCGCCCGCAGGCACTCGTCAATCACGTGCTGCGCGCGGCGGCGGATGACGTCGGGCAGCACCCCAGCGTGTTCGGCGAACATCTCCGCCGTCACGTCGCGCAAGGCACGCATGCCCGGAATCCGCTGCTGCAGCACGTGAATGGCCTGCTCGCACTCAGATCGCCGCTGGTTATAGGCCGACGCCCCCAAATGCCGCCGCACGCCGCTGTCGGCCACGACGATCACAACCTCTGGAGGAATGGGCACCGCTTCCCACGTGAGCAGGCGACAGTCGAACAATAACGCCTGGCCTCGCGCTCCGTGCAGCGATGCGAATTGGTCCATGAGACCGCAGCGCACGCCGACGAAATCATTCTCAGCCTGCTGGCACAGGCGCGCCAAGTCCATCGGCGAAGCCGGCCAGCCGCCAGCGGATTGCCACGCCAGCGCGAAAACCGCCTCGACCGCAGCCGACGAACTCAGCCCCGCACCGATGGGGATAGACGAGGCATAGACGCCCTGCAACCCGTGGACTTCGTGGCCGGCCTGCGCGAGTGCCCACGCCACGCCTGCCGGATAGCGTACCCACGAGGGCAACTTCTTGGGCGGGACGCGGCCGGTCACCTCGCCCAGTGGAAGCCGCACGGAGAGGCCAAGGTCGGCGGCGGTGAGGTCCATCACCGGCTCGGCCGTCGTCTCGAATGCGAGCACCACCGAGCGTTCGATCGCCGCCGGCAGCACCCAGCCGTCGTTGTAGTCCACGTGTTCGCCAATCAGGTTGACTCGGCCGGGTGCCCGCGCCAGGCCCGGCGCGGCGTGGCCAAAGCGATCGGCAAACCGACGTTCGCTGGATGCCGTCAGATCGACCTCGCCAATCACTCGCCCTCCACATCCATCAGCAAGCCGTTTTCGGCAAGAAGCAGACGCACACGTCCCACATGCTCCGGACGGACGACCCAGGCCTGGGGGCCGAGCGTCTCGCGCGGGATAGCGGCCATGCCTTTCAGCCGCGCCGCAAGTCGGGCAGTCTCCGCATCTTTGAATGTGACCACACGCAACTGTCGCGCCACGACGCGCGCTCCGTCCTTCTCCCACGCCGCTAAGGCCTTGGCCAGCCCGGGCGGGAGCGGACGCCGGTTGGCGCGCTCGAGGACTGCGGTCACGTGGCGCATCTCGAGCCCCTGACGGCGTGCCGCTTCCAGCCCCTGCGGGTCAAGGCGATAGACATAGGCCGTTCCCTGGCGGCCCACCCAGCTCGTACAACGGGCCAGCTGGTAGCGATGTGTCAGATCGGTTCCGGCCGGGAGGCTCACCGTCCCCTCGCTTCGCAGGCGGACAGGGGCCGGCCGAGGCGGAACGGTTTCGGAGGGGGTGGTTCGCGGCAGGTCGAGCGCGGGTTCGGCCAGAAGACTGAGGCGGAAGGCCTGCGCATTTGTCCCTCCGGCCAACTCAGTGAGCCCGAGCCAGAACAGTGGTCCGCACACGAGCCAGCGCGCGAATGCGCCCTCAACCCGCTGCCATACCTCCCACCCCTTCAGTTCGGCATCCGTCCTTGGATCGACCAGGCTCCAGCCCTCGAACGCCGCCGCCGGGCGCATGAACTCCGGTTGATGATCGCGCAAGGCGCGGATGAGCGACACCAGGGTTACCCAGCCATGCCCCGGAATCCGCTGCAACATGCCGATCAAGTTGCTGCGCGCGGCCAGCGGATCGTTCGGCCAGCTCTTTCCACGCGTTTCAACCTCGCCCCATTCGGCCAGATCATTCCACGACTCCGACTGACGCCATATTTGGACCAGACGGAGTTGCGCCTCGCGCGCGGACAGCCCGAGGTAGGCTGCCGCGGGCTGCGGATCGAGGCGCAGGCCGTCGCTGCGCAGCACGCCCATCTCGCGCAGAAGGCGGACGATCATCGGCACCGCGGAGGGCAGGATCACGTGGCGCGCCAAGACCTCCCGATGCTTCCAGGCCGCCGGCGACGCGTCACTCTGTGGATTGATGCGCAGGAAGGCCAAGAGGGTGCAGGCATCTTCGGCCATTGACGTGCCGCAGTCCGCAGGCTCTTCGGTGCGCCCGAGGGTGAAGATGTCGAATGCCGGGCCGTCGGCCCAAGCCAGCGTTGGGGCCGGCATCAAAGCCAACAGGTCGCCTGGGATGAAGACGAACTCCTCAGGGCCTCCGCGCGAGATGGCGAAACCCTTGCCCAGCCAACCGGCGTACCACAGGGCCTCGGCCACGGAGGCCGGAGAGAGCCAGGGCTGCTCGCGCTCACGGCGCGCCAGCCCCATCTCGCGGATCTCGCCGTACTCGCGCCCAAATCGCATGAGCGGAATGCGCCCCCCCGACTGACGCAGGCGGGCCAGCGCCTCCTGCGCCTCGTCCGGAAGCGCATAAAACTGCAGTCGAACGCGGTCGGCATCGAGCATCGCCAGCACCAGATGGGTGAGCGGGTCACGGCCGGCCGCGCTCAGGTCCACCCCCCAGGCGCGAGCCACGTTCTTCCAGTGCAGGCTGTCTTCATCCCGCAGAACCTGAAGCAGGTCGCGCATCGCCCATCACCTATGCGGGTCTCGATGCAGGGTCGGGAGTCAACTCACAAGCCGCAGTGCCCCCGGCAGGATGCCGATCTCAACGCAGCGCACATTGGCCTCGTAGGCCGCGAACATCTCGCCGTCTGTGTGAACGGGCAGCGCTCGGTCGGCACGGACGCGCACTGTGCGCAAGCGCCCAATGCGGACCGGTTTGAACCGGCCATGGCGCCCGTTCATCACCTCTGGGATCAGACGGATCATCATGAGCCGCGAGATGCGGTGAATATAGGCGAAATCGAGTTGGCCGTCATCGATCTTCGCTTCCGGCGTGGTAATGAAACCGCCGCCTTCGCGTGGCCCGTTGCCTACCGTGAACATAAGCAGTTCTTCGGTGAAGGAGGTGCCATCCATCTCCACCTCCATTCGCGGAGCATCGTAATTCTCAACGATGACCTTGAGGACCGACAAGAGGTACATCATGAACCCGTGAATGCGGGTAATGCGCCGGCTTTGCAGATTCACCGCCGCGTCAAAGCCGATACCCACCGTGTTATCCCAATATTCCGTCCGGCCTCCTTCATCCTGGATCGATCCGACATCGATGCGCCGCTCGGCGGAGCCGGTAAGGATTCGGTGAAGCGCAGCCAACGGGCGCGACTCGAGCCCGGCGCCGGTGACGAAATCGTTCCCGGAGCCCAGCGGCACGACGCCCAGGCGCGGGCGGCGCGCGGGATCCACGAGCATGAGCCCGTTGACCACTTCATGCACTGTTCCATCGCCGCCGACGGCGACGACCGGGTCGAAGCCTGCCATGGCGGCCTCCCGCGCGAGCTGTACCGCATGCCCCGGGTAGTCGGTGCCGACCCAGTCGGCGCCTCCCAGCTCATCGGCGAGATGGCGCAGGTCGCCCGCGATTTCGTACGCTCGGCCGTGATTGGCCTGCGGATTGAGAATGAGCTTGGCCTTCGTCATGCCATCCCTCCCACCTCAGAAGAATCGTCGAAACACTTGTGCCTCACGCCGGCTGAAGGGTGACATGCCGCGCCCATATCGCGACGTTTCGGCCAAGGGGCGCGCCGCCTCAATCACCCATGGATGATTATATTCTCATGCAAAGGTTAGAGAAGTCTTGACAAACGAGGGAAGTGCCCTAGACTTGTAGTCAGACAGCCCGATGCTGCCGCTTGGTCGCCGGGGCACCTCCTAGCCACAGGCGCGCTCCGCTTGCCCGCACAGCGCCCGCACGGGCGCACTCTTGGGCATCGTCTGGCGACGACGAATAGCTATGGGAGCGCCAGTTGTAGAGGAGGCCCGGGACCCCGATCCACGAATGCGTGTGGAGTTGGGAAGGGCGCATCGGGCTTTCTTTTTGCGCCACACCCATTCTCGCATAAGAAGAGCGACTGGGGCGGGAGGCGAGGAAACTACGCGTTATAGGGACCACCGGCGGCCGGGCCGGCCAAATCCTCGCCGGAGTGGAAGAAGACCCACGTGGCCGCCACAGCCAGCACATAGACGACGGACGTCGTCACGAAGAGCGGTCCAAACCCCCACCGCTCCTGAACATACCCCGAGACATACGGACCGAAGGCCCAGCCTGTCTGCCAGGTCAGATAGAGAACCGACGAGACCAATGCGCGCTGGTCGAGCGGCGCGCGCTCCATGGCGTAGGCCGAATAGAGCGGCGCGGCCATGTTCATGAGCGTCGCGCGAATGAGATGGGCGCCGGCCGCCACGATCAGGCCGGGCCAGAATCCGAGAAGCAGCAGGAACACGATCGAGAGCCCCTGGGTCAAGACCACCGCGCGAATCTTCGAGCCCAGTCGTTCGGCCAGCCGAGGCCCGAGCAGCGTGCCAGCCGCCGTGAGGATGGCCGACAAGCTGAAAAGCAGCCCCAGCATGGAATCCGGAAGGTCGAACCGCTCCTTGAAAAAGACGTTCATGTACGGGATGAGAATGGCCGCGCCGATCCCGATCAACAAGTTGGGCAGAGCCAGCTTGCGTACCACCGGCAGCGCCAGGGCCTGAATGATCTTCCGCACGGTCGCCATCTGCGCCGAGGCGCCTGCCGGTGCTTTCTGATCGCGCAGGAGGACCAGCGGGACAATCGAAAGCGAGCCCGCCGCCAGGCTCACCAGAAGCACCGCCCGGTAGACTTGCGGCCCATCCGCCGGCACCGCCAACATCAGGCCCAAACACCCCGGCAAGAAGCCGGCCAGCAAGTTGCCGGCCGCGCTTGAGAGGGCCTGCAATCCGACGTTAACTGAAAACAGGTACGGGCGGTCGGCCGTATCCGTGATCCCGGTCATGAAGGGGGTGGTGCTCAAGTAATAGAGCGTGTTGCCCACGCCCTGCAGGGCAATCGCGACGATCAAGACGGGTGTGGAGGGTGTGGTCACAACGACCGCGAACATCGAGAAGGAGAGGGCCAGCCCAAGCAGCATGGCCCGCCGATGCCCGATGCGGTCCGAGAGAGCCCCCAGCGGCAGGCCCAGCACCAGCCCGGTGAAGAAGGGGATGGAGTTGACCAGCCCCAGGAACTCGCGGCTGTGCCCCTGGGCCAGAATGTAGAAATTGAAGAACAGCTGGCTGCCCGAGAAGGCAATTCCGTCGATGAGGGTCGAAAGAAGGAAGAGACGCGCGTTGCGTCCGAAGCGGACCTCGCGCGGATCGAACCTGGACCAGAAGGAGCCGGACCGGGGTGGGGCCTGCTCCATCAGTCCGCTCTTCCCATAGTCGCAATCCCCCGCTCGGGTGTGACCGCGCCGCCGCTACCGCAACAGCCGGCGCACACCATCCAGCACGGCGGCCGTGCTGGTGAAGCGGATGGCATGCAGGCCGATGGCGCGGGCGGCTTCGACGTTTTCCGCGAGATCATCCACAAACACAGTCTCGGCCGGCTCGGTTCCCAGCCGGTCCAGGAACAGCCGGAAGATGCGTTCGTCCGGCTTGGCGCACCCTTCCTCTGCGGAAATCACGACGGTATCGAACGTGTGGCGTCCCAGGTGGGAGCCAAACGTTGCGCGAGCCCCCGGCCAGGCATTGCTCAAGACGCCGGTGCGCGCCGCAGGGCGCAACCCTTCGGCGAAGGCCAAGAGGGTCTCATCCCAGGCATCTCCGGCCCAGAAGTCGCGGCGCAACTCCTCGAGCTGGCCGTTGACCAGATGCAGATGGCGAGCCACAAAGGCCCACACATCCGCCTCCGTCGCCTGACCCAGGGTGGCCTTTTGCGAAACCGAATTGTTGAAGACGAGGTCGGCCATGCCGCCGGGCGCCAATCCATAGCGAAGTTCCAGCCGACGCCGGGTGTCCTGGTTCTCCGTGCGTAGAAGCACGCCGCCGACGTCGAAGGCGACGGCTTTCACGCGCGGACCGGTTGGGTGGATCGGCGGCATGGCTGTCCTATCTTTACGGGGAGATGGCAAGCCGTGAGCCCCCCTCTCACGGCCCGTTTGTTGATGTAACCCGCGCTCGGCTTGCGCCGCAAGGCACAGGCCAGAGGCGCGGCTCACACTCCTATCGGAAACTGCCTGCGCGGAGCGCACAGGATACCACAATCGCCCGCACTCGGCCGCCGGACCACGTTGGCCGGCCCGCCTCCCAGCACACTCGTCCCGCGGCGTCACCTCACTTCGCGGGTTGGTCCTTCTCCATGGAGATGCCCGCCGCTCCGTCGGTATAGTAGCGCGGCAGCGAACCCGTGACGCGGTAGCCGAATCGCTCGTACAGGCGCTGGGCGCCCTCGTTCTCGGCGCGCACGGTCAGGGATATGCGGCGGGCCGCCAGCGCCGCTTCACAACTTTCGAGCAGGCGCCAGGCAATGCGCTGCCGTCGATACTCGGGCAAGACTGCCAGCGTGGCAATCATTGCCGTTTCGCCGCGGTGGTGCGGGTCGGCCGCCGCGAACCCTACCACCCTGCCCTCGAGGATCGCCTTGAAGCGCACCACCTCCGGCCAGGCCAGGACCCCGATGACATCCAGGAGCGGCCAGGCATCGCCGGCAAAGCAGCGCCGCTCGATGTCGAGCACCGCGGCCAGATCGCGCAACCCGGCGCGCGCGATGGTCACATCGCGCGCGGCCGGGCTAAAGAACGGTTCTGCATCCGCCGTCATCGACACCTGGGCGGGTCTCGAGCCGCCGCATATCGCGGACTTACTTCTTCTCGCCGCGCAAGAACCCTTCCACCATGCTCGTGAATTCAAGCGGGAAGATGAACTTGGTGGAGGGGCCGGATCCGATCGAACGCAGCGTGTCGAAGTACTGCAGGGTCATCGTCTTCTGGTCGATGCCCTTGGCGACGCTGAAGATTTTCTCCAGCGCGGCCGAGAAGCCTTCCGCCCGCAAGAGCTGCGCCTGCCGCTCGCCTTCCGCGCGCAGGATATTCGACTGGCGTTCACCTTCGGCGTTCAGAATCGCGGACCGCTTCTGACCTTCGGCCACGTTGATCGCCGCATCGCGATTGCCTTCCGATTCTGTGACCGTCGCCCGGCGCACCCGCTCGGCGGCCATTTGGCGGTTCATCGCATCCTGGACCTCGCGCGGGGGCACGATTTCCCGGATTTCAACATTCGTCACCTTGACGCCCCAGCGTTCGGTGACCTCATCCAGCTTTGTGCGCAACGCCAGGTTGATTTGCTCACGTTGCGAAAGCACGTCGTCAAGAGGAATCCCGCCGATCACCGAGCGCAGCGTGGTGGTGGCCATGCCCTGCGCGGCAATCTCGAAGTTACCGACCTGCAGCACGCTGCTGGCCGGGTCGAGCACTTTATAGAACCACAGGAAGTCGATTGAGATGGGCGCGTTGTCCTTGGTGATCGAGGTTTGCTGCGGGATCTCGCGCACTTGCTCGCGCAAGTCCACCCGCCGCGCAAGATCGACGAACGGAATGAGCAGGACAATGCCGGGCCCCTTCTCGCCGATGCACCGCCCAAGCCGGAAGACCACCAGCCGCTCGTATTCCGGCACGATGCGGATCGCATTGGCGATGATGATCAACGCCCCCAGTCCGATGACGCCGACGACACACAAGATGAACCACGTTGCCTGAGCCATCAATCCTCCTCTTCGCACAATCGCGAACTAGTCCTCATCCTCGTACCCGGCCGCGGGCGGCGCCGCGTCCGGTCGACGAGTGGAATTTGCAGCACAAGCCCCGGCCCCTACCTCCCATTGTCTCGCCCCATGCGATAGACATCCAGACGTTGCCACTCTGGGATCAGCCGCAGCGCATTGGCCAGGGCACTCATTACCCTCAACAGCACGACCCCCCCTGTGCAAAAGAGCGCGACCTCCGCTTCCATCGTTCGCCCCCCCCGCCAACCGACCGCCGCTCCCGCGCCCCTACGAGGCGCCTAGGACGACGTGCCGGCGCAAGAAGGCCTCCACCTCGGTGTAGAAAGCGGTCACAGTTTCCTCGCGGCGCCAGCCGTGCCCTTCGCCCGCAAACCGGCGCAGATGATGAGCCACGCCGCGCGCTGCGAGCTCCTGGGCGATGGTCTCCGTCTGCCCCAACGGTACCACCGGATCCTCTTCCCCATGAAAGAGGGCCAGCGGATCGCGAATGCCTGCCACATGGAAAAGCGGCGACCGATCACGATAGCGGTCGGCCGCCTCCGGCAAACGCCCGACCAGCGAGTCGAGGTAGTGGGCTTCGAATTTGAACTCGGACTCGCGGAGCGTGAACAGGTTGGAGATGCCGAATGAACACACCCCGGCGCGGAACACTCCCGGATGCCGCGCCAGGACGTTGAGCACTGTGAATCCGCCAGCGCTCGTGCCCATGATGGCCATACGCCGCGGATCGGCCAGGCCCTGTTCGACAAGCGCTCCGGCACCCCCGATCGCGTCTTGGACGTCGTATTCGCCCCAGTGCTCGCGCAAACGGCGCATGTAGCTCCGGCCGTAGCCGCTACTGCCGCGATAGTTGAGGGCCAGCACCGCGTAACCGCGCGTGGCGAAGAATGCCGCCTCGGCCGAGTACCCGGCCACGCGCTGGCGGGTTGGGCCGCTGTGGATGTCAAGGATGGCCGGCGGCAGCCCTTCGCCTCGCGCGAAACGACTGGTGGGAGCGTAATACAACCCGTGCACCAATGGTCCATCCGGTGCGGCCCAACTCAGAGGCTGCGGGGCCGGCAGGTCCTCCGGGCGAACCGCCTCGGACTGGCTGCGCCGGACAACCTCCACCGTGCTATCGCGCCAGACAACCACCCGCTCCGGCGCAGTGGGGGCGGAGCCGATGAAGGCCAGTGCCTCACCCTGCGAGGCCGAACTTAATTGCGAGATCCATGTGTAGGGCGGGATGTCCACGCGCTGGGCGTGGGTGGTCCCGACATCAATCGCCCACAAGGAGGCAAATCCTTTCTCGTTGCGCAGAACAAACAGCCGCCGCCCGTCGCTCGACCAGGCCAGCGTGCGCATGCCTTGCAGCCAGGCCGGAGGCATGAGCGACGTGCCATCGAGTAGGATGCGCCGCGTGCCCGCCACCAGGTCGAGCAGGCACAACTGGTCCCATTCCCCCTCACCTTGAAGATAGGCCAGGGCGTTCCCCTCGGGCGAAAAGGCGGGCTGGAAGACCGGGACCTCATCGTCGCCGGCGATGTGCTGGACCTCGACCAACCGCGGCGGCGTTCCTTCCATGCGTCCGAGCATCAGACGGCTGCCGTCCCACGGCATGTTCGGGTGGTCCCATTGGACCCAGGCCAGCCGATCGCCGAACGGGTGCCAGTTCGGCTGCATGTAGAAGTCGGCCCCGCTGACGAGGTCGGTGGGCCAGTGAGATCCGTCCGCGTCGACCAGCGCCAATCGGTCGACTCCCTCGCACGAGTGAACATAGACCACCCAGCGCCCGTCGGGCGAAATCTCTGGCGCGGCGGCACTCCCAAATGGCGGAGTGATGGCCACGGCCAGCCCGGCTTCGAGCGACTGGCGGAACAACCTGCCGCCGTGGTCGGCAAACACAAGCACCCCGTGCGCAATCGTGAACTCCCCGCCGCCATAGAACAACCGCCCGCGGACATCGTGGAGCGGGGTCAGGTCGCGCATCGCTTCGCCGCCGGCGCGGGCCACCAGCATTCCGCCGGATGGGCGACGTTCCAGCCAGGCCAGGG
>Ga0315293_10005895_pt1 | contig 11507 bp, 14 predicted proteins | sample YL17G13_20_MG_FD_203071 | JGI IMG/M metagenome (GOLD analysis project Ga0315293, IMG submission 203071) | Sediment microbial communities from Yellowstone Lake, YNP, Wyoming, USA - YL17G13_20 | ecosystem: Environmental > Aquatic > Freshwater > Lake > Sediment | place: USA: Wyoming | collected... | reverse complement strand
CGAAGGCCGAAAAGCAGAAACAGGACAAGCAGAAGCCCCGGACTGCCTAAGCCTGGGGCCATCGCGTCCGTTACGCTGTCGTGTCGCTATCGCATCAAGTCATCCCTTTTCTCGGAGTGCCGAAAAAGGACCGTATTCTCGGACGCCCGGCCAGAGTTGCGAACGATGCGAGCCCGATGTTCGCGGGATGATTGTGGGAATCGGGGGACGCGGCGGGTTCGGTGCCGCTGGGCTGGCGGAGAGGGCAGTGGGCAGAGTGGGACGACTTTCAAGTCGTCCTACGGGCAGACGACTTTCCGTCTCGTTGCGAAGCTCCATCGTTCGCGACACCAGAGAACAAACAGTCCGAAGGCCCCCAGTCCCGCAATTCCACGATGCCATCGACAAGAGGATACCGCTGCCTGCCGGCCTTCGTGGTCCTCCGGTCCCATCGGCACGTGATACGAGAAACCATCAGCCGGAACAACTCCCGGAGCGTGGCGGGGTCCGCTTCGCTCAGCCGGCCAGCCAGGGCCCCCAGGTCGTCCGCTGTGCCCTCTGCCTCTCTGTCGAGGTCTTGCGGGTCGAGGTGCCGTCGGGCCCGCTGTAGGGCGTCCTGTAGGGCCGCACGCTCTGCCCGGGCCGCGTTCAACTCATCGACCAGCTCGGGGGCGTCGGTAGACCGGATTGCCTTGACCAGGCGGGAGACTTGCGTGTCGAGGGCGTCAAGCCGTTTCTCCAGCCGGCGGGTGTCCGTCGCCTGACCCTTGGCCTCTGCCGCCAGTTGCCGGCGGATACTCTCCACCAGTTCGGCCCGACCAGGGCCCATGAACTCGGCTTGCAGGGCCCCCACAAGCCAACGGCAGACGCAATCGGCGGCCACCGCGTAGTGCCCACACCCGGCCGCGTTCCGATGGGCGTCGCGGCCGTAGGAACCGCAGACGTAGCGGTGATAGTGATAGGTGGGGTTCCCCTTGCGGTCGGAAACGCGGGCCGCCTTTCCGTGCATGGGTTGCCCGCACTGCTGGCAATACATGAGCCCCGCCAAGGGATACTCAGCACGTCGGGCATAGCGTCGCCGCCCGGGGCTGGACAACTTCCGCTGTACGCGGCCGAAAACATCGGGGTCGATAAGGCCCTGGTGGGTGTCCGGCCGGATGATGAGGTCTTCGGCTACGTTTCGCTTGCGGGTTCCGCCGCGGCCGTTCATGGCGGTAATCTCGCCGCCGCGGAGCCCGTGATACTTCCCCCACGATTCCACGTTCCATCGGGTGTGACCCCGATAGACCGGGTTCGCCAGCATCTTGACCACCGTTGCGTGTCGCCACCCGTCGCCGTTGGGCGAGGGAAAACCCTTGGCCTGCAACTCCCGGGCGAGGGCTCGAATGGATATGTCTGCCTGGTCGAAACGGTCAAAGCCCCAGTGGATGCCCGCCAATATGCTTTCATCTTCGACAGGGACCAGGCGAACCCGATAGCCGGCCTCTGTGCTCTTCGGCTGCTTGGGGGCCAGCCGGCGGACAAGGTTCCCGGCCTGGTCGAATTCGCCGCGGTCGAATCCGAAGGGGACGGGGCCGCCGTTCCATCCCCCCGCCTCGGCATTCGCCCGCTGGCCGCGTAGGACCTTGGCGGACAACTCCAGCAAGAACATCTTGTTCGCCTCTTGCTGGACGGTGAACACCAGCCGGCCCGCAAAACTCTCCAGGTCGATTCGGCCTTGCCCGCACGTTACCACCTGGACGCGGTTGTCTCTCAGGACCGACAGCCACTTCCCCGCGTCCAGGGAATCGAACCGGCCGATTCGGTTGGTGTCCCATGCGAGTAGCACCTTGAACCGCCCTTGCCGGGCCGCGTCCAGCATCGCCTTGAACCCCGGCCGCTGGTCGGGTCCGCTGTCTCCCGTGATTCCCTCATCGGTGTACTCTTGGACGATTCGACAGCCCTCACGCTCCGCCAACTTCCGCAGTTCCGCCCGCTGCTGGTCGGGTGAGCGGTCTTGCTTGTCGCTGGACATGCGGACGTAGGACGCCGCGGGAATCATCGCCCGGGCCTCGGTCGTTTGTGTCACCATCGGACGGTCCTTTCTGCTACTGGCCTATGGGCTCCCGAGAAACGGCAAGGCCCCCTTGGCCCTGTTGACGCGGGATGTAGACCGCGTGCCGGGTGTTACCACTCCGGACGGACCGAGGGGGCTTTGCGGTGTGCTGTGAGTCAGCATGGGAAAGAACCTACATCTATCGTCGGCCCCAGGCGGCCGACTGACTTTCAACACCCTGGATTTTCGCCTTGCCACTTACCCCTGTCAAGCACATCCGCAAAATCGTCGCCCACGCCTTCGTCTCCCGCACGCTCGGGGCTCCGGTGACCAAAATCTTTGCCCTATCGGCCGCCGGCACGTCTGGGGGCACGTGGGGCGACTTGGGGGCTTGCCCTACCAGTCGGGGGACTTTGCTGGCTCGCCTTGGCCTGCCGGGCGTAGCAGCCGACGCACGGGATGATTGTGGTAGAGAATTGGCACGTGGGGCAGACGTACCGCGCTGTGGACTTGAACTCGATTTCGTTGATCGGGTGCTTGGGTTTGGTCATAGCCTCCGCCTCTCCGGACGCCGGCCGGGGACAGCCAGGGGACGTGGCGGGGACGTGGCAGGCTGGTGGCGTGCCGCAAGCAGCAAGAGTCGCTGCCTCTCGCCGTGGTACGTCGCCTTGAGGTGGTCCAAGACGATTTGCCGGCCGCCATCCGGAATGAGTTCCCAAAGTCCGCCGAAGTTCCGGACCCACGACGGCCACCACGTTGCATTATTTCCGGCCGCCTCCCGGGCCTCTTCCTCGAATCGCTGGAGTCCGGGCGCCGCTGCGACCAGGGCTGGCCAGTCGAGGGCGGGTCTAGGCGCCTGTTGAATCATCGTGGACTTCCTCCGACGTGAACGAAAAACGCGAGCCGCACGTCAGGCACTGGCACTCGCCCTCCTCAACCCACTCAGGCCCCGGCAGTCCGTCCTTGACCGTTGGGAACCGCCGCTCGGGGCGAAGCTCGATGATGCCGAAGCTAGCCCCGCACGTCGGGCAGCTTAGAACGGTGGACCATTCATCTTGGTTCGCCATGAAGACACTGCTCCTGCCCAAACTCATCCCGGGTGTACGGCCGCTGGTCGTGTGGCTTCAGGTAGACCCGGGGCCCAGCGAACCATTCCTGCAAGCTGACGGACTTCGGCTTGCGCTCGATTGCGTCCTGGTCGAGTCCCACCAGAACCGTGGTAATCAGGTCCATACGCACCTCCTGAAAATGGCGGGGCGGGCCAAAGGAAACCCGCCCCGCTCCCAAAGCACCCGCCGGTCGAGAAAGGAACTAGACAGCCGGCGGGTCCGTACTACACTCCCGTTCCAAAGTACAACCCGCGGTGATTCACAAGCACCGCACCGACATCGACCTTGCAGTCCATGACCACACCCCAGCGACCGATGGGAGGTTGACCGCCTTCGCCGAAAAAGTTGACGCGGAGCTGCGGCTCAAGGTTGCCGTCCATCGCCCCGATCACAAGACAGGTGATCGTGCGGGCGGGAACCGCGAGCAACCACGCTGAATCGGTGGGCGATGCGACAAGCATTTCGCTCTTCGGGTCCGCAATGCCAATGGACTGAACCAGCCGAGATTCGCTGCGGACCTCCAAGTCGCCGCTGTTTCCTAGTTGCAAGTGTCGAGCCAGCCGGCGGGCGAGTCCGTAGACCTTGGGAGCTGTGATAAGGACCTCACCCCGGCCGTTGATGTGGACTGGGGCATCCTCATCGTCCCGGAAAATCTGGCCGCCCAGAGATTCCAGGGCTGAGTCGAGGGCACCTTCCGACAATGCCGCCGCCGCGTAATTGTTGTGGGTCGCGGCGTCGAAACATGCCACCTCATCAGCCAACACCGGGTTGCTGAGAAGCAGTGCCCATGCCAGATCCAAGACGCATCGCTTCGCCGCCCGCCCCATTTCGCGGCTCGCCGCAAGCTGGAGGCTGATAGTCGGACTGTTGAGCAAGTCTTGCTCGTCGATTGCCGCCTGTGCGGAGTAGCGGTCGATTGCCCACGGCTGCCCTCCGAGGCCGAGGTAAATGTCTTCGGCCGCTCCCGTACCTTGGCGGTGGAGTCGCCCGCCTTGATACTGCGAGATTGCGAGTTGGGGGAGGAAATTGATAATCGGCGCGACATCATAGATCAAGGCCAGTGTGTTGGGTGAATCGCGGTAGCCGTCGTGGAATGACTCGCCGATGAGACCGCTGAATGCGGTGTTCACACCGAAGTTTGACAGACCTTGGCGTACCGAATCGTGGTCGTTTTCGTAACGCGTTGCTCCAAGCACTTCCGCCGCCATGCGGACCCATTCAGGGAAGCGTAGGTCGCTTCGGGTCTTGATTGCGGTTTCGGTCTTGTCGAGCACCTGGTCCGCTTCGCAACGGGCCCGCTCGGGGTTGACGTGCGGGGGATACGAGACTTGAGGGTAGGTGCGAATGGTAGACATCGTATGTTCCTTGAAAGTAGGGACTGGACTGATTGCCCCCTCATCGCTCTTGGTGAGGCGGGCGGAATCTAGCAAATGCGGCAAATGCACCAGGCGGTCGCCTTCGCTGGGTGCTGGTGCTGGTCGGATTCTGTCATCCATGCGATTCGTCCTTTCGGCAGATTAGAGGTTCCGCCCAAATACCATCGGGGCGGTAGTCGGTTGTGAAGAAAGTGGGGAGGTTCTGAAACGTCGCCGCGGGGGCTGGACTTCGGGCCGGCGGAAGTCCCGCCAACTGTCGATTACAAACGGGTTCAAGCCCATTTCGCGGGCCACGGCGTCAGTTTTCGGGGCGACGATCGTACCGGCGAGTGCCCCGGCATTCGCACGTTTGCTCTGGCCGTAAACGTCCTTGACTTCCAAGAACGGGTTCGCGTCCGGGGTGAAGAGGGGCCAGAGCCAGAGGTGGAGGTGACGGAGTTGCCGTTCGGCCGTGTCTCCGGATTGGGCAAGGCGGAGTGCCGCGGTGAATTGCTGATTCAACGCCTCGATTGCGAGGGCGTTTTTCTCGTTCGTTGCTGGGTCGGACGCTCCAAGATTCAAGTACGTCTGGATTTTCTTGCGGATTCGTTCTGCTTCGTCCGCCTTGCCCTTGCCCTGGTCAATCGTGTGCTGCAACTCGCTGGACTCTTTGACGCCAGTGTGCCACAAGGGTGCTGATTCGGCAGCAAGTTCTAAACGACTCAGGATTTTGTTGACCTCATCGCGGTCTTCGGGGGTTGCCGCTGAGCCGCCTGTCGCCGCTCTGCTGACAACGCCGCTGAGTAAGTCCGCCAGCTCGACCCAGAGCTGGACTTGTTGCTCGGGGGTCGGAACGCTGAACGAGTCGCTGGCCGGTGGCGTGGCGAAAGAGTCCGGCGGCACGGGCTCGGGGACGGTGGAAGGGTCACTCAGTTTCTTTGACACGTTCAGGTCTCCTTTTAGGGATGTTGGTTTGCTTTGCCGTTGCCAGCCACCGTGGCCGACACGGCTTCTTGTTCCAGCCGGCGGAACTCGGAAAACAGTTTTTCGTTCTTGCACCACGCCGTTGCCGGCAAGGGGATAACGCCAAGGTGGTTTACGTGCTGCAACTTGCCGGTAGCGATTCTCCGATTCATCGTTTCGACGCCGGCTTCATACACGTCATTTAGTTCGCACGAATACCGCCTCTCGCGTTTTATCTTCGGCGGATTCTCCAGCACGTAGCGGCCCACGGTGGTCAGGGCGTACCACGCTCGGCTGTTGGTCCCGGAGTTGACGATAGCCCAGCGGCGGCAGAGCGCGCCGGCAAGTTGGTCCTGCAGGTCGATGATGCGACCTTCTTGTTCGCTGGTGTTCCAGTTCCAGGGCACACCGGCAACGACGCCTTCGGGCATCCACGGGATGCCATCGAACGGAAGGAAAAGCCCTTCGACTTCCGCACGCATCAAACGGACCATTGCCTCTAAGCAGTCGATGAGACCGAACCCGAAACCGGAGCGGACGGACCATTCGACTTCATCGACGAGCCGCACGCCTACGCGGTTTTGCCGTCTGTAGACTTTGACCAAGCCGCGGTTTTCCAACCGGCGATACAAACGCTCGCCAATTTTGCGTTCCGAGACAGTGCCGCTGACGTGGACCGGCAACCCGAGTCGTGCGAAGTCCATTTGCAGCTCGTCCACGACCGCCCGGGCCGGCATCTCCAGCCGGTTGCCTCTTGGGGGCATGTGGAGACAGTCGATTTGACCCAGTAGGTCGGCCAGAATCGGTAGGTCAGTGCTGATTATTGTCATGGGAAAGTGTCACAAATTGCCTGTGCCTCGGAGGGACGAGCCCCCGGTGGAAAATGGAATGCCGTACCCCCCGGTATGGGACCCACGCCCCCTTTGGGTGGTGTGGTGTCCGCCGCGTCGGCCAGGTCTGCCGCGTCATCGGCCGCCACACGCTCAGCGGAGAACAAGAGGTGCTCCGGCCAGTCAGCCAGGAAGTCGCGTTTGACGGGTGGGGGTGCCTTGGCTCGCCGGACTGCCTCTTCCGCAAGGGAGTCGAAAACAGTCGCATCCCATGCGGTCACTGCCGCGGCCCAAACATGCTCGTTGTCTTCAATCAGGTTGTCGAGGAACATCGCTCTTCACTCCCCGGGCGTCGATACCCGTAAAACTTGCCACACTCGCCGCAAATGACGCGAACGCGATTGCCGACTGCTTCGTCAACCCACGTCCCTTTCGGGTCGTGGCAGTCGAGGGTGTGGTTGCACGTGGGCTTGGCCTGTCGCTTCACCGGCAGGGTTGCGGCAACAGACGGGCCTTGCGACCGTGCCGTTGTCCGCGGGGGCCGTCGCATTCGTCGGGCTTCAAGGGCCGCCGGCCCCGCCAAGGCTTCAAGGGCCGCCCGAACCTCGCCGTCAACTGAGTCGAGGTTGACGGCACACCAGAAGACATAATCTCTCGGCAGTTTGCCTAATGGTTTGCCTTTATGTTTGCCGAACGGCATGAGTATTTCGCCCGGAGGTGTGGGGCGGGCGAAGCAGAGGGGGTTGTGTGTGAGCCGTCCACCACACCAGGGGCAGGGCTCAGGATGTCGTGCCACCTTCCACGCCTTCCACTCGGCAAACTCGGCTTCCGTCAAACCGCCTGGCGGGTTAGGCACGTCGAACCGCGGCCCAGACAGATACTTGTGGTCTTCGTTGGATAGCTCAGTCCAATGGTCTGGCGGGGGCACTGGCGGGCTTGCGATGGCGTACTCAGGGCACGCCAAAAGAGCCGGCTTGGCCGCCGCCAGGCGGGCCCGAAGCTCGGGGGTGAGGGCATGGCCGGGCTCAACCCGAAGGTTGCCGGCTGGGGTGGCGTGCATCGAACGGACGCCGGCCACGTCCAGGTCTACGATGAGGGCAGCCAGATCCTTCATGGACTGGGGGGCCTGTCGGGCGGAATTGTCATCTAGTGTCTGTCCGGCAGCCCGGACAACCACCTGTCGGGCGGGCAAACCCTCTAAAGGGGTTTTGCCCGACAGGTGGTCCCTGTCTGGTGGGCAAGGTTGCCCGACAGGTTTTGCCCGACCTTCCTGATAGCTACTCATGGCTAGTGTCCTTTATCCTGAACGCGGGGAACGGGGCTTTACGTGCGGCTGGCTTGGCGACGTGGCAGGGTTCGATGTCGCCGGTCTCTAGCAGTCCGGCGAAGGCGGTGGCGAAGATGTCCCTATTGAGTGCGGTGGTGTCGCGGATGAGGGACTTGGTTTCGCCCGCTGGGGTTTTCGTCATGGTTTTGACGATGCGGCGTTTGGCGTCTTGGAGCTGGGTGTCCCGGCGGGCCTGCTTGTCCTTGCCTCTGCCTGTTTCGGCTGCCGCTCGGGTTTGCTGTCGGGCTTCGTCTGCGGACAATACCTTGACGTTCCACTGCCGCACCGCGTTTGGGTGGTACTCGCCTTCGTCGATGTCCAGCCCCCACAGTCCCGAGTGCCCCAGCCGGCCGCCAGTGGAGAACCACAGTTCATGGTGTCCGCTGCCGGGCTCGTATCCCGTCCGGCGATTCAGGAGGGTCCACTGAGCAGCAAACTCACGGAACCCTGCGAACGAGAGATTCGTCAGGTCGATGGGCTGGCCGTCCAGCCCCGCCGGCTTGGTCGTGTGGTGCAAGAGAATCATGGTGGCCCGATGCTGGACAAAGACATCCGCCATGTTCCGCAAGAGGGTGCCCATGATGAAGACGTTGCTGGCGTCGCCGCCGTCCAGGGCGAGGTAGGCGGGGTCGAGGATTGCGACCTCGATACCGTTGTCTTCCAGAAATCGGCCCATCGCGTCGATATGGTCCATGCTGCCAAACTTGGGCAGCACGTCACTGATAAGCATGTTGCCGACGTATCGCAACTCCGTCCCCGCGGCCCGTGCTATCCGACGAAGGTTCTCTTGGATCACTGGAAAACCCGATTCGCCGGACATGATTGCGACGCGGGTTGGGCGGGTGACGGGGAAGTATCCTAGGAAGTGCCCGCCCAGGGCCAGCGACACGCCCAGGTCGCACGCCAGAACGAGTGTCTTCAGCACTTTATGGGGCCCGCCGCCGATGCAATGCTGCCCGGCCGCCAAAACGCCCGGAATCAAGTATTCGACCGCGTACTCTTCGCCGTCCAGTTCTGACGGGGTGAGGGACCGATAGACAATCGGCTCGTCGTTGCTGCCCCACGGGATGCGGGGGACTTTTGCCTCCGCGTCGCGTATCCGCTTGATAATGTCCTGTTGGCTAAACTGCCGCGGGAACGGACGCACCATCGCGTAGGCTTGAATCGCGGAGACGGCCTCCCGGTCGCCTAGCCCCATTTCGGCACAGCGGCACGCGGCTGCGTACAGCCGGCGGCTCCCGTCGTTCGCATCGTCCACACGCATTCCGAGCATCGCCTGGAGGGCCTGCCCGACGCGGCCGTCCTTTCGGTTCGCTCCGTTGTCTTCGGGCTGCCCGTTGCTCTGCTGGGGGGTGTTGCTTTTCGCCGCGGCGTCCCCGAGCTTCTTGACAACCGCGTCCGGGATCTCCGGGGGGTCGATGTCGTCCGGCCCGCACTGTGGGAGCCACGTGTACCGCTTGCCGCTGTAATGATGCGACGGCGGGAAAACGCTCTGGGCCCCTTTCTCGCCGTTGCCTATGCGAACCTTGAGCTTGCCGAAGGGGGCAATGCCCATGTTTGGCAAGTCCGGGCGGAACCGCATTAGGCGATGCGTGCCGCGGCCCGAAGTGAACGTGGGGCAGACCGGTGGGTCGCCGTCAAACAGCCGAACGAAGTCCGCCTCTTCTTCCGGCGAGTCGGTCTCAAAGTCCACCAAGCCGGAGCCGGGCCCCATCGCCACGCCGACGTTGCCATTGGGGGTTTCGCTCCACCACGCCTCTATCTGCTTCGCATCCGCCGTTGCCGCGTGCTGCCAATCCAGAGGACGCGGGTGTTTGCCCTTGGATTTCTTGCAGTCCTCCCCACAAGAGCAAGTGCCATCGGGGCGGATGTGGTGCAGCGGCACCACTCGCCAGCCACGCCGCCCATAGTCGAGGGCCGACTCCAAGAGCGGTTTCTCGATTGCCGCGGTCATGGCGTCGGCCCCCCGTCGCCGCCGTTGCCGGCCAGCCGGGCCGGCTCCGTCAGTCGCGGTTCCCTATCCCGCCGTCGCTGGTCAATCAGGATTCGCGTGAGCACCCCGACCAGGCGAGGTCGGTCGCCAGGTTCGGGGCCGACGATGAATCGGACGGTGGGGGCAGGAGGTGTCACGGCGTGCCCTCCCCCCCTGCCTGCAACTCCTTTGCGAGTTGTTGGTGAGCCGGCCGACGGACAGCCACACGATACCCGAGGGCTTCCAACTCCCGCCGGGCGATTGCTTGTAGATCCCGGTCGCCGCTTTTTGCAGCCGCCCGGAAGACGGAAAACCACGTGGTGGCATCCCGGGCGGTTGGAGGTTTGGAAGCGTCGTTTCCCATCGTCCTATCCTCTTGGGCCCCGAAGGTGCCTTTTTTGGATAGTGACGAATGTAGAAACGAGTGTAGAATCGGAGAGGGGGTTAAACCTTTGCGGCGTCAAGCGTTACCGCAAGTGGTGTGGAATCCGAGTGTAGAATCTCGGGTGGAGAATTCCACACTTCACCCCCGCCAGGCTTCCAGGTTGCCGTCCTTATCGCGTTTCCCCTTGGCAGGCTGGCCCTGTCGTTTCTGTTGCAGCTTGGCGTAGGCCGTCTTGAACCCCCGCCACTTGTACAGCGTTGTCCGGTCTACCCCGAGGGCCTCGGCAATCTTGGTCTTTGGAGGAAGTCTCCCTGTGTTTTTCAACCGCTCTTGAATGAAGAGAATGGCCCGTGCCTCGGGCAATAACTCATCGGTGCCTTCTGTTTTCCCCTGGTCGGCCGCCGGCTTGTCCGCCGCTTGCTGCCAAGCCACCACAAGCCGCCGTAGCGTCGCGTCCGATTGTTGCACCCATTGGCGTTCTTGGTCCGGCAACCGATAGACGTTGCTGCCGAGACACCCCGGCCAAAGGTCGGTATCCGCACAAGGATCCCGCCACTGCCGAAAGTCGTGGCATACTTGCTCACAGACGCGGGCGGATTCGCAGATTGAAGTCGGGGCGATGCCCAACTCCTCCCCGGTTTTCATCAGCAACGTGACCGATTCGCGGAGAAGGCGATACAGGCGGTTTTCCGCCAGCATCCGCAGTCCGGGGTTGTCCTTTTCGGTGGGCTGCTTGGCGATGAACGCCGCCTCCGATGGATACCGCTGCCAGGCAAGGTACGCTTTCAGAACGTTGCCACCCCGTACTTGCTCCGCAGCTTGGTCTAAGGCGTCGATGTAGGCTTGAAACTGAGCCATGATTCCATCCTTTCTTCCCGGCCGCCGGGTGGGACCCACGGGAAGGATGGAATGGACCCGTGAGCCTCACCCGGCCGCTTTGGACTGACGTGGTTGCAACGCACGCCAGCCCCACCGGGCTACTTGTCATTATACCGCAACCAGATCCTTTGCTGTGAACCTCAGTCGCCGTCCGCGTTTGTGGGGTCGTGTCAACAACGACCCCGCTTCGCAACGGGCCGTCCCGGACACTGCGCTTCGCCTCCGCGAGGGAGCGTCCGGCCCCAAGCAACTGTCCGCTGGAAGCAGAGCTTCCGGAAGGTGCGTTCCGAAGCAGAGCTTCGGAACGAGAAACGAGAACGTGAATGCCGGGCGGGCGGATGAACGGCGACGAGAACGCCGGCGGCTGGAGGCTGCAACTGCCCGGCGGATCGCCGAGCATCCAGCGGATCCGGCTGTATCGGTACGACTGACGGACGCAAAGCAGGCGGCAGGCAACCCTCGCCTCCCCCCGCCGGGGCTATCTCGTTTCCTTCCGCCCGGCACGAAATCTTGGTTCATTAGATTTCTGAAACGACAATCCCGGACCGACGCGAACGGACTTGCTGCCCGGCACCGAGCCAGGCAGGTGATCGTGAGAAGGGAAACGTTGAACTAAGCCGCTCCGCGGCAGAAGCTGGGCGGTAGGCGGGGTGCTGGCCCAACTGTCGGTGGT
>Ga0315293_10005893_pt1 | contig 11507 bp, 4 predicted proteins | sample YL17G13_20_MG_FD_203071 | JGI IMG/M metagenome (GOLD analysis project Ga0315293, IMG submission 203071) | Sediment microbial communities from Yellowstone Lake, YNP, Wyoming, USA - YL17G13_20 | ecosystem: Environmental > Aquatic > Freshwater > Lake > Sediment | place: USA: Wyoming | collected... | reverse complement strand
CGCAAGCAGCAGGAAAAGAATGAGCGCTCTTTTCATGACGCACCTCCTTCTTTCATTGACCGGCTGCGGTCGGTCGATCGGCAGGCTCGGTTGACACTTGGCGCATTTCATGGCCCGCAGGCCCCAGTGCGTGTCGACAGAAGAATAACGCCGTTAGCGGAGGGAAGTCAAACGGCGGCCGGGGGGAATCGATGGAGCCAGCGAGAGGATTCGAACCTCCGACCTGCTGATTACGAACCAACTGGCCTAGTGCTTCAACTTACTGATAATAATAGCATTAAAAGTGTCGTATAATTGATTGTGCTCAGATTGTGCTCACCCGTGGCGTCGCCCCGAAGTGATAATCAACCGCCCATCCGCCCGGCCAGCCCCTTCCTGGTGTCATCGACTCTCGGGGTGGCCGGATCGGAAACGTCAGTTCTTTCCGCTGGGAACGAGGCGCTTGAGCTCCTCGAACCAGTTGAGGACGACGCGGATCTCGAGCTCCTTGGGGTCATCCAAGGGAACCATCATGACGATCCGGGAGCCGTCGCGCGAGATATCGACGTTACGGAACCGGGAACTGGTGATCATCGCGGAGGTTTCGAAGAGCGCGCGGGGAGCCGCCGCGGCGAACCCGGGACGGGTCCTGACAGAGACGGCATAAGCCGTTTGACCTTTAAAAAATATGAGCTCTCCGCCCTTCGGATTCCACATGGGCTCGGTCCCGCCGTTCGTCGAGATCTTCCAGCGCTGCGCGGTCCCGTCCGAAGGCTGAATATAGACTTCGAAATCGCCGCTCTCGTCCGAGACATAAGCGACCCACTGGCCGTCGGGAGAATAGACCGCCTGGCGCTCACTGAAAGGCGTCGCGGCGAATTCGCGCACCGTCGTTCGGCCCTCGCCCAGGAAAGACAGGAGTTTGATGTCGGTTCCGGTGGTCGGACCCATGTCTTCGAACGCAAGGGTCTTTCCATCCGGGCTCCAGGACATGGGGCGTGCGGCGAGAGGGCTTCTATACAAGATCGCCTCCGGGCCGGTGCCGTCCGCCGATCGCTCATAGATATCCATATCCCCCGCTCGGTTGGAGGCGAAGGCTATGCGCCGTCCATCAGGCGACCAGACGGGATTAGTGTCGATCGCGGCGTCGGAGGTGATCCGGACCTGGCTCTTGAGGGACAGATCGTAGACCCAGATGTCCCTTCCCTTGTTGAACGCCAGTCTGGTGCCGTCTGGGGAAACCCTGATCTCCCTGTCCACCGGTATGGAACTCAGGATCGTTTCGCGGCCCCCGTCCCGGTCCACCCAAACAACGTCGGCGTCGTGGTTGATGACCCCCCCGGGAACATAAACGAGCGTGCCGTCCCCGGAGATGTCGAAGCATGCACCTCCGTCGAGGGGATCCATTAAAACTCCCTCCAGGACCACTTTAGCGGGCCCCTTGGGCGAAAAGCTCTTGAGGTCGAATGGGATCGCCAAGAGATTGCCTGATCGGGCGAAAAGCACATGGCCTGTCGGGGCAAATCGCGGAAAGGTTCCCCCCGAGGCGACGATCGATTTATCCCCGCCGCCGGGCGAATAAGCCATGATGCGGGCATCGTCGAACAAGGAATTTTCCGTCGTCAACATCGCGAAGAGAAGACCGCGATTTCCCGGGAGGGGCGCCGGCCAACGAAAGCTTCGCTCGCCTTTTGCGAAATCAGGGAGCAGCATCAGTTTTCGCTCGCCACCTCGGGAGGGGACTTGCCACAAACCCATCGCAGCGCCGGGAACGAAGACGAGCGAATCATCCCCAAACCCGATCGCGCCGAACAGAGAGGGCGCATCACACAGGGCAACGGAAGCGCCGGTGGCCAGTTCGACTTTCAGGAGCTTGCCCAGGTTCGCGCAGCCGACCCACTCGGAACTCACGAAAAAACACGGGTAGGCTATCCGCAACGAGCTCGCTAGCCGAACCGTTGCCACTTTGTCCATGGAGCGCCGGAACAAGTGCCCGTCGATCGTGTAGGCCAGCTCGGTTCCATCCGGGGATATGGCCAGGGACGTGTCCCAAAGCCTTTTTGCCGGGCCAATGGGGATGGAGAACCGCCGCACCGATCCGGAGGGCGTCGGATGCCGCCATCCGTTCGAGACGATAATTACGATCAGGAGGACCGTGCTCAGAAGCGCGAAAGTCCACGGGAGTGCCCGAAACCGGCGGGCGCCAGCCGGCCGTTCCGCAGCGGCCGTCTTTGCGCCCAAGCTCTCATCGAGGTCGATCCGGGCGTCGGCGATATCATGGTAGCGGAGGCTGCGGTCCCTCTGGAGACAGCGCCGCACGACGGTGCGGGTATTTGCGGGCAGGTCTTTCGGCAACGCCTCCCAATCCGGCTCGCCCTTCAGGATGTGCGCAAGGGTGTCCGAGACTGTATCCCCATGAAACGCCCGGCTTCCCGTCAGGCACTCATATAGCACGCAACCGAAAGCCCAGATGTCGGACCGCCTGTCCACTGCCCTTCCTCGCGCCTGCTCTGGGCTCATATAGGCTGCCGTCCCCAGGATGACACCCGGCTCGGTCATCTGGGCCGTAATCGTCGGCGAATTCGCGATATCGATGCCTGTGGTCTCACCCGTGTAGGCTTTAGCCAACCCGAAGTCCAGAATCTTGACTTTGGCTTCAGGCGTGATCATGATATTGCCAGGCTTAAGATCCCGATGAATGACTCCCCTGTCGTGGGCGGCTTCGAGTCCCTCGGCAACCTGCCGGCATGTCTCCAGCGCCTCATCCATGGGCAGGGCGCCTCTATCTAACCGCGTTTGTAGCGTTTCTCCTTCGACGAGCTCCAGCACCAGGAACCGGAGCCCCTTTGCTTCTTCAAAACCAAAGACGGCGCCGATATTGGGATGGTTCAGCGTCGCCAGGAGCTTGGCTTCGCGCTCGAACCTGGCCAGCCTCTCCGGGTTCCTGGAAAACTCCTCCGGCAGGATCTTGATGGCCACCTGTCGGCCGAGATTCCTGTCGAGGGCGCGATAAACCTCGCCCATCCCGCCCTGGCCGAGTTTTTCCATGACCTCATAATGCCCGGCGATAACAGTCCCGGGGGCGACAACATGTGTGGGCGATTCTAGAGTTTTCGTGAGGGAGGGTCCGTGATCACGGGGGACACCCAGCGACGTCGCACAATTGCTGCAGAACCGGGCCGTATCGGTGTTGTCAGAATGGCACCTGGGGCACTTCACGGCCAAGTTGGGTCCCTTTCTCTAGCTTGGCCTCAGATTAACAGAGGGATAGTCGGGAAGTCAAACGTGGCGTGCCTGAGAGGATTCGAACCTCCGGCCTTTGGATCCGGAGTCCTTAGATGGGGGAATCGATGGAGCCAGCGAGAGGGATCGAACCTCCGACCTGCTGATTGCGAACCAACGGACCTAGCGTTTCAACTTAATGATAATAAAGATAATTAGGTCGGGCTCCCAAGCGATCGTGCTCACCTTTAATGGTACGCCAAATCGGGGATCAGCAGTCCTTCAGCCCGGCTAGCCGCGCCTGGGCGTCCTTGAGCTCCATATAACGCGGGTCTGCATCAGACCGAATTTGAACTTGTCTGGCTGATACCTCATCAAATAGCGAGTATCAGATTAAGCTCGTCCGACGATGCCCAATTATTATTGTGTTATCGTCGAATTATGAGCGGCTACACACTGCCAGCGACCAGCACGTTTGATCCAGGTATCAGTAAATCGCCATTGAGCGGTCGTCTCTTTGCCCGCTAATCGCATCTTCATCGTGCCGCGGGCCATGACCACCGCTGCATCACCATAAACGCGGACGTCCCATTCGTTTATTACAAAGGATAATATCTCTTCTTTAATGGTCTCTACGTACTCGAAGTATTGAGCCTTGGTAAAGACGGAACCATCAAACATCATTACGAATTCGTCCGCTACTAACTTGTTTCTCAGCCGGTCGATTGAGGCCGCGTCGCGTTTGACGACAGCGTCGCCCCACGCACTCTCCAGTTTCATCAACTCCTTTTCCGCGCTCTCGGTCTGTGTCTGAGCCAGGATGGCTATTCCAAATACCAAGATGACAAGGCCGGCCGAAAGAATAATACGTTTCATTTACCCCTCCTTGTGACGCGATGATCAGACAGCGCTTGGCAATTGATGTCGGGCCAAGCATTGGCCAGACCATCTTGACCTTAGGCCGGCAACCCCGTCTTGTCAAGTGTTTCTCCAGCTGCCCCCTGAAATGTCCACGTTTAGGTTGAAATAGACGGATTTTGGGGGATTCAGATGGACAACGGAATGGGAAAGGGCTCAGCCCTAGCCGACTGATTTCTCGCGGGATCGGTGGAGCCAGCGAGAGGGATCGAACCTCCGACCTGCTGATTACGAACCAGCTGGCTTAGTGTTACAAATCGCTGTTTATAAGGTAATTAGCCAGGGCATAAAATCGATTGTGCTCAGATTGTGCTCACCTGGGGCGCCGCAAGCGCCTTGAGCCCAGACGTATCGAGAACGGTAATCGCTTGGGCCATCTCCTCGAACTTGACGCCGAGGTCCGCAGAAAGGTGAATATTCCAGACTTGCCCCCATTCCCCCCTATCTCACCTTTTCCCACACAATCTTCCAGCGAACCACCCCGGGAATCGTAGACGCGTCGCTCAAGACAAGCCGGCCATCTACGAACTCGAACGGCCTGATTTGCAGCGATCCGACATAGCCCGGATCCGTGGCGACTTCCGGCAAATGGGTGATAGATTGTTCTTTCACGTCAATCTCATAGCGTCCACAGTACGCGAAGGACCCGTCCACGGTCGTAATTTTTTCTTCCGTAGTCGGATTGTCCGGGTCCCCCCATTTTGGCCGGTCTGGATTTACCAGATCCGCGCACATATATCCATCCCGCGTATACATTAGGAATCCCTTCCCGTTCGGGCCGTATTGCGGATAAGGACGCGTTGTACCGTCTGTCAGCAACTGTTCCGTGGAAACAAGCTTCCACGTACCCACGAGGCGATCCCGGATCTCGGACTCACTCTGTGCAGAAACACAACCACTCCACATCAGGAGTGCGGCTAAGACAGGCGCGCATTTTATCATGCTAGAATCCTCCATAGACGTTCTGAAGAGATTAGAGCTATTTCCGGAAGGGGACGAGTCGCTTGAGTTCCTCGAACCAGTTCTGGACGAGGGTCATCTCTGTAACGGGGGCGGGCGTTCTCTGTTCCTGCTTGACCATGAGGAACCGCTGGCCGTCAAGAGATAAGTCGTAGCTGCGGGTTGGGTGTCCCGGCGAATACCCTGGCCTCTCAAAGAGAAGACGCGGCTTGCCGGTCGAAAAGCCGCTCTCGGTCCGGACGTCAGCCGCCCATACTTGGTCGCGCCACCGGAAGTAGAGTTGCTTCCCGTCCTTCGCCCAGAGCGGCTGAACGCCCCCCTGGCTCGAGACCTGATGCTTACTTCCCGGACCGGGAAAGCTCTGGACAAAGACCTCCGCCCGCCCCGATTCGTCGGATACGTAAGCGATCCAGCGACCATCGGGCGAAATTTCGGGGAATGTTTCAGTGAACGGGGAGTTCAGGAAGGGCCGCACGCGCCCCGAACCGGTCTCTAGGAGAGCGATGTCATACTGCCCGCCGGAATGCATATCTACCAAGGCAAGCGTCCGGCCATCCGGGGTCCACGAAGCCGGATAGTGGTCATGATCGCTCGTCGTCAGGCGCTCCATTGGCGAGCTTCCATCGTAGGGCTGAGAAAACAGGTTGATGCCCGGTCCAACGAACCATAAAAAGACGACCTGACGACCATCGCGGGTCCAGATCACTCGGCTGGACATTCCTTCGTGCGTTAATTGGCTATTCGTTCCGGTCTCCAGATCATACACGAACACCTGCCAGTCTTGTGCCTGAGTGACGTACGCGATTCGTCGGCCGTCCGGCGAAAGACATGGGGCCTGGAAGGGAAATCGCAGGGCCGTGACGGGTTCTTCGGACCCTCTGTGGTCAACCCAGACCAGGGAATTCTGGAGGTCGGGAAGGACCCCTCCCGCCGCGAAGACGAGCGAACCCGATTCGGAGATATCGAACTGGCCGGCGGACGTATTATTGCTCCCCCAAGGAATGATGGCTTGCATGACATTATCCACAACCGGGAACGGCTGGCCGATGACCTTCAGTGTGTTCGCGTCGAATCGCACCGCCATGAGCGTGCCCTGTCTCAGGAATACCAGATGTCCCGTGGATACATACTTGGCATCTGCGGCGTTCGGCAACAGGACAAGCCACTCGCGAGTGTTGAGATCGACTAGGGCAAGCCTGGGTTGCATGTCCCAGTTATATTTCATTACGGTGAACAATACGGCCTTCCCATTGGGGAGCCAGGAGGGCAAGCTATGATAGGCCGCCTCTCGCTTCGGGTCGGGCGAGGTCAGGCGCTCAGCCATTCCCCCCTCTGCCGAAACTCTTGAGAGACCTGGATCATCTCCACCAAACACAATGCTATTGCCGGGGCCCCAACTCGCTCCGTAGATCTCGGAAACATCGCACAAGGTCGCCGGCACACCACCTTCGACAGGAACCTTCTTAAGCTTGCCGTCTGCCCAGAATCCTACCCAGCGGTCGTCCGGCGACAGGAAGGGGTTGATGCCGCCTTCCGTCCCGGCGATAGGCTTGGCTTCCCCCTGGTCCATCCTTCGTAGATACAGCTTGGGCTTTAGCTGCGGGCCAGGATTCTCCTCGATCGCGCTGTAGACAAGGAACCTGCCGTCGGCCGAAATGGCCATGGCCTTCCGGCTCGGCCATTCCCTCTCCTGGGCCCTGCGCATGCCGTCGAGCCAGTGACCCGGCTCAACCTTGATCGTTGCAGAGACCACCGAGACGGAAGGAATGGAATAGCGAGAAGTGAAAAGAAATCGATCGACAAGGATGCCGGCGAGGAGAATGCCAACCGCGCCCGTAACCAGCCACGGCCAGGCGGGCCCTCGCGGAGCAACTCGCGCTTCAAGAGGATAGGCCGCCGGCGCCTCGATTTCGAGTCGGGCGTCAGCGATATCGTGCAGGCGCTTCTTGGGGTCTTTCTCGAGGCAACGGCGGAGGAGGACCTTGATGAGCGTCGGTGTTTCCGCGGGCAGCCTGCTCCAATCCGGCTCGCCCTTCAGGATGTGCGCGATGGTGTCCGACACCGTTTCCCCATGGAACGCACGGCTTCCCGTCAGGCACTCATAGAGCACGCAACCGAACGCCCAGACATCGGACCGCCTGTCCACGGCCCGTCCCCGCGCCTGCTCAGGACTCATATAGGCCGCCGTCCCCAGGACGACACCCGGTTCGGTCATCCGTGCTGTGATCGTAGGCGACTTCTCGATATCGACAGCGGTCGTCTGTCCCGCATATGCCTTGGCCAGCCCGAAATCCAGGATCTTGACCTTGCCTTCCGGGGTGATCATGATGTTTCCGGGCTTCAGGTCGCGGTGGATGATTCCTTTCTCGTGGGCTGCTTCGAGCCCTTCGGCAAGCTCACGGCAGGTCTCAAGCGCCTGTTCAACGGGGAGGGGGCCTCTATTTAACCGCGCCTGGAGCGTTTCCCCCTCCACAAGCTCGAGAACGAGGAAGCGCCGCCCCTCGGATTCTTCGAGCCCGTGGATCGCGGCGATATTGTGGTGGTTCAAGACGGCGAGGAGTTTGGCTTCCCGTTCGAACCGGGCCATACGTTCCTTGTCCTCGGCAAAGGCCGCCGGAAGGACCTTGATGGCGACGTGGCGACCGAGATTCTTATCAATGGCTCGATAGACCTCGCCCATCCCGCCCGCACCAATCCGTTCGAGGATTTCATAACGCCCAGCAAAAACGGTCCCCGGGGTGACAGCCTGGACCGGCGACTCGAGGGTCTCGGTGATGGAAGGAGGGGTGGCTTGGGCCGAAGTCAGCGAGGTCGCGCAGTTGCCGCAGAATCGGGACGTGTCAGGATTATCGGCGTGGCACTTTGGGCATTTCATGGCCCGCTGCCCCCTCTCTAACTAGTAAAAGGATAACGCCGTTAGCGCGGGAAGTCAATGGGAGGGGCCTATACCTCACCGACTACCGATTATTGGAAAATGCCCGTTTTCTCGGGGAATCACTGGAGCCAGCGAGAGGGATCGAACCTCCGACCTGCTGATTGCGAACCAACTGGCCTAGCGTTTCAACTTACTGATAAAAAAGGTAATTATCCGGGGCGCAAAATCAATTGTGCTCAGATTGTGCTCACCCGCGGCGCTGCTGACAGTCCCTTTTTATCAAAGTTGCATCCGGAATGGACCAAGATTCGGGGTTCAGGTCAGATCGAGGGAGGTGGACATGGCCAGGAAACGGTTGTGACACGGGGAGAGGTCTCTATCCCGTGGGCATTTGAATCTGGATTATGCAACCAGGGTTCTAATTCTTGCTTCCCAGCCCCCTCACATTGCGGGCCTCCGCCCTCTTACAGCGTCCGTCCCGGCCTCATCTTTTACCTCTTCTCATAAGCCGGTTGTTTAGGCTTAACCGGCGGGTTTTCCTTTAACAGCCTCAGCGCTTCCTGGATCGCCCGTTCGAGTTGCGGGTCGACGCCTTTGGCAAGCTGGGCCGGGTCGTCGACAACCTCGATATCGGGATCAACGCCATGCCCTTCTTTGAACCAAGTCCCGTCCGGATCATACATGCGGAACGTCGGGACCGTGACCCCGCCGCCGTCGATTAAGCCCGGCGCGCCGGACACGCCGATCAATCCGCCCCACGTCCTCATCCCGACGAGAGGACCCAGTTTGGCCTTCCGGAAATAGTCCGGGAACGCGTCCCCTCCGGACCCGCTCCAGCCGTTGATCAGCATGACCTTGGGGCCGAAATTGGCGAACGGAGGCCACTGCCAGGTCATCCCGTCCCGCACGGCCCAGAAGGCCAGAGGCCTCCGGTCGAGCAGCTCGATGAAGCGGTCGGGGATCTGCCCGCCGTCATTGAACCGCTCATCGATGATCAGGCCCTCCTTGGTATATTGGGCCGCGAACTGCCGGAAGAGCTCGGTCTGTCCGTCGACCCCGGTGCTGGGCACGTAGATGTAGCCGATCCGTCCCTTGGTCGCGTCCTCGACGCGTCTCCGGTTGGATTCGATCCAGGCCAGGTTCCTGAGGCGCGTTTCGTCGCCGAGCGTCGTCACAATGATCTTGCGCGAGCCGGACCAGTCCGGCTTGTTGTTGACCGTCAGCTCAACGGTCTTGTTGGCCAGCCCCACGAAGGCCGCCCAGGGATCCTGGCGGACGTCGAGCGGCTGGCCGTTGACGGCGAGGATGTAGTCGCCCTCCTTGACGTTCATTCCGGGCATCCGCAGGGGGGAGCGGACCTCGGAGTCCCAGGGCGCCCCGGAGATGATCTTCTCGATCCTGAAAGCGCCGTCGCCAAGGGCCCAATCGATGCCGAGATAACCGACGTTACTCATCGCCGCTTCATCCGTGTCCCCGCCGCCCCGATAGGTGTGCGAGGCATTCAGCTCGGAGATCAGCTCGCCGATCAGGTAATTGAGGTCCCAACGGGTGATGCAGGCGTCGACGAGCTTCCCGTAGCGCTCCCCGAGGGCCTTCCAATCGACACCGTGCATGTTCGGATCGTAGAAGAAGTCCCGTTCCAGCCGCCAGACCTCTTTGAAGATCTGCCGCCATTCCGCGCGGGGATCCACGGTCATTTCGAGCTGGGCCGTCGGCATCGCTTTGTCCAGCTTCTGGCCCGGGGCCACGTCGACGATAGAAAACGTCGCGCCCTTCCCGACCAGCACCTTCTTGCCGTCAGCGCTGGGCCGCAGGACGTCCGAGTCTTCGATGATCGTCTTCTCCTCGCGGGCTTCCAGGTCATAGAAGACGACCGGCTTCAAGGGAGCCGCGGCTCCCGTGTTCGGCATCCGGTGATAGATCACCTTTCCGGACGCGGCCGCGAGCGTCCCGTAGTTGCCGGGAGCGGGAGGCAGAATGACCAGCCGGCCCTCGAAGTTTTCGAGGCTGATCTTGACGTCTTTGGGCTTCTCCTTCTCCTTGCCCTCGTCCTTGCCCTCCGTCTTTCCGGCGGACTTGTCATCCTTTTTGGCCGCCGTTTCTTCCTTCTTAGGCTCGTCCTTTTTAATGGCGGGCATGTCGTTCTTGGGCGCTAGAGGGGAGGCGACGTCCTCTGTCAGGGGCACGGCGGCTATCTTCGTCGTATTGGCGTAAATAAACGTATTATCGATATCGCCATAAAGCGGATTGAAGGTCCGGTTGGTCAGAAAATAGAGGTATCTGCCGTCCGGGTCGAAGACGGGATTCGTGTCGTTGTAGTAGCCAGAGGTCACCTGCTGAGACCGGTTCTCCTTCAGGTCATATAAGAAGATGGCCGCGCCCCTCGTGTCGAGGTCGCGGGCGTAAGCCAGCCAGCGGCTGTCGGAGGACCAGCTAGCGGTGAAATTGTCGAGAGCACCCTGATAGAAATACAAACCTTTGTCGACCTTCAGGGTCTTGCCGGCCGCGAGGTCGTAAACGAAGATCTCCATGGCCTTGTCGATGAAGACGATCTTCCGGCTGTCGGGAGACCAGAATAACTGATACCGGAATCCCGGCCCGTAGGCGGTGAGCGTCTTTTCTTCGCCGGGCTTCTCCAGCTCTTGGATGGTCAGCTCGTATTCGCCGGACTTGTCGCTCCAATAGGCGACGGACTTGCCGTCCGGCGACCAAGCAGGATGCCGCTCGGCCACGCCGGAGCTCCTGGTCAGGTTGAAGATAGGACCGTTCTCGGCCGGGACCGAGAAGATCTCGCCCCGGGCCTCGATGACGGCCCGCTTTCCGTCGGGGGAAAGCCCTCCTCCCTGGATGAGCGAGGCGACCTTTTCGACCTTCGGCATCAGGGTGATCTCATCCGTCACAAGCTTGATCGGGACCTCGCGATATTTCTGGTCGGCCAGGCTCAGGAGGTACAGCCGGCCGCCGTTCTCGAAGACGATCTCCCCGGGCCCGAGCGATGGGAAATGGATATCGAAATCGGCAAACTTGGTGATCTGCGTGTTCGTCTTCGCCGCGATGTCGTAGGCCCAGATGTTGGCCCGCAGCTCGGGACCGCGGTCGGAGAGGTAGAAGATCTTGGTCCCCGACCACATCGGGAATTCATCGTTAGAGACACTCTGCGAGATATTCTCGGCGGTCAGCTTCTCAAGATCAAAGAGCCAGATATCTGCGTTCCAGCCGCCGCGGTAGCGCTTCCACGTCCTGAAGACCTGGGTGATCGGCGTATAGGCGAGCATCTTCCCGTCGGGCGAAGGCGAAGCCATCTCCCCGTAGGGGATAGGGAGCTTGACGGGTAGCCCGCCGGACTTCCCGACCTTGTAGAATTGATTGAAGCGCTGCTTCCCGCTGGCCATGGAGGAGGCGAAAAGAAGGCTGTTCCCGTCGGGAAGCCAATCGATGAGCCGGTCGTCCATCCCGTGGTGCGTCACCTGGTTGGCCACTCCGCCCAAGGCGGGGACGACATAGACGTCGGTATTGCCGTTGTAGGTCGCATTGAAGGCGATCTCCGAGCCGT
>Ga0315293_10005892_pt1 | contig 11508 bp, 7 predicted proteins | sample YL17G13_20_MG_FD_203071 | JGI IMG/M metagenome (GOLD analysis project Ga0315293, IMG submission 203071) | Sediment microbial communities from Yellowstone Lake, YNP, Wyoming, USA - YL17G13_20 | ecosystem: Environmental > Aquatic > Freshwater > Lake > Sediment | place: USA: Wyoming | collected... | reverse complement strand
GGCGACAACGACTTGGCGGTGGCAAACGAATACTCCAACAACGTCTCAATATTGCAGAACAAGACCTGCTGCACCGGCACAACCGGCAACGCCAACATGATCGGCATTGTCGATTTGTCTGATTTAAGTGCGCTTGTTAGCTACTTGACCGGCGGGGGGTATGTTCTGCCGTGTCCCGATGAGGCCAACGTGAATGCAACCGGAATTATCGATCTAAGTGACTTGAGCGCCCTTGTCAGCTACCTGACCGGCGGCGGGTATGTGTTGCCGAATTGCCCGTAACCTGATTTTATAAATTGGTTGGAACAATGTACATATAGCCCGCCTATTCAAGGCGGGCTTCTTTTTGCCCCCCGCAATTTCACCATCATTTTGCATTAAATCCTCTCCCCCGCCGCTTATGCAAAAGGAGTAATCTGTATGCGGGCGCCAAAAGCGAGATTTCGAACAACCGGTCAGAGATCATCGGGCGGGAATAGGCAGGCCGCGATATGTTTTTTATCCGAAGCAAACCCAATTATCCGTTGTGAGGCAAGCACTTAACATGTAAAGCAAAGCCAATCCAAAGCCAATTTGAGGTCAAAGCCAAGCCAATTTGGCGTGGAAGTGATAAGAGAATGTCGAATTACGAAGGGGATTCGACCTACTTCGTGATCTTGTCCACCCAGCTTTCGAGTGAGTACTTCTGGTTTATCTCGACCGCGACCTGGTTGGCTTCGGTGGATGTAGCATAGTGCCCGACGCGAACACGATAGTAAGTGGTACCGTCGCGCGTGATCGTTCCAAGGTATGCATCGTAGCCGCGAGCGAGAAACGTATCAACAACCTGCTGCGAGAACGCCTGATCGGTCGAACTGGCCACCTGCACGGTATAAGCGTTCTCGATGTAGCGCGGCATGGCGGGAGGCATTGTCCGCCCATTCTCGGCCGGGACGGCGTTGATGTCCGGCGCCACCGAATCGTTCGGTTGATCGACAGGCTGCGCGGCGATGCTATCGGTCAGATTGGATGCGATTTGGTCGGACGAGATCGGGGAGTCGACAACTGAGCGGGAACTGTCAAACGCAACAGTCGTCAGATTGTTCATGCTGTCAATCGCGGCAGAATCGGCCGAGCTATCGGCGGCGGTCGTTTGACTGTCGGCAAACGCGAGCGTGTCCCCCTGTAATTGAGCTGCGAGGCGGGCTGCTTCCCGCTTCTTCTCCTCGGAGCAAGCCGAGCAAAGAAGCGCGACCATGGCGAATATGAAAATCCGTGTTCTAAGTGCCATCCATGCCTTCCCGGAGCTCGCTATCGGTCATCCATTTGACTGCTGGAACTTCCAAGTAGACGGCATGTTAGTATGGCCTGCCGGTTCCGTCAACGAAAAAACCGACCGTCTGTCGGCATTTGCAGAAAAACTATTGAATTGGTCGGTGCGGTTGTATAACATGTAGCTCTTGTAGGAGATTTAATGCGCGTACGTGAAAGCATATTGGAGTTGGTCGGTAATACGCCGCTGGTGCGGCTTCGTACCGGCATTCCAGCCAACGGACCACAGGCGTTTGTGAAGCTGGAGTACGTGAATCCGACCGGTTCAGTGAAAGACCGGATGACGCTCCATATCATTCGCAAGGCGTTTAATGAGGGACGCATCAAGCGGGGCGACACGGTGATTGATAATACCTCCGGCAACACCGGCTCGGCGTTGGCGATGGTAGCATCGATGTACGGCCTAAAAGCGATCCTGGTAGCGCCCGACAAAACGAGCCAGGAGAAGATTGATCTCATTAAATCGTTCGGCGCTGAGGTGATTATTACACCGACCGAGGCGACGCATCACGACCCGTGCGGTTGCTACATGGTGGCGCACACACTGGCGAAGAAGCATGGCTATTTCGATCTCGACCAGTACGACAGCCAGGAGAATGTGCAAGCACATTACCTGAGCACCGGTCCGGAGATCTGGAACGACACGGACGGTAAGGTCACGCATTTTGTGGCCGGCATCGGAACGGGCGGGACATTTTCCGGGGCCGCGATGTTTCTGAAAGAGAAGAACCCGAAAATAAGATGTATTGCGGTTGACCCGGAAGGGTCGATATTTGCCGACTATATCAGAGACCGGAAAGAGATCGAAGGGCACACGTACAAAGTGGAGGGGATCGGTTCGGACGTGATAACCAAGGCGCTTCATGCCGATTTGGTCGATGATGTGATCACCGTATCGGATGCTGATTCCTTCAATCGGGCGCGACTGATTGCGCGGACCGAAGGGATATCGGGCGGCGGGTCATCGGGGTCGGTGGCGATAGCAATGGAAAGAGTGGCAAAGGGGCTTGGTCCGGAGTCGGTGATGGTCGGGATATTCGCCGATGCCGGAATCCGGTATTTGACCAAATGCTACAATGATGATTGGATGCGCAAGCATGGATTCCTGCCGGTCGAGAAGAAGTAAAACGAGCCGTATCGCAATCGGTCTGTTATTGACTGTTGTCTTCGTTGGCATTGGTGGATCATCGTTCGCGGCCGGCAACGCGCTTCAGGCGAGTGATAGCGGTTTCGATTTTGGCCATGCCGGTATTGACTTCAAGCTGTTTCATACGTTCACGCTGCGCAATGAAGGCCAGAAGGATATCACGCTCCATTCGGCCAATGTAACGTGTGAATGTACAACTGTTCTGATAACCGACACTCTGCTTAAACCGGGAGAGACGACTGCCGTACGCATCACGCTTGACACCTACAGCCTGTATGGTCCGAACAGCAAGAAGTTCTCGATTCAAACCAGCGATCCGAGCATTCCGAAGTTCGAATACCCCTATTCCTGCAGAGTCGGGCAGTGGCCGCAGGGGCTGAAGCCGGACCCGATCAACCTGTTCTTTCTCCCCGGACACCGGGCCAAGAAGGTTTCTATCCCCAATCCCGCTTGCGACAAAGTGAGCGTGGCCCTTGTCGATCAGGCGGATGCGGTGTATACGGTGGCCATCACTAAAGCCGACGCCCGGAAGGGGGAACGGGCTGAAGTCGAAGTAACCCCGAAGGAGAATCTTGGACCCGGAACATATTTCTCCAGCTTCCGATTGCGACTGGAGCTTCCCGAAGGTGCAACTCCGGTGCTGCTGAATATTCCCGTAAAGATCGTCCGGTATTAGGCGCCGGCTCAATACGAGTTCTCATCAGGATATCCAAAAAGAAAAGGCCACTCTTCCGAGCGGCCTTTACTCTGATACGAGCATCCGACTTACGCTTTAAGAATGCAGTCAACCGGACAGACCGCCACGCAGTGCTGGCCGTCCGCCTGATCCTCACACTCGTTGCACGTGTCCGCGGCGATCACATAGATGTCCCCTTCGGAAATCGAGTTTGTCGGGCATTCCGGCAAACAGAGTCCGCAGGCTGTGCATTCATCGGTTATTTTCATTGCCATAAGAATTACCTCCTTAACGTATGCTGAAGCCTCATGTTATTTCTCATCAATCGGCGGCCAATATACGCAAAAGCGGGTAAGAGACAAGGCCAATTTGAGAAAAGGTTAAATGCGTCCGGAAACAGTGCGGCCGCCCTTGCATCCTGCAAGAGCGGCCGTATGCCAGAAAGAGGTTGAGGAATTCTATGGGCGCATCATGGGCACGCCGGCAAAACGTATCCGCCGCCTGTGAGATAGTTGACCAGAGCGCTTAAGTCAGATAGATCGACTATCCCCGTATTGTTCACATTCGCTTCTGCCGGACATGGCAGAACGTAACCGCCGCCGGTCAAATAGTTCACGATAGCGCTGAGGTCGGACAGGTCAACAATGCCGACACCGTTGACATTACCGGTGACACCGACACAGCAGCAGGCATCACCGATGCCGTCGCCGTTGGAGTCCTTCTGATCCGGATTGTAATCCTCAGGACAATTGTCGTCGGCGTCCGGGACGCCATCCCCGTCAATGTCCGGCGAAATCACCAGCACGTAATCGACCATCGTGAAGATCTGCCCGCCTCCGTACGGCTGTATCGGTCCGGGCGGATCAGCCGGATTGAGTCCGGCGAAGTTGCTGATGTTGTTCCAGGCATCCGGATAATCCACCAGTTCCAGAACCGGCGGCGGCTGGACCTGAGTCATGCACGGGGGCTGCATCATGAGCGCGTTGTAGATGTCATGGTGCTTGGTGCCGTGAGGTCCTGAGACCAGCGCGGCGTCATTGTGAACACCCGGAGCATGCATCATTCCGGCCGGCGGCTCTCCCTCATTCTTATCGAAATATGGGTCGGAGATACAGATGCTGGTTGAGGTGGAGCAAACACCTGCTCCCGTCACATAGTGCCCGCCCAAGCGGTTACACTGACCGGTCAACATTGGCTCGTAGAATCCGAGCAGCAAGATCACATTGCTCGATTTGCGAATTTCCCGCGCTATATAATCGAACGATGGCGATCGAACCGGTTTGATGACATACTTGTTAGCCAAACCAACTTTGGTCAGCCAGGAACTCGCACCGTTGAGGAGGTTCGGGAAGAGAGTTCCTCCGCTCATCGGTGTGCAACCGGAGTATGTCGCCAGAGAATCCACAAACGGAATCACATTGGCGGGAACATGGTCGTCCTGCATGAGCATACCGTAATTCTGGACCAGCGGGTATGTGTCACTCAGTCCGGGCGGTGGCACGGGCGTCCTCTCGTATTTCGAGTCAAACCACCAGAAGCAGTCGGCAAGCGCCACTGGTCCGTCGAATGACCACTGCAGAGGCGGCATAGCGGCGGCCCATCCGTTCTGTTTCTGGTCGAAATCAGGTACGCCGTTAGGTGCGTAGTCAATGTAGCCCTGTTTGTAGTATTCACAGGAATCCGGTTTCTCGGGTGGGCAGACCAATAGCTGCACATTATCGGCTCGGCCTGCGAAGTCCCAACCGGCGCCTCCCACTCTGATTTTCTTGATAACCTTCGGACTGATCAATTCCGTTATGAGATCAAAGGAGTTTGGAATCCAGACGCCGGGCGCGACCTGGAGACCGGTCACCACGCCGTTGCCGGGAACCGGAGTATGATTCGGGTTCGGAGCGGTCGTCTGATCGAGCCACTCATACCAGCCAAACTGCCAGTAACGCGAAACGCTCTGCATGTCTTCATACTCGACCACAATTGTCACCGGGAATTCGTAATCGGTGATGGTTCGCCCGGAGCCGCCCAGATTATGTGAGATCACCTTGGCGTCAAGGGTCAGGGTAACACAGTTGCAGTGGGAGATATCATAATTGAGCGTTTGATCGCAAGCGGTCCAGTCACCACTCTGGCTGTTATTGTCGTTTCTCAGCCAGTCGAGCGATACACTGCCGGCCAGCGTTGGGCCGTTATCGGCGGCGGGACCGATGGTCGAGGTCTCGATTCCCCCGCCGGTGAACGTTTCGTATTTTGTCCAGTTATTCGGTATCTGGTCGCCGGTGCCGTCCGCGGTGAATCCGCCCTCGAAATCACCGTTCGCTACGATATTAAGACTAGCTCCACACGTGTCGCAGGCATCGCCAATGCCGTCACTGTCGGAATCCGCCTGATCGGGATTTGGTGTATTCGGGCAATTGTCGCAAAGATCGCCTATTCCATCCTGATCGCTGTCAAGCTGATCCGGGTTGTAGATACTCGGGCAGTTGTCGGTTGCGTCCGGAACGCCGTCATTGTCAGCATCCGGTGGCGTCTGTATCGGGCAGATCACGATGGCGAATTCAACCACCGTGTGAATGGGTGTACCCATAGGAGGCGTGCTTGGAATCCCCGGGCCGTAATTGTTGGCCCCCTGGAAATTGGCGGCACTGATCGGATTGATCGGATAATTCAGCAATTCCGCTCCAAACGGGAACTGCGCTCCCTGCAGTAGGCAGGTCAATGGAATGACATCGTACCGATCGTGATGCATCGTGCCGTGGGGGCCGGAAACGTACTGCGCATCATTATGGGCGCTCGGCGGATGCCCGCCAAACGGCTCGTTCTTGTCATGGAACGGATCGGATATGCACAAGGCCGAATCGATAAGCTCGGGACAGGTGCCGGCGACTGTGACATAGTGTCCGCCGATCCTCTCACAATACATAGTCATCGTTTCCTGCCAGAAGCCGAGCAGAAGGATTACGTTTTGAGAAGCCAACACCTGCTCGCGAATCCAGTTGAAGTTCATTACCGGATCCACCGGTACAACCTGGATAGTGTAATTCGTACCCAGCCCCACGCTGTCGAACCAGGCTTGAGCCGCGCTGGCAAGATCCTGCACCAAAGTGCCGGTATTGCCGCCCTGATTCGTCTTGGCATACTTGGCCAGCGTATCGACAAACGGAATCACGTTTGACGGATCATGATCGTCGACAAGTGTTGGAGTGAAATTCCGCACCAGTGGGTAATTGTCGGCAATCGTCGGTGGTCCGCTCTGACTCGTCTCAAACTTGGAATCGAACCACCAGAGGCAGTTGGCCAGAGCCACCGGTCCGCAATGGGTCCATTTCTGAGCCGGCCCCTGCATCACGAACCAGTTGTCCTGATGCTGGTCAAAGTCCGGAACGCCAGCGGGAGCGTAGTCCTTGTACGGCAACTTGTAGTAGGTGCAAGTATCGATGGCATGAGGCACCACAGACACAGTAGCACTGAACTCTGATGTATTTCGGTTCAGATCGGTAGTCGTGGCGGTCAGGGAATCCCCGGAAACCACCGTTCCGAGGGCAAGGGCAATGTTCCAGTTCCCAAGGGCGTCGGGGCTGGTCGCCGCGAGAAACGTTCTCCCCTCGCCGTAGCCGGTCGGGTCAAGAGCGGCCTTGAATAGTTCCACCGTCGCCTGTGTCGGGTCGGTATCGATATCTACAGTGCCTGTGATCTGAACTGCTGCCGCGCCGATTGTTACGCTAGTAATAACCGGGAAATTGAGGTCTTTATTGGGACCGGTATCACCATCACCGGCATCGTTCGCGGTGACGCCTTCATGGCGAAGATCAATGCCGATGGAACTGTTGTCAAATATGAAGTTCTGGGTAATCAGGTTCCTGTCGGCGTTGGTCTGGTTGACGTCATCTTCCCAAACGACCACCCCGGCACAGCCGTTGTTGGCGATAATGTTGGCGGGGCCTATCTGATTGCGGTCCGCGCAGCCCCAAAAGCTGGGGCCGTACATGCCGATCGCCACGCCGTGAGCCGTGTTGGGCAGAGGGCTTCTGTCGATCGCGAGCCCGATAACGTTGGAGTCGGCCTGATTCATGTATGTCTGAATGGGTGGGGCCTGATACTGCTGGTTATCGAATCCGTTGATAGAGATGCCATCGTAGTTGTTGCCGGAGATCAAATTGTTTCGAATCAGATTGTCGTGCGTTCCCTCGGAGAGATCGACGCCCGTGCGGTCGTTGCCAAGATCGACGAGCCCCGTAATGTCAGTACCGATATAGTTGCGAATAACCGTATTGCCGTAAACATCTCCGGGGAGCATCGGCCCCATAATCGAAACGCCGTCAGCATAATTACCGGAAATCAGGTTGGCGTCAACGATGTTGTTACAAGCTGTACCCATAGGGAGTTGCTTAATCATTACCCCCCCCCACAGGTTCGCCATATTTCGGCCGTTTCCCTGATCCTGAGTTCCCTTGTCGTCGGTCCCGATGAAGTTGCAATAGATTAGATTGTGGCACGCATACTCCATCGGCGGCGTACCCTCAATGCGGATACCGTCCTGCTCGAAATTCTTGATCACCAGTCCCTGGATGGTATTATTAGATGATTGAATCCAAAGCCCGTTTGAGGCTCCCGTATTGGCCCCGTCAATCACAATCAACAGCGTCGCGGTTGACGGCGGGTTCAATCCTGCAGCAGCTCCGGCCTGACTGAGGCCGTCGATCAAAACGCCGTTAATGTCGGTAAGAGGCGGCAGCGGCATTATTGGAAAGATCGTATATGGACCCGGGCCGGGACCAACGATCGCGAATTTGATCATGTCCCATCCCAACGCCCCATTTGCTGCCTGGATAGCAGCACGGAGGCTGCCCGGGCCGGCGTCGTTGGTGTTTGTGACAGTGAATGTCGCAGATGGCTGAAGAGGGACTGCCGCACTGGTCGGTGGGCCGGATCGATCTACCAAGCCGAGCTGCACATCCTCTCCCACAGCCCCAGTGAAAATGGCGGTTACGCAGAATAGCAATCCTGCGAGGGAAACAAGCACTTTGCGCGTCATACGACCTCCTGGTAGGGTTCGAGCACGCGGCTATGGCCGGCGTGACCAGATTGAGATGATAGTCTACCGATGACCTTCTTACGGGGCCTGGCGGGCCAATCCCGATGAAAGTGCGGACCCCGTATCGTGGATTGTTACTTCGTTAATATATCGGCAGACCAGTCGTTCTGTCAAGCAGTTTCCGACGGATTGACCGGCTCGGAGGCGCCAACTCTGCGGAAAACGGCAACGCGACTCTGTGAATGGTATAAGCTCGGCGAAATACTCGCCCGGATGGCGTCAGCGGCGGCGGCCTATTGAGGGAAAGGTTCGTCGGGCGTAATATCGACAAACAAACCCCATTTACTGCGCAATAAGTACAAGTGAGTCTGTTTGCTGGGAATGGCTGTCAGGAGAACCTGCGCCCAAGCTGCGGAGGGAATCAAACAGGCGCCACCCAGATTCGAACTGGGGAATAAAGGTTTTGCAGACCTCTGCCTTACCACTTGGCTATGGCGCCCTGAGAAAAACTAAAAGCGGGAAACGAGACTCGAACTCGCGACAGCCACCTTGGCAAGGTGGCGCTCTACCAACTGAGCTATTCCCGCTTTTGGCCGCCCGAGTTGATCAGGCACTTCTCCAATTATATATCGGCAGGAAACCTTGTCAACTCTTTTCCCGCGCTGAAGCCGACCAGCGCTCTACTCCCCAATTGCCTGTCGTCTCCGCTCAACCGCCTGTGCAGCAAGCGAATCGAGGCGCGGAAGGTACCATGGGGCAAGCCTCTGAACATAGGCTCGATGGATTGCGGCTTTTGTCCGGTTCCCGACTACCATCGCATACGGATACAGGTCCTTATGAGGTCCGAACGCCAGGGAGTCAAGCTCTACGGCTTGATCCATGAAGCCGAGTCCCTTCTGGTCCTTTTGCGACACCATGCAGTACCCGAGCGACCAGACCAACTCCGGCCACGGACGTCGCGGCGCCAGCGCCGTCAAGCTCTTCCGGAACCAGCTTACGGCGGACGATAGATCGCCGGCGACCACGGCGTCCTGCCCTCGTTTGTAGTCCTCGACAAAATCAACGGGATAGGTCGGCTGGATATCACCGGTCAGAGGCCGCATCTTCTTGAATGCAGCAGCCATCGAACCTCGGGGGTTGAATACGTCATTGCGGTAGAACCACGCCACCAATCGATACGATTCGAGAAACTGCGGATAGAGCAACAGCGCCTTCTCAGCCGGAGCCGACGGCTTTGACCCGGTGGAGAAGACAATATAATCCGGAGCCCGCTTCAGCAGGTAGACTGAGCCGTGTCGTCTCTCTTTCCACGTAGTTTCCATTCCCGGAATCGTCGGATCGGAATGCCGCGCGACTGTCGAATCGGTCAGGCCGAGCATGTCTATGACATCGTGGCCAAGCAATTCGTAGCCAAAGATACCGACAGTAGGAGTCGCGGCAGAAAAGGGAGTAGCGTCAGCGAGCTTCATTTGACGCGCGAGGAAACCGAGTCTTGTCGTGAACGCCCGTTCGTTGTAGTTGAAGGAGGTGATCGTGCGATAGGGCAGGTATATGGTCAATCCAACAAGCACGATTCCGCTTAAAGACGCAATAAGCACCTTGGTCTTTGGTGCGAGGCGGGCGCTCAGACGATCAATGGCCAGTGCGGCCAGCACGCCGGATACTCCGACTATTGGAAGAAAAAACCGGTGGACTTTGAGGACATCGCCACCGATTGCAGCGATGTAGAGGCTGTATCCAACCATGAACAGCCACAGCGCACGACCGTGCGACGACAACCGACGAAATAAGAGCAAAAGGACGAGCAGCCCAAGCCCCAGAAAGCCGTAGTGCCGGAAGAACTCACCGGCGTACCCCACCCCGGCGATAAAATATTGCCATGACATTCCGGTTTTGGCATAGAACGGATTTGGCAGAATCGAGCCGTAGTAGAGTAGCTTAAAACCGACATACGGCAAGGAGAGGGCTAATGCAATGCCGACACAGTAGAGCGAGAACCGCGGCAAACGTCGCTCAACGATCGCTTCAATAAGAACCAGCAGTGCGGCCACAACGGCGCCCTCGGGACGAATCCAGACAGCCAGTAGCAATGCCGCAGTGAGAAGCCAATTCCGTTGCAGGAACCACAACAGCGCCAGAGAAACGCAAAATGCAAAGGCGGCTGTCTCCAATCCGGCCGGTGACCAATAGGCCAGAGAGAGATTCGCACCCACCAGATAGGCCGGGAGGTACCGGAACCAATTCTTGTCATCGCGGAAGACCTCTCGTGCGATGAGATGCGTGACAACCACAACCGCCGCTCCGAGAAGAAAGCCGGTGATCTTTGACACCGTGATATAGCCAACGCCGACTCCACCCCAAAGTATCAGGTAAACAACCCAGCCGAAATTGGTGAACCCCTCGATCCGTTCACCGATATTGAACACCAACCCGTGGCCGTTAAGGAAATTCGCGGCATAGCGGTAAGAGATGTAAGCGTCGTCCTGCGTGAAGTTCAACCACCAAGCCAGAAGCGCGTATGCGCCTATTGCCGGTAGCAGCAGGAGATACTCGCGGTAGTTTCGCGCCACGCCAGTCCCTCGCGCCTTACCGAGCGCCCAGCCGGACAAACAGTTCAGCATACTTGCGAGCCGAGGCTTCCCATGAAAAGTCGGCTGCCATACCCGCTTTCATCAGGCAGGACCAAGTGCGCTTTTGGCCAAACAGCCTCACCGCCTGCTCCACTGCATCGAGCATTGCTTCCGCCGTGTATTCCTTGAAAACGAATCCGTTGCCATCATTGGTTTCAGAGTCGAACGGGAAAATGGTGTCGGCCAATCCGCCGACTTCCCGCACAATCGGCACGGTCCCGTACTTGAGCGAATACATTTGATTCAGCCCGCACGGTTCCCATCGGGAAGGCATCAAGAACATATCGGCGGCAGCCTCAATCTGGTGGGCCAGCGCGTCGTCGAAGGCAAGATACGCTTTCAACTTGCCGGGGTACTTCTTCTCAAGTTCTCTAAGTAGTTCCTGGTATTTTGCCTCGCCATTTCCCAGAACCACTATCTGCAGATTCATAGCGAACAATCGGTCGGCGGCCTGAGCCACCAAGTCCCAGCCCTTTTGGTCGGTCAGGCGCGAGACCATGCCGATCAGGGGCGCCGAGGGGCGCATCGGGAGACCGGCGGAGCGCAGAAGCTCGATCTTGTTTTGCCGCTTACCGGACAGGTTACTGAGCTTATAGTGAAAAGGGATACTCTTGTCGCGCGACGGCGACCAGACCAAATAGTCCACGCCATTGAGAATACCGGTTAAGCGAGCGCTTCTTTCGCGCAAGACCCCTTCGAGACCACACCCAAACTC
>Ga0315293_10005891_pt1 | contig 11508 bp, 10 predicted proteins | sample YL17G13_20_MG_FD_203071 | JGI IMG/M metagenome (GOLD analysis project Ga0315293, IMG submission 203071) | Sediment microbial communities from Yellowstone Lake, YNP, Wyoming, USA - YL17G13_20 | ecosystem: Environmental > Aquatic > Freshwater > Lake > Sediment | place: USA: Wyoming | collected... | reverse complement strand
GGGGTGTCGTGGCCCGTTTGAGACGAAGCCTTGCAGGTCAGAGTATGTGGGCGAGGGGGGAGTTGAACCCCCACCCGGTTGCCCGGACAGGATCCTGAAGCAGGTGAACGGATGACGAAGTAGGGCCAACCACGGCCAACTACGGTCATTCCAAGCGCGAAGCGGGGAATCGCGTGGCCGCTACTGGCCTATGTTGACCGACCTTTGTCCGACGTCGCGTCACCACGGCGTCACCACGAACGGCCCTGGAACCTGGTATCGCGAGCTGTAACAGGCGAAGCCCGCAGGCGGGGTTGCTGCGGGAGTGGTCTACCCCACCGGGCGGGAGGTGCGACGACGGCGGGCAACGACGAAGCTGCCGACCGCGACGACCACGACCAGTGCGGCTAGAACGATGATCGCCCACAACGGGAAGCCTCCCGCCGCGAGAGGCGCGAGCGGACTCGGCGACGGAGTGCGCTGTAGCCCCAGGTCGTTCAACGCCCGCTGGTACTGCTGCTGCGGCGAGAGACCCTGCGGCTTGAGAACCTGCGCGATCGGGACGACGACATCGCCTTGCAGGCGGCCCATGAACAACTGCGTCCGCCCGATGTACTGCTGCGCGTCCTTCCGCGAGAAGACATCCATGCTGCAGAGGGCGAGGCGACCCGTCGAACGTGTCCAAAGGATCCCCCACGTGGGGACGGCGGGACGGGTCTCGCCGACCAAGCCTGGACCCTTCAGCACGTCTTGGAGCCGCACCGTCAGCGTCCAGCCGCCGGAGAAGTTCGCTGTGCTCGGCTCGTGTTCCGTTCCGGTGACGGTGCCCCACCACACGACCTGCGACTGGCGCACGACCGTGTCGAAGGGCAACTCAACGCATCTCGCGGACGCCGACGAGCCAAGGACGAGCAGCGCGGTAACTGCCAGTACCAAGACGAGCGCGAGTCGACGCATCGCTACCACTCTATGCCGCTCCTGCCTCTCGTTGTGACGTGCGGGAGAGGCTCACCATCGCCTTGTGAGCGCGACTCAACGGGGAACGGGAGACCGGCTTGGATCCGGCCCTCGACAGGGTCTTGCGCCGCCTGACGGCAAGAGCAGACGCTCCGATCGCGATCCCCGCCGTCGCGACTCAGTACTTCGCCCAGACCTTCCACCCGTCGGGCGTATCGACTAGGTACAGGTAGAAGTCCAGGCTGGCGCTCGACGTGCCGTCGTCGATCAGCACGCGCCAGGACTTCCTTGCGACCTCCGTCCCGCACGCGCTCACGATCAGACTGTCGGTGGCTGCAGACGCGCTCCCGAGCACGGACTCCGCCGGTGCCCCCGATCCGGGAAAGAGCCCGTTCTCGGATCCGGCGGCGTCGAGATAGCTGGAAGCGTTCGGTCCCATGAGGAAACCAATCGCCGCATCCTCTGCTGCACCTGCCTGAGCCTGCGTCGGCCCGCTATCGCCAGAGACAGCCGGACAAACCTGGATTACGGGGAATTCGGCGTCTCGAGCCGGACTCGGAGCGGCACCGGATGTCTCCTGTCCTGCGCCGTTAGGCGACGCGTTCGAGTCTCCCGTGAACGGTACGCACCCAACGGTGGCGGTCAGCTCGTCGATCTCCGGGAGGCTCGTTACCCCCGGCAGGTCCGAGAGTCCGATCGCCGGCGTCTCCGATTGTCCCGGCGGCGCGTCCAGCGTGAACCGCCAGTCCGCCACCGGCTCGCCCGACGCTCGCGCGAACCTCACGGTGCAAGCGTTCGTCCCCGGGTAGTCGGGCAGCTCGACGCCCTCGGGCCACACGACGGTGTACAGCACCCTTGCCCCGACCAGCTCGCCCGACTGGGGGTCGAGTACGGAGGCCACGTGCGCGTCGCGGATCTCGTAGGCGACGGGGGTGTCGAGCCGCGTCGGGTCGCAGGTGATCTCGCCCGAGACGGCGGCCCCGGAGACAGAGATGGGGATCGAAGTGCGGTGGCCCTCGGAGAGGGCCGAAACCTCGCCTTGGTCACGGCCCACCGTGGAGCCGTCGGGTCCGTAGGCCGTGAAGGTGCACCGGTGGACGCCCGGATACTCCTCCGACGTCCAGTACAGCGTGCCCTCGATGCCCGCGCGGGTCTCGTCCGGCTCGCCGGTTCTCGGGTCGACGTAGGGGTAGACCACTCGAACGTCCTGGAGGCGGTAGGTGGACAGGTGCGCGTTACCGCTCGCGGGTGAGGTGTTCTTCCGCAGGCCGAGCAGTGAGAGCGTCGCCCAGGTCAATGTTCCGACGAGGACGATCGACACGCCGATGACCGTGGCGGTGCGGACCCAAGCTCGGACCCGGCGTCGTCTCGAGGCGCTTCGGGACAGCCGTTCGAACAGCTCCTCGGCCTCCGGCCGCGTGAGCGGCCTCGTTGCGTTCTCGTTCACGTGGGTTCGACCTCCTCGGCATCGTCGAGCGCTTCCCGCATGTGCGACGACGCTCGCGCGATCTGACTGCGGACGGTGGAAGGACGACACCCGAGGACCGCCGCGATCGAGTCATCGTCCAGACCCTCGGACCGCAGGATCAAACAAGCTCGCTGGCGCAGGCCGAGTCCGGCCAGGGCGTCACGCAGGCGGAGCCGGTCCGCGACCCGCTCGGCCGGGTCTGGCTGAGCCTCAAGATGCTCCGCCAGCTCGAGCGGCACCTCGAGATGGCGCACGCGGCTCCTCCGGAAAGCGATGCGGAACATGGTGACCTTCGCGTAGCCGAGCGGGTGGGCGATGCCCCGGAAGTCCGGATGCCTGCTGAGGATGTCCACGAGGGCTTCCTGGACGAGGTCCTCCGCGGCGGTCGGATCAACGGAGCGCGCGGCGGACATCAGCCGGGGGTGAACCAGCCGCAGGATCTCGACGGGATCCTCCGGCCACGGGGCGGGCACGTGTGCCCGAGGCGGCGTGCGGCTCACCGTCGCTGATCTCTCGATGGGCACGAACTCCTTACGACCGGCGGTCTCACGGCCCTTCGACTCCTCCGTCCACCCCTTAGGAGACGCATAGGCTTCGATCTGCTGCACGGCTCCCCGGATCCGATGACGTTGCCGTCGCTGCGCCTACGTTAGATGGGGACCCTCGTGGGGGGGGCCACGACCCGCTCACGAGCGGGTATCGGACCTCTCCGCGTGACCGTTCCTGACCTATCTTGGCCGTTCTTTGTGTGAGCTCGCGTCACCACGGCGTCACCACGGACGTCACCACGAGCGGGTTTCGCGGCTCGCCAGAGACGAAGCTTCGCAGGTCAGAGTATGTGGGCGAGGGGGGAGTTGAACCCCCACCCGGTTGCCCGGACAGGATCCTGAAGCAGGTGAACGGGTGACGATGTAGGGCCAACCACGGCCAACTACGGCCATTCCAAGCGCGAAGAGGGGGATCGCATGGCCGTTCCTGGCCCATCTTGGCCGTTGTTTGTGTGAGCTCGCGTCACCACGGCGTCACCACGAACGGCCCTTCGAACCAAGTGACGGCGGGCGACGACGAAGATGCCGACCGCGATGAGGCCTCGAAGCCCGCCTACGGCACGATGATGCGTGCGCCAGCGTCGGTCCTCCACAGACGCCAGGTCAAATCCCCGGTGGTGCAGAGCTGGGCCTGCTCGTCGGCGTTGAGCGTCGGGATCGCGTCCGAGGCCGTCCCGGAGCCGACGTGCGTGCCGAGACGCCCGCGGATGTGGAACGCCTCCTGGCGGAAGACCTCCTGGGTAGACACGTAGTCGAAGTCGAGCCGAGCGGGAGGCAGAGTCGGACCGTGGCCGAAGAACAACCACCTCAGCTCGGTGCCATCCTCGCAGCCGAGGGTCTCCACGACATAGAGCTTGCGGAGCTGAATCGTGGAGTCAACCTTCGCGGTGACCACGAACATCGGAAGCGCCTGGGAGGTCCTGCCCCGGTAGTTGCGCAGGCGGACCGAAGTGGGCGCGGTCCCCTCCTCAGGTGTGACGAAGCTCCTCGTCGTTCCATCCGCTCTTGTGATGACCGTCCTAGTCGTGCCATCGTCGGACGTGAAGACGGTCCTCGTCGTGCCATCCGCACGTGAGGTGACCTGCATCTGCACGTCGGCTGAAGGAAGGCTCGCGCTGCCCGCGTCAGTCCGCTCGACCTGCCAGGTCAGCTCCCCACTGCTACAGAGCTGAGCCTGCTCATCGGCGTTGAGCGTCGGGATTGCGAGCGATAGCGTCCCCGAGCCTCCGTGCACACCGAGCCTTCCGTGAACGTGGACCGCAGCGAAGGGGTACAGGTGGTCGAGGCCGAAAGTCTCCCCCGGAGGCATCGGGAGGTCAAACGCCACCCCAAGCTGGAACTGGCTGCCGTCCTCGCAATCGAGGGTCACCGAGCTGAAGTCGATGATGCCGTCCCTGGTCGCATCCTTCACGTAGGTCTTCGCGCTGACCAGCCCGCCTTGAGAGGTCTGGCCACGGTAGTGGCGATAGCGCACGTCCCCCGCCGAGGCTGCGGCAGGAACCAGCATGGAGAGCACCATCAGCCCCGCCACTCCCGCTCCGACGATCCTGGTCCTCGTCATCGCGACCACCCCCTCGACAAGCATGGGCGTCGAGCGGACTCCTGTCTAGGCCGCCTCAGCCCGTGGTGCGACGCCGGCGAGCGACGACGAACGCACCGACCACGATGAGCACGACCAACGCGGCTAGGACGATCACCCGCAACGGGAAGCCTCCCGCCTCGGAAGCCGCGAGCGGACTCGGCGACGGAGTGCGCTGTAGCCCGAGGTCCGTCAATGCCCGCTGGTACTGCTCTGCCGCCGAGAGTTCCTCAAGTGTCAGTACGAGGCTGGAGGCTCCCAAAATGCCTCCCGACATCCGCCCCATGAACAGAAGCGTCTGGCCGACGTAGTGTTCCGCTGTCGACCGCTTCAGAGGTATGGGCTCCCCACAAGACTCGAACAAGGCGGACCGAAGGTCTCCGGCCGACCCAGGGCCTTTGAGCACGTCGTCGATTTGAACGTTGAGGATGACCAGGGTTAGCCCCGACGCATGAACCCTCTGAACACCCACGACCTTCGCCCACCAGATGACCCCGGAGTCATGTACCACTTGGTCGAACGGTCCCTCGACACAAGCAGACGCCGACGAGCCAAGGACGAGCAGCGCGGAGACCGCCAGCACCAGGACGAACGCGAGTCGACGCATCGCTACCTCACCTTATGCCACTCCTGTCTCTCGCTGTGACGTGCGGTCGGTCAGAGGCGGTTTCGGGGTGCTAGACCACTCAGTCGGCTCGGCAGGTGGGTCCCGGCACTATCCGTTCCAGGGTCTTCCATCCACCCACGTAGAGACCCGAGGGCACGGCGACGACATCGCTGACCCCGTACTCGGTTCCCTCGGTCTCCACGTGCCCGAGGACCGGGCCGTCGAACGCGTCGGCGCAGTAGTAGCCGCCGGACGCGTGGGTGACCCACAGCACGCCTCCGGCCACGTACGCGCTCAGGCCATTCGAGCGGCCGGGCTCGAAGACGGCAGCCTGCCGCAGATCGCCCTCGCGCAACAGCGAGAGCGTGGCCATCATGCCGGTCGGCGTAGTGACCCACACGCCTTCGTCGGTCGCGGCCAGGCCGCTCGGGCCCGCCAGGTCGGCGAAGCCCTGCCACGAACTCGCGATCGTCGTCCCGGTCTCGGCGTCCAGTTGCAGCAAGGGGGTCCGGTCGTGACGAACCGGCGCGTCGGTCGCCACGTAGAGATCCTCGCCGCTCGGGTCGGCGACCAGGAGCCGGACCCTGCCGGCGAACGGGACGGTCCCGCGGACGGCGCCCGACCACGGATCGAGCAGCACAAGGCGCTTCCCGACCGCGACCCAGAGCCCTGCGGGAACGGCCGCGAGGGCGATCGGCGGTGCCGACATCGTCAGCCGGTCGCGGACCGCCAGGGTGTTCCCGTCGAGCCGGTACAGGAGCCGGTCGCTGCCCCGGAACCGCGTCCCACCCGAGGCCCACAGGGACCCGCCCGCATAAGCGAGCCGGTGGACCCCACCTTGGCCACCGGCGATCGGCACGCTTCTCACCACCGAACCCGTCGCAGGGTCGAAACGCACGATCACCTGCCGATCGCCGTTCGAGTGCAGCAGGTACGCGGCGTAGAGCGTTCCATCTTCGCCCGCCGTGAGCGCGGTGACCGGTCCGGGGAGTGGCAGCACCTTTCGGATCTCCTGGGATGCTGCTGGGCTACCGGCGGAGGTCACCGGTGTCACCGCTCGCCACGAGCGTCCCCCGTCTCGAGTCACGAACAGCGAACGCTGCCGGTCCAGGTAAGCGATCGCCCAGGCCCGCCGAGCGTCGATCGCAGCGATGGAGACCACACGACCCTCCCCCGCGATCCGAGATCTCTGCCACGTGTTCCCGCCGTCATCGGTATGGAAGACGGCAGGCGAGCCTCTCGCGACGGTCCACCAGTCCGTCGGGCTCGCGATGCCTACAGGTCTCGGTGCCGGGAACGCGCTGTCGGGCCCCGCACCCCGCGGACGGAACACCGACGCGAGCCGCCAGGTTCTGCCGCCGTCGGCGGTCGCATCGAACGCGACCACCTCCCGATGACCGTTCCGAAGCGTGATGGGCACCACCGCGTGATAGAGGTCCGAGAACGTCGGTCGGTCGTAATAGGCCTGCCAACCGTCGCAGCAGTCGGGGAGAGGTGTTGGGACACGCGCCCAGGTCCGTCCCCCGTCCTGTGTGCGGAACAGCCCGCCGCGGTCGTGGAGGAAACCCCCGTACCATCCATCGAGAGGATCGAGGAAGCGGATACTCGTGATCCACTCGAAGTCCCGGGCCCTGGACCAGGTCTTGCCGCCGTCGGTGGTGCGCTGGAGCGAGGCGCTCGAACCCGTCGGCTCCTGGTGGATAAGCCAGCCGTTCCACGAATCGACGAACGAAGGCGACACGTTCGCACCCGCGTTGCAGGAGGCTCCCTCGATCGCAGTCCGGCGCCAGGTCCGGGCCCCATCCTCCGTGCGGAAGAGGGTCGCCTTGCCGCCCACGCAGTCATCGGCGACGACCCATCCGTGGAGGCGGTCGAGGAAGAACACACTGTCGATACTGCTGCCGTTTGGAACCTGGGACGGCGTGATGTCGGACCACGTTCTGCCGAAGTCCTCCGTGGCGTGCAGTCGGTCCCGACACCTATCACCGTGACACCGGTACACGGTTGCCACACCGAACGAGGCTGAGACCAGCTGCAACACGCCGACGCTCGTGGTGCGTTGCGCCTTCGGCGCGGGGGCGGCGCTTGCCGAAGGTGAGATGGTCGGCTTCGGCGGGTTCGACGCACCGAGGGTGGTCGCAGGAGCTCCACCCGGGCCGGAGGTGCACGAGACGGCCGACATCAGGATCAGGGCAAGAACAACGATGCAGGCCCTCGACCGGGCCATGGGAGACTCCTCTCGGCACCGCGACTGTGCTCCGGCGCGCCGCCGCCCGCAAGAGGTGCGTGCGAGAAACCGACGGGAACCGGTTCCCCGGTGTTCGCCGTCAGGCGGGCTTCCGAACGAACACCGCCTGCGCGCCGACGCGGTGGATCCTCGTGCGGTCAGGGGAGGTCCGGGCGGGTTCGGGGGTCGACGTCGCCGTCTGATCGCAGCCGGTGATCCAGTCGAGTAGCAGGTACTCGCCGTTCATCGATTCGCCGAACGCCCAGTAGCCGCAGCTGCCCCCGCCGCCCGTGGTCCACTCTCCATCGTGCAAGTCGTACTCGTAGCTCGCACCCGTCCCCATCGCGCGGCTCTGCATCAGCGAGAGGAACGGACGGACCGAGTCCGCGGTCACGACGAAGTCCCACCGGAGCGCCTCCATGTTGTCGGTTCCCGGTAGCTGCGAACCGAAAGGCCCTTCGTCGGCCGGGATCGAGTAGTCCGGGGCGTCGGAGGGAGAGACGAGCTGGAGCGAGACCACGTCGAAGCCCTGCTCCTGCGTGACCTCGGCCCAACACCGGAGCGTGAGCGGCGGGAGGTCTCGACCGTCCGGCGTGGAGAACGAGCCGATCGTCGGCTCGCCGTTCGGACCCGGCGGGCAGGCCTGGAACGGGCTGCCCTCGACGGCGACTGCGGCGTCGATCGCGGCGGTCGTGCTCGCCGGCGCGCCGGGTTGGTCGACGGGCAGGACCACGTGCGGCATATGCACGCGCAGGCCGCCGCACACCGGCACGATCGTGAGTGAGCCCGACCAGCGGACGCGGCCGTCGAACGCGTACAGCCGCTTCGTCTGACCGGGCCGGAGCGTCGTGCTCCAGGGGCGGCCCCAGGGCGGCTCGGTCGACCAGAGCTCGTTCCCGGCGGAGTCGAGGAACCGCAGCGTGCCGAACCCGTTCACGCTCACGTCGCGGTCGCTGATGTCGGTCACGCGGAACGACACCCGGGTCTTGTAGCCGGGTTGCAGGAGGCGCAGCGGGAACGTCGCCTCGCAGCGGACCGTGCCCGTGTAGTTCACGGCCCACACGCGGATCGGCGGGACGGACAACAGGATCCGCACCTGGTCGGCATCGCCACCGCCCGCGGGCGTGCCCGTGACCCGGATCGCGCCTGACTGACCGGTCTGCGCGTCGGCCTCCGCGGTGATCTGCGCGTAGACGACGAGCCGCTTCCCCGCCCGGATCGTGGGCTCGTAGGTGCCGCCGGTCAGCGCGTCGGTTACGTCCTGGCCGTCGGCTTCGAACGTGACCGCGAACGGATCGGCCGGGATCGTCGCTTCGACGTCGAACGCCTGATCCTGAGGGTCGCGGTTCTTCACGACGAGCGCGACCCATCGCTCCTTCAAGGGCGCGACGTTCATCGACAGCCGCTCGTGGTGAGCCGTCGCGCTGATGACCCCCTCGCCGATCGTCGGCCCCGTCCAGTAGAGCCATAGATCTGGGGCGCTTGAGCCGGCCGCACGGGCGGGAACCCCGAACGACACGACGAACACGAGCACGGAGAAGACGAACGCTGCGCGTCTCGGCATCTCACCGACGAACATAGCCCTCACGCCCCTCGATGTCGACGGCGCACGATGATGAAGATGCCGACCGCGACGAGCACGGCCAACGCGGCTAGAACGATTGGCCACAACGGGAAGCCTCCTGCCGGGAGAGGCGCGAGCGGACTCGGCGACGGAGTGGGTAGACCGAGGTCGTTCAACGCCCGCTGGTACTGCTGCTCCGGGGAGAGGCTCGGCGGCGTGAAGACCTGAACGAACGGGACGAGGACATCGCCTTGCAGGCGACCCATGAACAACAGCGTCTGGCCCACGTACTGCTGCGCGTCCTTCTGCGAGAAGGAGGCCATGGCGGTGCAGCGGGCGGGGATGGCGAGATGGGTCTCGCCGACCGAGCCCGGGCCCTTCAGCACGTCTTGGAGCCGGACCGTCAGCGTCCAGCCGCCGGAGAAGCTCGCTGTGCCCGGCTCGTGTTCCGTCCCGGTGACGGTGCCCCACCACACGACCTGCGACTGGCGCACGGCCGTGTCGAAGGGCAACACGACGCATCTCGCGGACGCCGACGAGCCAAGGACGAGCAGCGCGGTAACCGCCAGCACCAGGACGAACGTGACCCGACGCATCGCTACCTACCCTATGCCGCTCCTGTCTCTCGTTGTGACACCCGAATCGCCGGGGCATCCTGCTCCGGGATCGCCACCTGCGCCTCCACCGATCGGCGCGTCACACAACCCCTAGCGAACCGACAAGGAAACGATCAGCAGTCGAGCGGCGATCCGCCGCGGGACATGACACCGGGGCGGACACGAAGCCGGGTACAGCTGCACGATGAACCGGTTAACGTCCCAAGACCAGTGCCCGGCTCGCCTGTTACCTGCGAGATGCACGCCGGAGACCGTTCCGGCATCGCCCATGCCCGCGGCGAACTCACCCATGCTCCAGTAGTCGCCCATCTTGTGGAAGCCCTCGCGTGAGATCGCGCAATGCTCGCTATCGATGGACGTCGACGCTTCACAGACCACGATTGATCGCTAACCCCGCCATGTGCCAGATGCAGACCGCAAGAAGGGCTGCGACGGGAATGATGAGGAAGCGCGGGGCGAGTTTGGCGATGAGCGCCGTCACCACGAGCACCCCGACCACCTTCGCGGCCAAGCCGGCCCCGAGCCCGCCAACGCCAAGAAGCGGGTTGAGCTCCGATCCGCCGCCGGACTTCACAGCAAGCCACGTGAGCGCGGCATCAAGGATGTTGAGCAGGTTCGCGGCAACCAGAAGGTATGAAGTCCTGTCAGACAGATCCCCCAGCCATCCGGAGATCGATCTCCAAGACCCCGACAAGATGACAAGGAACAGGGGAACGAAGACCGAGATTGCCGGGATCGAAGTGCGGCCACCTGATGCCACCCAGACCTGTATGTCCGGTACTGCGAGCAGCACGAGCAGGGACGCAGGAATCAGCCAGAAGCGTCGGCGGGCGCTGACCGCGAATCCGGCCGCACAAGCCAGCATGTACTGATCGAGTCCCGTGAACAGCGCTTCTCCGGAGAGAGCGCTCTGCAGCCGGGCCAGGATAAGGACAGAAGCCGCAACGAGGAGACCTGCCGAGAACACGTTGATCCCCGAGAGGTGTTCGGATGCAGACTCGCTCTCCCGAGGTGGTGCAGGTGGTCTCGTCGCGACGTAAGCCACGACTGGGGCTATGGCGCAGACAAGCCCGAGAAGCCGCGCTGCGCCAGCTGACGTGGGCCACTGACCGATGATTCCGGCGCTGGCTACCAGGTGCGGGAACCAGAGACCCACACCGCAGTAGATGGCGGGCAGAGCAAGGCCGACGCTCGGGGAGACCGACGCAAGAAGCATCGCGCAGCCGACGACAGAGACGTACTGGAAGTCGGCGGCCACGATCCGAAACGCGAATCCACCGCGGAACCGAGACGCCTGCTGGATCTGCACGATTTCGAAGGCGGCGACGGCAACCACGGCTACGAGCGCGCTCAGAGTTTGGCGTGCACTCCAGCTTGAGCCCTGTGACCGGGCCCCTCTCATGGGTCCACCCTTTATGAGACTCGGGGCTCATTCTCCTTCCTCCACCGGCGGGCGACCCGAAACATCTAGGGGAACCGCGAAGAACGGCTGTCGGGACGCCTACCCGTCTGCCCCCAACGTGGCCGTTCCTGACCCTTGTTGGCCGTTGTTTGCGTGAGCTCGCGTCACCACGGCGTCACCACGAGCGTCACCACGAGCGGGTTTCGTGACCCTTCCGAAGTGAAGCTTCGCAGGTCAGAGTATGTGGGCGAGGGGGGAGTTGAACCCCCACCCGGTTGCCCGGACAGGATCCTGAATCCTGCGCGTCTGCCAATTCCGCCACTCGCCCGAGAGGCGAGCGAAAGGGTACAGCCGCTCTCCTCGCACCGCCTACTCCGCGCCGCGTCCGCCAGACGTGGAGGCCGGGGTAGAATCGGCGCGTCACCGCCTCCTAGCTGCGCGGATGCTGCATCGTGCCGATCCTCCGTGACTTCGAGCGTCGCCTCGGGAACCTCGTCGAGGGGTTCTTCGCGACCACGTTCCGCGGCGGCCTCCAGCCGGTCGAGCTCGCGAAGCGCCTG
>Ga0315293_10005890_pt1 | contig 11512 bp, 8 predicted proteins | sample YL17G13_20_MG_FD_203071 | JGI IMG/M metagenome (GOLD analysis project Ga0315293, IMG submission 203071) | Sediment microbial communities from Yellowstone Lake, YNP, Wyoming, USA - YL17G13_20 | ecosystem: Environmental > Aquatic > Freshwater > Lake > Sediment | place: USA: Wyoming | collected... | reverse complement strand
ATCAGCGACTCTACATTGCCTGATATCCACACCGGCAAGTGCAACAAGGCTCACCCCGCCCGCCACCATCAAAGCGACCTGGATAAGAAAGCCCCACTTAACACCATTGATGTTGCGTGTCGGCGTGCTACCGATTTTCTCCGCGGAAGCGAGGATAAGTATAAACAAAATCGTCAAGATGGCGCCCACAATCATAACCCTTCTCGACCAAAGCAGTGGAACATAAAACAACACGGTCATTATGCACCCACCGGCAAAGGCCAATCCAGTCAATACTTTCGGGAATAATGCTACCTTTTCCTTCCACCTGAAACGAACTGCAAAAGATGCCGCCTCCGACAGCAATCCTCCGCCATAAAGCAACTGTGCCGCCCACAGGTAACCAGCTAAAATCACAGGCGGAATTAACAAGTACAGGACCCAGACTCCCAGTTTGCGCTTTTGCATAAGCGAATAGACGAACAGTAGCGCCACCAGCGCTATCCCGACGTATCTGGTCAAGGTACAAAGCGAAATCAGCATCGCAGCGAACAACAAATTCCACTGCTTATTCTCTTTCATCCCCCGCAACCAAAAAGCTATCGCCCACACCCACAATGCAAGTACCATCATGTCACACATCAGAGTGCTGCCGGAGACGACAAATCCAGGTGTCAGCACTACCGCCACGGCTGCTAATGCCGCCCACTTCGGCTGCAAATGGAGCACCCTTGCCAGATAATACGTCCCCAGCGCAGCCGCCACAGCAGGGACAAGAAAAGCGGCATGCAAGGCTACCTCGCTCCAGCCCAGCAAAAATCCCGCCAGCACCATATAATAACAAACCCCCGGTGGATTGTGGTGCATCTCCCACATCCCTAATTCCGTCCCGTACCAATTGGCCTTAAAACCGTAAAAGTCAAACGGCTTGCTCTGAATATGCTTCGCTGACCAGATAAACACCGGGTCATCTAAATGGAACGCCTTGTCCACAAATGGCACAAGACACAATATGGTAACAACAGCAGGGATTATCGCCGCACTGCTCCATAGACTCCCGGTGCTTGAAGAGCCCATTCAGCAAACTCCCCTTAATATCTCTCTCACAGAAGCTTCCGACACAAATAAAAAACGACAAAGCCCTCCCCGCCTGTAACCAGCGCGTTCATAAAACCTCTATGTCAGCAACTTTACGACGAAGCCAGAAGCAATAGTCAATAGTAAGAAAATAGACAATTTATCCGGACTCCGTCCCCGTCGGCTGCGCAAAAGACAGGCACGACCTAAATACTACGTCTAACTATTCCCTCGATACTCTCGTCGGCAGTCGGATATTATACGGTCGACTGCCGATATTACAATAACATAAGTATCGGCAAATAAAGAAGATAGCTTTAGTAAAGACAGGCCGCAAACAGACCCTCACAGCCGATTTGACGGCAAAAATCATACGTGCTTAACACCTTACAAGTTCACATCTACTGCTGGCAGGCAAAACACAGTGAACAGCCCTGCTCAATATCAAAAAGGCCTTTTTTATCGGCCCTTACTTTGAAATTCCTCTGCCATTTACCTATTTTGATTCCCGAATTCAACAACCTACTGTTCAGCCGGGACGTCAGCCCAATGCGTAGGTTTCTGCGCAAAGTGTTGAGGATTTTCGCATCAAACGCGCTTGTTGGCGAAAAAAATTGCAAGAAATTTACAAAAATTTACAAAAAATGACAAAAAATGACAAAAATTAGCAAAAATTGCACAAAATTGACACGTTTTGGACAGTGATTGAAGTACCCCCTCGCGCAAACGGTTGAAGGCGTTAATGAGTGGATGAGTAGATGTGTGGATGAGGGCACAGAGTGTTTTTTTCGTTCATAGTTCATAGAGAAATTAGTCACAAACGCGCGGGTAGAACAGAGAGAGTTTTCGCATCAAATGCGCTGGCGGAATAAGGGAATTTTAGCACCAAACGCGCGAGTATTTTGGTTCACAGTTTGCAGTTCATTGTTCGTCGTTTTCTTTTGACACGGATTGACACTGTACAGCCTTTGGGGGAATGTCAGTAGGTGGCTCCGCCACAGGCGGACAAGAATACCACCTGGCGGCAAAAAGTATATAAGTATATGCGTATATACTTATGGACTGCTTTAAGAATCAAGGTTTTGAGAATGAGGGGTTTGTGAATCGTCGCTCGTCGCTCGGCCCTCGTGACTCGAAGACAGAAAACAGACGACGGAGGACAGAATCGATTTTCGATATGAGGTTTCGGATTGCGGATTTGCAATTGAGTGAGAGAGATTCTTCACTCCGTTCAGAATGACAAAAGCGGACCTCACGTATGCAACCCACGGCGGAGCCGTGGGCTAAATGAAGTGGAAGTCCGCCGTCCGCCTTCGCCAGGGCTTCCGACTTCGCTTGCGCTTCCGCCTTCGCCAAGGCTTCCGCCTTCGCTAAAGCTACGGCGGACAAGTCGGCGGACAAGTGCCGGCGGACGCTAAACGAGAAGGAAGCCGCGATAAAAATAAACCCCCAACATAAAGTTAATAGACCCCCAGGATAAACCCGAGGGCTTTCGGATTGAGACATTAACCCGTCGGATAAATCCGCCTTCGCTAAAGCTTCCGACTTCGCTTGCGCTTCCGCCTTCGCCAAGGCTTCCGCCTTCGCTAAAGCTACGGCGGACAAGTCGGCGGACAGGTCGCCGGACAAGTCGGCGGACAAGCCGGCGGGTTAAATACGCCGCGTTCGCGGAAATGGTGTAAGCGAACCTCGCCCCGATGGGATAGCCTACGACGCATCCCACAGGGCAGGCGTTGGCACCCCTGGGTGAAACCCAAGGCTAAATACGCCGCTGGCAAAGTCAGAAAGCCAGCGGTTTATAGCGGACAAAGTATTTACGCCACAGGCGTACAAGTAAGAACCGCAGTCAGTACCGATAAAGTATGAGCAAACGTCAAATAAATTTCGTCACGACGAACCGCGGGGACGAATGGGCGTAAATTATTTGACTGGCGCTTAAACTATTGCTATATTTAATCTTGTGAAAGTGCCTTAGCAGAATCGTACCGGAGAAATACGCCACCCCGCCTACGGCGGGTAAAAGGCGTACAAGTATGGCGGAATCAAAGACAAATACACAGTCAGAAGATAGCAACGCCGCACCTACTTTGAAAAGTGAAAAGAAAGTAGGTGCGGCACTGCCGACCCCCCCAAAGAGGCTGCTAACGTTTCGCAGGCCGCTGATTATCTTAGCCCATACAATCGCCTTTGCAGTGTCACTACTACTATCATTTCTGCTGGCTTCCAATATGCAGTTCAGTCGCCGCTGGTTAGTGGGGCAGTATCCGATTTTGCTGCTATTTTTCATTATTATCAAGCTCGTCGTGTTCGGCCTATTCAAGCAGTACCGCGGGTGGTGGCGCTATGCTGGGATTTCCGACCTTCTTGGGATACTGCGGGCGTCACTTACCAGCACATTCGCAATCGTAGCACTGTGGTACGCCTTTATAAGCACAACGACAATCCGGCAGGCACTGACGGCGATAACTGAAGTCGGCCAGGGAGTATTTATGGCTGATATGTTCGCGACGGTCCTGCTGCTGGCTGGTCTGCGAATGGTGATAAGGTTATACTATGAGGAGTTCCGCACGGAGGAGCACGGCCCGCTGAAGCGATTTCTCATAGTCGGCGCCGGCAATACCGGCGAATCGCTGTTCCGTGACCTTCACCGAATGCCGGTCGCACAGTACGATGTGGTCGGCTTCATCGACGACGACATCCGCAAACAGGGGACGATTATCCATAGTTTGCCTGTGCTGGGGACTGTGGAAGAGCTGCCGAAGATATGCAGGGACCGCAACATCGAAGAAATCGCAATCGCAATGCCATCAGCGACCCACCGTCAGCGAAGACGCGTCATTCAGGTATGCGAAGGAACCAAAATCCGTTTCCGGACGGTGCCATCGATTACGGATATTGCGTCTGGTAAATTGCGGGTCTCTCAGATTAGAAATGTGGATATCAGCGACCTGTTAGGCCGAGAAGCTGTTGAGCTTGACCTGCGTTCGATAGAGGCTTTTCTAAAGAACAAAGTGATTCTTGTTACCGGCGCCGGCGGCTCAATCGGCTCAGAGATGTGCAGGCAGGTCTGCAATTTTGGGCCTAAGCTACTTTTGCTTATTGAGCAGGCGGAGAACCCGCTGTTCTACATAGAACGGGAACTGCGTTATAAATTTCCAACAATCCAGGTAAAAGCAATCATCTGCGACATTACCGACAAAACTCGTGTCAACGAGATTTTTGAGAAGTACCGGCCTGAGGTTGTTATTCACGCCGCAGCTCACAAACATGTGCCATTGATGGAGCTTAATCCGGGCGAAGCCATTAAGAACAATGTTGTGGGTACACAAGTTACTGCGGACGCTGCGAACACCTACGGCGCAACTAATTTTGTGATGATTAGCACGGACAAGGCGGTCAATCCGAGCAGCATAATGGGCTCATCGAAGCGAATTGCGGAGATATATATTCAAGACCTGAGCAGAATAAGCAAGACGCAATTTGTAACAGTCCGATTCGGAAACGTTTTAGACTCTGAAGGTTCGGTTGTACCTATATTTAAGAAGCAAATAGCGGAGGGCGGCCCAGTAACCGTTACCCACCCTGAAATGAAGCGATACTTTATGACCATACCGGAAGCAAGTCAGTTAGTTCTCCAAGCTGCTACAATGGGCAAAGGCGGGGAGATTTTCGTGCTCGATATGGGCGAGCCGGTAAAGATAGTCGATTTGGCAAAAGAACTTATCACCCTCAGCGGTTTCAGTCCCGAGGAAGATATCGAAATACAGTTCACAGGGATTCGGCCTGGCGAAAAACTTTTCGAAGAGCTTTCAATCGAAGGTGAAGATATGCTCCGCACAGGTCATCCTAAAATCAGGGTGTGGAAGAACATTCCAAAGGACCGAGAGAAACTTCGCGCCGGCATAAACGAGCTGATTGAGGTCGCCAAAAGCCAAAACCACCGCCAGATAGTTGAGAAGATCAAAGAGCTTGTGCCTACGTACATCGGCGAGAATAACGAACTGCGAACAGAAAACGATGCGGCTGGCGGTACCAACGAAGGCACCAAAATGGCCGCAGATTCGGCAGGCTCACCACAGGCGGAAAAAAGTCCGGAATAATTCGACATCTGCCGGAACATCTAATAGTCAAAAAAGCCGGGACTTTTAAGTCTCGGCCTTCCTGATTTCTGCAGCTGCCTGCCTCCGCCCGGCAGCCGGCTTTGCCTATGGCATGGCCCAGCCATTACCACTGATTATCGTCATGCTCGGTTTCCCTCGGGTGGGCGCCCTGGTAAACCTTCTTGAGCCTGCCTGTCGTAAGATGGGTATAAATCTGCGTGGTCGACAAAGACTGATGACCGAGCATTTCCTGAACACTTCTGAGGTCCGCGCCATTGTTCAACATATGCGTGGCAAAGCTGTGGCGAAGGGTATGTGGACTGACTGAAGGGTCAAGTCCAGCAATTTTCAGATACTTGTCCATCTTTCGGCGGACACTGCGAGTGCTGAGTCGCCGGCCGTGCTTGTTGACGAACAGAACTTTTGAGTCAAAATTGGCGTTGTTTTGAGCTCTTTTATTTCTGAACTCGAGGTAATGCTGAATAATCTGCAGTGCTGAGGAGCTTATCGGGGTGATTCTCTCCTTTTTGTTCTTGCCCCTGACGTGCACAACCTCACCGAGGAAATCGATATCGTCCATATTCAGCGCGACAAGCTCGCTGACCCTCATACCAGTGCTGTAAAGCGTTTCCATAATGGCCCTGTCCCTTGCGCCGAGCCAGTTATCCATCGGCGGAGTCTCAAGCAGCTTTCTGACCTGTTCATACTCGAGGAATCGCGGCAACCTCTTTTCCTGCTTTGGCGTTCTGACCACCAGGACCGGGTTGGAGCCAAGCTGTCTCCTTTTAACAAGAAACTTATAAAAGCTGCGCAGTGTCGCAAGCTTGCGAGCGACGGTCGCCCTGGCATAGCTTCTCTCATTTAGAAAGACCAAGTAAGCCCTGACGTCATCAGTTTGCACCGAAAAAAGCATCTGGTCGATATCGGCTTTGGTCTGTGCTGCCATGGCAACGGCGGCACCTGCCTGATGCTCGTGCAGCCCAGCATGGCTAAGGTCGCCAGCGGTATGCTCGGAGGCAGAAACCAGAAACTGGCCAAACTGGGTCAGGTCCGCGCTATAACACTTGGCTGTGTGCTCAGAAAACCTTTTTTCAAACTGTAAGTAATTCAAGAATTCCTGGACGAATACGCTGTTTTCCATGATTTGCTTACCTACCAATCAAACGGGTTAACAATAACTTACTGCACAAAAAGCAGTTCTTCATATCCACTTTTTCCGAGAGCAGATTACGCATTCTTACTTTGCTAATTCACGCAGAGCTGCGTGTCCGGATTTGTGCTGTCATTTTGCAAATCAGCGGTGTCCGGTTTGCGTAAAAGTTCGTCCGCCTCATTTATCAGCGATTGCGTCAGTTTGAAACTCAGCACGGCGGCGTCGAACCAGTCAAAGTCTGTACGTTTGTCCTTTGCCTGCTCAATCAGCGCCTCCAAAAGCTGGTCCTCACAGCCACTGTCGTAGCGGAAGATAAACTTCTGGATACCCTTGTTCAAAACCAGTTGTCTGCGGCCTCTTTTCATCGCTACAACCAACAAAGAATCATAAAATCACACTTTCGCCGAGAATGGTAATCCTTTTATCGACCAATAAAACCAGCGGCTTTACAAAAATTGAGCGGAAAATACCGGCAAATTTCATAAAATTCAGACAAATTTATTACGCCTGATTACCCGAAGTGGCTGGTACTAATCTGCCCTAAAAAAGGTAACATCCCCCTTCTGTTCGGAATGCACAAGGCCCTGCTGCCTGAAATGTGTAATGTACTCTAAGGCTTCAGCCTGGCTGATGCCGAGGCCTGAGCATATATCGTCAAGAGAACAAGGCCTGCGTTTCAGTACTGATAATACGTCTTGAGCCTTATTTACAACATGCTCGGTGCACCGCTGCGGTGAAAAATCAGCTACGACTTCACAACACGGCCCCAACTGGGCCGCTATGGCATTTAACTTTTCGACATCGACCCTTTTGACGTTTTTCTCGGCTGTCGGCCGAACAGCGGTATTAAGATGGATTTTGTCCGGCCGAATCCGCTTTATGGCCTCACTGATTTTTGCTATCGCCGCTGCGTCGGTATTGACATCTTCTACCAAAAATACCTCAAGCCAAATCTGGCCGGCAAATTCATCTCTAAAGGAAGACAGACCCGAAACCAATTTTTCGATACTGATATCTGGGTATGGGCGGTTGATTTTCCGGAAGGTCTGCTCGTCAGCGGCATCCAGAGAAGGCAATACTACATCGGCCTTCGCACAATCGGCCCGAACGTCCTTGTCATACAGCAGCGTGCCGTTTGTCATTATAGCTACAGGGATTTCAGTAAGATTTTTTATGCCGGCGACAATTTCACCGAGGCCGGAATTCAGCGTAGGCTCGCCGCTGCCGCTTATCGTGATAAAATCAGCATCCAGGCCCTTTACCAATCTGTGTTCGATTTCAGCCAAGACCGCCACCGGCGGGATATACAGGCGGCGCTGGATGGTTTTTTGGGCGGTCTTACCGAGCTGACAGTATATACAATCGAGGGTGCAGACCTTAAGAGGGACGATATCGACCCCCAAACTTCGTCCCAGCCGGCGGGAGGGCACCGGCCCATACAGATATTTCTCTTCGCCAGCCACTTTATTATCCGCGTACAATCTCAAAGATTTGTTTGCAGACTTTCAGCAGGTCTTCGAGCCGGTCGATGGGCATAATACAGGCGGCGTCCGATTTTGCTTTTTTCGGTTCGGGATGGACCTCAATGAAAAGGCCGTTTGCGCCGGCTGCGATTGCCGCTCTGGCAAGAATCGGCGTCATTTGCGGTCGGCCTGCACTTGCATATCCAAGACCGCCGGGCTGCTGAGTACTGTGAGTCGCATCAAAAACAACGGGGCAGCCCAAATTTTTCATAGCCTCGATTGCCGTCATATCATTAACCAGTCGATTGTAGCCGAAAAATGTGCCTCGCTCGGTAAGCATAATATTTTCGTTTCCACAGGCACGGATTTTTTCGACGACATTCTTCATCTCATCGGGTGAGAGAAACTGCCCTTTCTTTACATTAACGGCCCTGGCCGTTCCAGCACAGGCGCAAAGTAAATCGGTCTGTCTGCAAAGAAAAGCCGGCACCTGCAGGCAATCAACAACTTCACTAACCGGCGCAACCTGGGCCGGCTCGTGAACATCGGTCATAACCGGCAGATTGCTCTTTGCACGAACAGCTGAAAGAACCTCCAGACCTTTTTTGAGGCCTGGGCCACGAAAACTGGATATACTGGAGCGATTGGCCTTGTCAAAACTGGACTTGAAAATTACTCCGACACCGCTGCGCCTGCCAATCTCCACAAGTCTATCGGCAATCTCGAGGCACTGGTCCCTGCTTTCGATAACGCAGGGACCCGCAATTAAAAACAGAGGTCCATTCAAACCGACCTCGACCGGCCAGGCTACAGGAGGTAAACCACCTTTTGAGTCGCCATCTCCGATTTTGAAATTCGCTTTACCCATATCGTTCTAAAGTGCCTAAAGTGAGCTAAAGTGCCTAAAGTGAGCTAAAGTTATAGCAACACAACGAAACCTGACTGACTTGACTTTAGGCATTTTGGACACTCCAAACTTTAGGCACTCTGAATTAACGCAGCGCCCTGATAATTCTTGTTCTTATACCGGCCGGCCTGGCACCTTCCGGCACGACACAATTGACAGCGTGTGGTATTACCTCAATCTCGACCGGCAGAGCCGGGCCTGGGTCACCATCAATCTCAGTCTTTATATCTTTGCTGTCAGAACTTACGGTAATCTTGCTGCCCTGACGATAGATTACATCGCGGCAGTGCGTGTGCTGTTTCAAGATTGTCATCACCGAATGCTTTACAAGATGCGTCCGGCAGGCACACCTGTAGATACATACATCCAGCAGACCGTCCCCGAAATCGGCGTTAGCCAATATCTTAAGTCCCAAGGCATATCGTGAAATATTGCCGACGAAGACCAATCCGCGGCCGTCAAAAACCTTTTCTCCGTCCACTTCCACCTTCATTGGGTGAAATTTATAGTCCCAGAACGTTCGCCAGATGGGCCAGAAATAATCGAAGTAGTCTATATGGCCGCGGCGCCGGCGGCTGACTCGTTCGACGACGCGGCCGTCAAACCCAAAACCGACTATTGAGGTAAAACACCTTCCGTTTGTACGGCCGAGGTCCAAGGACCTGATACAGCCGGCCTCGAATGCCTTTATCACGGTCTTAAGCCTCTCGTCAAAACCCAATTCGTTCGCCAGCAGATTCTCAGTTCCGCTGGGTACTATCAACAACGGCCTGTCAGAACCTTCGAGACCGTGGGCAACCTCTCTGACTGTGCCGTCACCACCGACCACAACAGCCATCGCGCAGTCGTAATCAACAGCGGCGTCGGTAGCCAGCTCGCAGGCATCGGGCAGGGAAGTTGTAAGACTAAGTTTAACATCGAAACCTCTGCCAAGAAGATACTGCTCAAACTGCCGGCCCACGGCTTCGCTGCCGCTGGCTCCCGACTTGGGGTTTACGATATAGGCGATATAGCCGTCATCAGGTTTCATTTTTTCGTATTTCGTGCCTCGTGAATCGTGCCTCGCAAACTTGACGTTGATGAAGCTTTGCCTGCATCAAAAAAGCATAGCTTTGGCCGATGTGCGGCAAATGTGCCAGGCCCAGCCTACTTTGCACATCGGCGATATTCTCTGCATCAGGGCCTTCTATTTCCACGAAATTACCTAACAAAGGCAGCTCATCCAGACAAACTTTACAGTCTCCGAGCCGCCAGATTCGACGCTTCTTTTCGACAATCGACACCTGCTTAAGCCCAAGAGCCGAGAGCAACTTCCCGGCTGAGTCGAAGTCTTTAACCTCAATCTCCACCTCCTGCCTTTTCTTGAAGTTATCCCTCTCTTTAGCACCTTTATAAGTTAAGAACACTTTCTCCTGGTCATCTGCGAACTGCTGCCGCAATCGAAGGCACCTGTCAGCTTTGGTAAAAGCTCTGTTTGCGTCATCGAAATAGTAATCCTTCTGCAATTGCTCCTGCAAAAACTCAGCACCCAACCTGGCTAATCTCTCTACCACTATCTGAAGCGAATCGACTTTTAATTTTGCTTCAATTTCAGTACCCATAGGTTGCCTAACAAACTAAACGACTATGTTAACCAAACGGCATTTAATCACGATGATTTTTTTTGGTTCTCTGCCGATCAAGGCGGCGATTATTTTTTCACAGCCGAGCGCCTTTTGTTTTATCTGCTCTTCGTCTGCTTCGGCGGCAACTGTGATTCTATCCTTTATTTTGCCGTTGACCTGCACTGCTAATTCAATTTCTTTTTCTTTGATAAGCTCTTTATCGTACTGCGGCCAAGGCTCGTAGGCGAGGCTCTCGGTGTGTCCTAATCTTTCCCAGAGCTCTTCGGCTATGTGCGGCGCGAACGAAGCGAGAATCAAAACAAATTTTTCAACGACCGATTTCGGCCTTATTGTTTGTTTGCTCAGGTGGTTTACAAAAATCATCATCTGGCTGATTGCCGTGTTGAAGCTGAAACTTTCGATATCGCTGCCAACCTTTTTTATCGTCTGGTGCAACAGTCTGAGCGTTGCCTCGTCAGCCTCAGCTTGTTTTACTGCCTCATCAAGCCCACCAGTTTCCTCATCAACCACCATTCGCCAGACTCTCTGCAAAAACCTGTGCACGCCTTCGACGCCCTGTATACTCCAGGGCTTTACCACTTCCAACGGCCCCATAAACATCTCATAGAGCCTTATCGAATCAGCGCCATGGCCGGCAACAACCTTATCGGGGTTGACGACGTTACCGCGGGACTTGCTCATTTTCTGGCCATCTTCACCTAAAATCATTCCCTGATTGACGAGCTTTTTAAACGGCTCTTTCGTGCTGACATAACCTAAGTCATAAAGAAGCTTGTGCCAGAAGCGTGCATACAACAGATGCAACACGGCGTGCTCCGCCCCGCCGATATACAAATCGACCGGCATCCAGTATTTTTCTTTTTCGCCGTCCCAGCCCCGGCTGTTATTATGCGGGTCGATGTAACGCAGATAATACCAGCAGCTACCGGCCCACTGCGGCATCGTATTTGTTTCGCGCTTCGCTTTTGAGCCATCGGGTAAGGTTACGCTGACCCAATCATCAATGTTTGCCAGAGGGGACCGGCCTGTTCCGCTGGGTTTATAATTTTCGACCCTCGGCAAGGTTAAAGGCAACTGCTCTTCACTGAGGCCCACAACACTATCGCTATCTGTGTGCAAAATCGGAAATGGCTCGCCCCAGTAACGCTGCCTGCTAAAAAGCCAGTCGCGGAGTTTATAATTGACCGCCCTTTTACCAAGTCCTTTTT
>Ga0315293_10005886_pt1 | contig 11518 bp, 9 predicted proteins | sample YL17G13_20_MG_FD_203071 | JGI IMG/M metagenome (GOLD analysis project Ga0315293, IMG submission 203071) | Sediment microbial communities from Yellowstone Lake, YNP, Wyoming, USA - YL17G13_20 | ecosystem: Environmental > Aquatic > Freshwater > Lake > Sediment | place: USA: Wyoming | collected... | reverse complement strand
GCAATTATATGCCTTAATTTTAGTTTTTCTTTTAAGAATATTCTTGCAAATAAAAATATGAAAATAGGGCTTAGGATAAATAAGATTGTTGTGAACACAACTCCATAAGTTAAATAACCATAATATAAAATTAATCTATAGATTACCCAAATTATCCCACTTACAAGCATAAGAATTTTTGTTTTGTTTTCTATGGATTTGATGCTGGGATGAAAAATAAAACCAGCTATTAAAAATATAAATAAACATCTAAGAAAATAAAAAGTTAAAGAAGAATAATAAGGAAGAATTGATTTTGAAATAACAAGCTCAACTGCGAAAAAAAAGCTTCCTAATAATGCTGCGATTATGTATTTGTTTAGAACTAAATGAGATTTTCTTACATGGCTTGCTATTAAAGCAATACTTGCAATTAAAGCTAATATTAATATTGAATATTTTCTTTCTGTAGAATAAGCTATAAAAAAGAAGCTGAAAATAAAAGCTAAGAGAACTGTGAATAACGGCTGCATTAATCTTATTGGCTCTAATTCTGTTACATTTTTTCTTTTTAATGATAAAAATGATAATATGTTTGCTAGAATTGAAAATAAAACAACAGACATAAATATTAATAGATTTTTAATTGAATATGCTTCTGGCTTTATTTCCCAGAAGAAAAATATCAAAGGAAGCATAACAAGAACCAAAGCTAAGAAGCCATATACAGTGCAATTTTTATAATTTACCTTATGTTTTATTACAATTGTTTTGTCTACAATTGTTCCTGCTCCTTCCAATACAGAACCTATAAGTGGTATGTATATCATGCTACCTCTTTTTTTATCTCAATTCCTCTTCCAATATCTTTCTTACAATCTTAAAGTCAGCAGACTTGTTTGTGGCTTTCATGACTTCTCCCATTAGGAAATTAAATGACTTTTTATTTCCCTTCTTATAATCCTCTGCAGATTTTTTGTTTTTCTTTATTATATCCTTGATTATCTTTTTTAATTGTTTTTCATCTGATATTTTCTCATTTTGTTTTGCTTCTGCTAATGGAGAAAAGGATTTTGGTATGAACTTTCTTAAAATATCTTTTGCTTTTAATGGGGTTATTTTATTATTTATTACTAATTCTAATAACTCTATAACATGCTCTGGATTTATGTTTATTTCTGAGCTGTCTAATGTTTTTTTATTATAATTTAAAACCCCTAATAATTCTGTTTTTATCCATGGGAGAACTATTTTTGGGTCAATTTTTTCAATTACTTTTTCAAAAAATTCAACTATTTCTATATTTTGAGTTAAAACTTCTGCATCTTTTGGGTTTATTTTATGGCTTTTTATTATTTTTTCAAGTTTTTCCTGAGGAGATTCAGGAAGATTTTTTTCTATTTCCTCAATTCTTTTTTTATCTATTTTTATTACAGGCAAGTCAGGATCTGGGATAAATCTATAGTCAGCTGCTTCTTCTTTGCTCCTCATTAACTCTGTTTTATTTGTTGTTGAATTCCATCTTCTTGTTTCCTGTGTTATTGGTTTTTCTTTTTCATGTCTTTTTATTTCAGATATAATTGATTTTACTATTTCTGTTATTGAATTTACATTTTTTATTTCTGTTCTTACTGTTCCTTTTATGTTAACATTAACATCTGATTTTATTCCTGCATCTTTATTTAGTGCCTTTATGTAGGATAAAGTAAGTATTAATTGTCTTAGCCAGTGCTCAACTTGTTCTGCTGATGTAAAATCAGGTTCTGTTACTATTTCAACTAAGGGAACTCCTGCCCTGTTATAATCTATATTTCCTGTTTCTGGATTCCAGGCAGCAGGGTCTTCTTCTAGATGCACCTCGCGTATCCTGATGCCGAGAAAATTTCCATTCTCGGCAACTGGGATTGAATAAGCTCCTGAAATTGTTTTTTGATAGCCATGAGGCATATCTGGCCAGCTATAATGTTTTCTTTGAAAAGCAAGTTTTTTAGGAAAAATATTTGGTTTGCAGTTAAGCATTAATCCTATCTGTATTATTTTGTCAATTGCTGTTTTGTTTGGAAGCATTGGTTTTGAGCCTGGCTGTCCTGTACAGATAGGGCATATATTTGTATTTGGCTTTATTAGCTTCATATCATGAAAATTCCTGCATTTGCAGAACAATTTTTCCTTTGTTTCTATATAACCATGTATTTCTAAGCCTATTTTTGATTGAATAGGTTTTTCTTTATTTTTTTGTTTTTTCATTAATATGATAGAGAAATGGTGTTTTTATATTTTAGGGATAAAGAAAAAATAGATTTTTATACTATTAATTCTAAAAGATTATAAAGAATAACATGAAAAAGCTACACAATCCTCCTGGGACAGGAGATAGAGTTGAGATTAGGACTAATAATAAGATTGAACAAGGTATTTTATTAGAAAGTTATGCCCCTGGAATTTTGTTACTAAAATTAAATAATGGGTATAATATTGGATTAAAAAAAGAAGATATTTCTGAGATTAAGGTCTTAAAAAGAAAGGAGAAAGCTGTTGAACAAGAAGATTTAAAATTAAGCAGTAAAAAGCCAATTATTGATTTTTATTTAACAGGAGGGACAATTTCAAGCAAGCTGGATCCTGAAACAGGGGGGGTTAAGTGGCTTATAGATGCCAAAGAGCTTTTTTCATTATATCCTGAGATTTTTGATGTTGCAGATATTAGGATTAAAAGCCCTTTTATGAAAGCAAGTGAGAACATGGATTCTAAAGACTGGGTCAAGCTTGCTAAGTTAATTGAAAAGAGTTTAAATGACAATCAGGTTAAAGGAGTAATTGTAAGCCATGGAACTGATTTTTTGCATTATACTTCTTCTGCATTAGGTTTTATGCTTGGTAAATTAAATAAGCCAGTTGTTTTAACATATTCTCAAAGAAGTTCTGATAGGGGCTCAAGTGATTCAAGGTTGAATTTAATTTGCTCTGCTCATGTTGCTTTATCTGATATTGCAGAAGTTATTCTTGTAGGGCATGCTTCAATAAATGATAGTTATTGTTATGCATTGCAGGGAAATAAAGTAAGGAAGCTACACACATCAAGAAGAGATGCATTCAGGCCAATAAACTGCAAGCCAATTGCCAAGATATTTTCAGATGGAAAAATAGAGAGGATTAGACAAGATATTAATAAAAGAGGAAATGTAAAAGGAAAAATAAAAGTAGATGCTGTTTTTGATAATAGAATTGTTTTATTAAAATTTTATCCTGGGCAAAGTCCTGATATTTTAAATTATTATAAGAAAAAAGGGTATAGAGGAATTGTTATTGAAATGTCTGGATTAGGGCATGTTTTAACAGAAGGAAAAAATAACTGGATTCCTGTTTTGAAAAAATTAATTAAAAAAGGAATGTTTGTTTATGCTGCTCCTCAAACAATTTATGGTAGATTAGATCCTTATGTTTATAGCCCTGGAAGAAAATTGCAGGAAATCGGGGTTGTTTTTTTAAATGATATTTTACCTGAGACAGCTTTTGTCAAGCTTGGATGGATTTTAGGGCACAAATCCTGGAGAGGAAGTGTTGCAACAAAAATAAAAATGCTGGAAAACATAAATAATGAGTTTAATGAAAGATTAGGCGAGGAGTTTTTGGAGTAGAAAATGATAAGCAAGGAAGAAGCAAAAGAGAAAGTAAAAGAATTAATTGAGAAATATATTAAATACAAAGAAAATAAAGATTTGATGTCAAATGAGAGACAAATATGTGACAGCCTAATAAGGCCTTTCTTTAGAGATATTCTTGGCTGGAACATAGATGACCCTTATGAATTCAAATCAGAATATCCTCAGGGTGGGAAAAGAATAGATTATCTTGTTTGTATTGATGATGTAAGCCAGTTTGTAATTGAGGCAAAGGCTCCTTCTAAAGACATAAAAGACAAAAGTGAATATTACAAGCAAGCCCTTGAATATGCAGATGCTAAAGGGAAGGATTTTGCGATACTTACTAATTTTAGAAATTTTATAATATTCAGAGCAGGAATTGAGACTAAGGGGGTATTTGCTAATGAAATAATAACTATAGATTTACTTAACTTGACAGATAAAGGTTTTGATTTTTTGTGGTATTTTAGCAAGGATTTTTGGATTAAAAAAGGAGAAGAAAATCCTCTTTATTCTGTTAAAAATTTAAAAAAGAAAAAACCCTTAGATCAAAAATTAGTAGAAGATATGTCAAAATGGAGAAGTTATTTACTTAGTAGCTTAAAGGCAATATCTAAAGATAAATATAATTACGAAGATGAAAAGGAATTGGGGGCTATAGAAGAAGAAATACAGAGATTTATAGATAGATTGATTTTTGTGTGTTATTGTGAAGATAAACAGTTAAATGATAATGAACTTAAACCGCTTTTGTTAGAGTTTAGGAATAAACATTTAGGGAAAAAGACTTTCCTAATAAACCAAATAAAAAGACTATTTGAAAATTATTATAATATATATAATAGCGATTTATTTAAGAAAGGATTATGTGATGAATTTGAATTTGATGACAGCATTATGAGCGAAATTTTAGAAGACTTAAGAGGATATTTTGGAGGGCTTCCGTACGATTTTAGTATAATAGACGCAGATATCTTAGGCAAGGCTTATGAGAATTTTTTGGGTCATATAACTAGTGGAAAAAAGAGATTTAAAGAAAAGCAGGATATAGGAAAAAGAAAAAAGATGGGGATTTATTATACCCCCCAATACATTGTAAACTATATTGTTAAAAATACAGTAAGAGAAAAAATAAAAAATTTATCATTTGATGAAATTTTAAAAATAAAAATTTTAGACCCTGCATGTGGTTCTGGGAGTTTCTTAATTAAGGCTTATGATATTTTAGTTGAGGAGAGCAAATTAAGATTAAAGAAGCCCGAACTTAGTTATGAAGAAAAGAAAAATTTATTGATAAATTGTATTTATGGTGTTGATTTAGATGAGAGAGCTTGTGATATTGTAAAATTAAATTTATCTCTCAAACTGGCTTCAAGAGGCGAAAAACTTCCAGAATTACATAATAATATACAAAATGGAAACAGCTTGATTGATGATGAGAAAGTTGCAGGAGATAAAGCTTTCAATTGGGAAGAAAAATTTCCATTTAAGTTTGATGTAGTTATTGGGAATCCTCCTTATATTTTTGCGAGGAGTAATAAGTTTAGTGATAAAGAAAAAGAATATTATTATAAAAAATATAAACTTCAGAGTTATCAATTAAATACTTATGGACTTTTTGTTGAACTGAGTTATAAAATTTTGAAAAAAGAAGGAAATTTTGGTTTTATTATTCCAAATAACTGGCTAACAATAGATACTTTTTCTAAATTTAGAGATTTTATTCTAAGCAATTCTTCAGAGACACAAATAATAAATATTTATGACAGAGTTTTTTCTGAAGCTAATGTTGATACTTGTATTTTGGTCTTCCGAAAAAATAATCCCAATAAAATATCTTTATTTGAAATGAGAGAGCAGAAATTAGAGACATTTGGAAAGTTTGATTATAATAATTTTATAGGTAAGCCTATTAATATTGAGGCATTAAAAAATAAAGAAACTAATAAAATATTGGAAAAGATAGAATCTGTTTCAAGCAAATTGGAAGAAGTTTCTACGATTAAAGCTGGATTAAAAGCATACGAAACTGGAAAAGGAATCCCCAAACAAACAGATTCTATGAAGATTAACAGAATTTATCATTCTAATGTTAAAAAAGATAAATCTTATTATAAATATTTAGAGGGAAAAGATGTACGAAGATATTATTTAGGGTGGGGCGGTTTATATTTAAAATATGGAAAATGTTTAGCAGCACCAAGGACATTTGATTTATTTAGTACCGAGAGAATTTTAGTAAGACAAATTCCTTCTAAATTGCCTTATTGTATAAATGCTATTTTAGTAAAAGAAGACTTACTAAATGATATTAATAGTATGATAATTTACAAATTTAATAAATACCCCCCACCATTTATTTTAGGTATCTTAAATTCAAAATTAATTAGTTATTGGTTCGCCAACAAATTTGGAAAACTCCAAAGAGGATTATTCCCGCAATTCAAAGTTAAAGAATTGGCTTTATTTCCAATAATTAAAAATGTTTCAGGAAATCAACAACAAATTATCATTAAATTAGTCAATCAAATGCTTTCCCTAAACAAACAACTTCATGAAATAGGTGAAAAAGATAAATACAAAAAACAGAAGATAGAAGAAGAAATCAAAAAAACTGATGAACAAATTGATGAAGAAGTTTATAAATTATATGGGATAACTTCTGAAGAGAAAAAAATAGTTGAAGAGAGCTTAAAATGAAAAAATTATATTTAATCTTAATTATTATTGGAATTTTAATAATTGGATGGCTGTTTGTTAGATTTATTCTTGGAGGTCCTGAAGATTCTTGGATTAAAGATGAAAAAGGAATTTGGGTTAAGCATGGAGCTCCTTCTGAGACTCCTGATTATGTGAAAGAACAGCAGGAGGCTGTTGGTTGTGCTTTAGAGTTATATTCTCAAAAAAAGCAAGAAGGAATGCAATTTTCAAGCCAGTGTTTAGGAACATGTGGAAATTATGTTGTTGATATTGTTCATGTTCCAAGAACAGCAGAAGATAATCAGGTTGAAAATCAGTGTGGTGATTATAGAGAAGGTAAAGCAGGCAAGTTTATTGAACTTGATAAAGATGGAGAGATTGTAAGAATAATGTAAAGACTATTAAATACTAGTTGTAACTGCTTAATGGTTACAAGATAGGAAGGTTTTTAAAGGAAAAATCGCTTGAAAAATTATGGTAATTTGTAAAAAAGTCATTGATGAAATTGAAACAAAAATCAGATTAATTAAAGATAATCCAGGTTATTTTTTAAAAAGATCACATCAGGTTAGAAATGATTTAAGGGCTATGGGAAATGTGCATTCTTTTTGGCTGGAAAATCCTAAGATGAGACGACAAATTTTGGAACATTATTCTCTAGGAAATTCTCAAAAATTGCATTCTGTTGCTAGGGAGTCTATAAAGAGAATAGAAAGTGCTTGGAATTATTTAATGGGGAATGGAGTACTCTTAGCTAATATAACTCCACAATTAATTAAAGATGTTGGGGCGTTGGTTGACTCTGGAAATAAACAAGGATTCAGAGATTGTAGGGTTAGTTTAAGATTTGAAAGTTATACCCCCCCAAATCCACTTAGAGTCCCAGGATATATAGAGCAGTTTTGTAGTGAAATAAAGAGAAGTGATTATCATGCTGTTGAAGCTGCTGCAGTAGCTCATTTGAGCATAGCCGGAATACAACCATTCCAAGATGGAAACAAAAGAACAGCCAGATTACTTCAAGATAAAATATTGAGTGATAACAATTTGCCTCCTGCAGTGATACATTCAGGTGAAAGAGAAGTTTACTTAGATTTACTCGAGCAAGGAATTGTTGGATTAAAATCAAATGATCTTAAACAGCAAAGACCCTTTTTTGATTATATAGGTGGGAAAGTAAATACTGCTCTTGATGAAGTTATCGGAGATCTTAGCATCAAACACTAATTTTATATATTCTGTTTGTTTTCTGATTTTATGGAAGAAGAGAAAATTAAGATTAAATCAGGAATTGAAATACATCAGCAATTAGATACTCATAAATTGTTTTGCAATTGTCCGAGTGTTTTAAGAAGTGATGAGCCTGAATTTGAGGTTAAAAGAAGATTGCATGCAGTTGCTGGTGAAAGTGGTGAAGTAGATATTGCAGCTAAGTATGAAGCTGGTAAAGATAAAGAATTTATTTATCAAGGATATGATACAACTTGTTTGGTTGAATTAGATGAAGAACCCCCTCATTTAATTAATGAAGAAGCATTACAAACTGCTTTGCATATTGCTTTGTTATTAAACTGTGAGATAATTCCTATTGCCCAGATAATGAGAAAAACTGTTATTAATGGAAGCAATACATCAGGATTTCAAAGAACTGTTTTAATTGCAAGAAATGGTTATGTTGAAACCAGATCTGGGAGAGTTGGGATTCAAGGGGTTTTTTTAGAAGAAGATGCTGCAAGACCTTCTGGAAAAGAAAATATTGAAAACGAAATTAATGTTAAGAAATGGAAACTAGACAGATTAGGGATTCCATTAGTTGAGATTGCAACAGAGCCAGATATTAAAAGTGCAGAGCAGGCTAAAGAAACTGCCTTGCATATTGGAGATATTTTAAGAAGCTGCAAAGTTAAAAGAGGAATTGGGACAATAAGGCAGGATATTAATATTTCTATTGAAGGGCATCCAAGAGTTGAAATTAAAGGTTTTCAAGAACCTAAAATGTTTGTTTCTGTTATTGAAACAGAGGTTAAAAGGCAGCAGGAAAACCTTAGAAAATTCAAGGAATTTTCTAGTCCTTCTAAACATCAAAAATCTGAAGATTTTTGTGGCTTAAAAATTTCTACAGAAATTTTTAAATCAAAAAACGAACAAGATTTAGAAGTTCTGAAAAGCAAAAAGAAATTAGAAGGAGAAGTCAGAAATGCGAATCTTGATGGAACAACTAGTTTTTTAAGGCCAATGCCAGGAGCATCAAGAATGTATCCTGAAACAGATTTGCCTTTATTAAAAATATCAAAAGAAATAATTGATGAAGCTAAGAGAACAATCCCTAAACTAAGAAGCGAAGTTAGAGGGGAATTAACTAAAAAAGGATTAACAGAAGAGCAGGTTAAAATATTATTGAAAGAGGAAAATTTAGATGAGTTTGAGGCTTTATTAAAAATAATTAATGAACCTAAATTTATTTTTAAGGTTTTAATTGAAATCCCCAAGGAAATTGCAAGTCATGAAAATATTAAAAATATTGATGAAAGACTGACATTAGATATTATTGATACTATTATTAATTATGTTAAAGAAAATAAAATTGAAAAGCATGATGTTAAGCATATTATGGAAGAAATTGCAAAAGGCAAGAGTTTGCAAGAGGCTGTTAAACTTGAAAAAATTGATTTAAGTGAGATTGAATCTGAGATTGCCAAACTTATAAAAGAAAAGCCTGGGTTGAGTATTGGGGGGTATATGGGGTTAATTATGAGTAAGTTTAAGGGGAAAGTTTCTGGGAAAGAGGCGACTGAGGTACTGAAGAAGCTGATAAAATAATTCTATAGAAAAATTTATAAAGGTATATCAATTGATATAACTAACCTAAAGGGGGTTAAAATGATGAACGAAATGATAATGATAAGAAAGAAAGCACCAGCAAGGTATCCAAGATTAGATACAGTATTGATGGTTGAGGAGTTTATACAAGAAAATGACGGAGGGTTCAAGAAAAAGCAATTATGGGAGGCTTTGCCTAAGAAGATGATGTATCAAACATTTAGTTTAATAATAGATTATTTAATAGTTTCAGGGAAGATTTCAGTTGATGCTGAAGGCAAAATTGGGTGGATTTTTTACCCAAAAGATGTTGAAAAAAGGCTGAAAAAAGTGCATTTATTTTGGAAAGGATAAAATGAGAGCAGAGATTCAATTTGTTAATGAGAAAGTAAAAGAAGCATTTGAGAAATTAAAATCTGGAAAATATGAAGATAAAAGAATTTATGAATGGATTTCAAGAGCATTTGTTGACATAAAACAAAATCCATTTTGCGGGATACAAATCCCAGGAAGATTAATTCCAAAAGAATATCTTAGAAAATATAATATTCATAACTTATTCAAGTATAATTTGCCTGATGCTTGGAGATTACTATATAGCGTAGAAGATAATCAGATATTTATATTATCTATTATTCTTGAATGGCTTGATCATAAGGAATATGAAAGGAGATTTCACTATTAAATTTATAAAATGAAAAATTTAAAAATAAGGACTTTTATTAATATTGAGCTTTTAGTTTTCCCTATGATTTTATTATTTGTTTATATATCATCAGATTATGCTAGGGATAATTATTTTGATATTTTGAATCTCTTGGGGTTGTTCTTGCTTACTGTTGGTTCTATTTTTGCTATAAGACCTTTAGCAAGACAATTAATTAACCCAAGGATGAAGAAGGATGATTCTATAAAAGTTAGAAACTTAAACTCTGGAATGTTAGCTCTTGGTAATATTATTATTGGTTTTAGTTTACAGTTTAATTCAATACTTATACATTTAATTGAATTAAGTGAACAGCAAATAATTGTGTTTACCCCAATTATTTTTCTAATTATATATCTATTAACAAATAAAACTTTTACAAATCTAAAATTTTATGGATGAAAGCCGATTTCTAAAAAATAGGGAAGTTTTATAAATTATAATTAAGGAGTTATAATATGGATACATCAAAAAGAACATATATAAACGATGCTTTTAATAAAAAGGGAAAAGTAGAACTTTATGGTTGGGTGCATGACACAAGAGATTTAAGTAAAATTAGATTTTTAATTCTAAGAGATATAACAGGAAGAATACAGTGTGTTGGAATAAAAAATGAAACAAAAGCTGAATTTTTTAAATTAATGAATTCTGTTACAAGAGAGAGTGTTGTTAAGATTAAAGGAGAATTAAAAGATTCAAAGCAGGCACCTGGCGGAAAAGAAGTTTTTGTTGAAGAAATAGAGATTATTGCTGAAGCTAGCCAGCCATTGCCAATTGATGTTTCTGATTATAGTAAAACAGAATTGCCTAAAAGAATAGACTATAGGTTTTTGGATTTGCATAGAAACAGAGTTCAGGCTATTTTTAAGATTCAAAATACAATAGCTAATTCTTTTAGAGAACATTTTTATAAAAAAGGGTTTATTGAAATGCAGCCGCCTTGTATTATATCAAGTGCAAGTGAAGGAGGAACAGAATTATTTTCTGTTAAATATTTTGAAAAAGATGCTTATCTTGCTCAATCCCCTCAATTATACAAACAAATGTTAGCTTGTTCAATTGAAAAAACATTTATGATAACTCCTGTCTGGAGAGCTGAAAAGCACAACACTGTTAGGCATATAAATGAAATAAGACAAATGGATATAGAAGCTGCTTTTGAAAATCAAGTGTCAATAATGAAACATTTGGAAGAGGTTGTTAGATATATAGTAGAGCAGGTTGTAAATAAAAATAAAGAAGAATTAGAATTATTAGGAGTTAAATTAAAAATTCCTAAAGCAGTTTATTTAAGTTATGAGCAGGCTATAAAAAAAGTTAAGGGCAAGATAGGAGAGGATTTTACACCAGAACAAGAAAAAAAACTATGTGAAATGTATCCAGGAGATATTGTTTTTACACATTCCTGGCCTTCAAAAATAAAGCCTTTTTATATTATGACAAAAGATGGAAAAGAAGATGCAAAGTCAAGTGAGGGTTTTGATGCTCTTTATGGAGGAACTGAGATTTGTTCTGGAGGGCAAAGAATTCATATTCCTGAACTTTTAATTAAAAGGCTGAAGGCAAAGGGATTAGACCCAAAAAATTTCAAGAGTTATGTAGACAGTTTTAGGTATGGAGCTCCTTTTCATAGCGGGTGGTCTGTAGGATTGGAAAGACTAACACA
>Ga0315293_10005885_pt1 | contig 11519 bp, 10 predicted proteins | sample YL17G13_20_MG_FD_203071 | JGI IMG/M metagenome (GOLD analysis project Ga0315293, IMG submission 203071) | Sediment microbial communities from Yellowstone Lake, YNP, Wyoming, USA - YL17G13_20 | ecosystem: Environmental > Aquatic > Freshwater > Lake > Sediment | place: USA: Wyoming | collected... | reverse complement strand
TGAAAGATGACATCTTTAAGGTCATGGGCGGCATGCATGTTGCCGCCGTGGCCACGGTCTCTGCCGGCAAGCCGGCCATGCGATTCATGGCCCTGGCGGGGCTGCAAGACCTGAGCCTTGTTGGGGCCACCATGAAAGGCTCACGAAAAGTGGAGCAGATAAGTAAGAATCCGGAAGTAGCCCTCTCCATCTGGTCCGGCAAGGATTTTTCCGATCCCTACGTGGTGATCCAGGGAAAGGCCGAGATTCACGAAGACCTTGAGACCAAGAAGAAGTTCTGGAACCCCATGATGGAAAAGTACTTCCAGAAGCCTGAGAACCCCAACTATGTAGTACTGAAGTTCGTCCCCAAGCTTATAGAGTATTATCATGATATGAGCATGGACGTCTGGCAAAGATAGAAACAGTCTAAAGAGAGTTCATCGCCAGCGTGGTATTGCATTGACAACATTTTAAATTTTTATGATTTATACTACCGCTGGAATTGAACCGGTATCTTTTTAACGGATTTGACAGCATAATCATGAAGATAACCAATTGAAGTGAGCTGCTAAAAGTAAGAAACTCCCTTCCACAAGATGGAAAAATGAATTATAGAGACCCCTCGCAGAGAATTTCGAGTCTTCGCGAGCATCTGGAGGAACTCGCGGTTCAGAGCCCATGCCATCCAGATCTTATATCCAAAGCCCTTTCCCATGCCACCAATGAACTCAAGGACGTGGAGGAACTGCTGAACAAGGGCGAGGAAGAGGGCAGTCCATGGATGGAAAGCGCAGAAGAAGGCATCTGGACCGTCGATGCAAAGGCTATTACTGCTCTTATTACCCAGCGCATGGCAGATTTGGCAGATATGAACGAACTGAGAAGGACCAGAAATGATCTGGAACATAGAGTTCTTGAGAGGACAGCAGAGCTGCAAGAGGCCAACGCTGCCCTGAAGGAATCAAAAGATTTCCTGGACAAGATAATAAACTCCATAGGAGATCCAATATTTGTCAAGGATAGGCAGCATCGATTGGTTCTCGTCAATGATGCGGCATGCAAGCTGTTTGGTCGCCCTCGTGAAGAGATCGTAGGCCAGACAGCCTACGATCTATTTCCCACCAAGGAGATGGCCGAAATCTCCTGGGAGAAAGACGAGGAAGTCTTCAAGACCGGGAAGGAGAATGTAAACGAGGAGACAAACACCTATGCGCCCGGTATGACCCGCACCGTTCTTGTAAAGAAGACCCTATACCAGGACAAGGCTAAGAATAAGTTCTTGGTGGGTGTGACAAGGGATATCACCGATCGCAAGAAGGCGGAGGAGGATCTGCGAGATACCACGAATTTCCTGGCCGATATCATCGATTTCCTGCCTGATGCTACCTTGGTTATCGATAAGACAGGCAGAGTAATAGCCTGGAACCACGCCATGGAAGCGATGACTGGGATAAAGGCTAGCGATATTTTGGGAAAGGGAGACTATGAGTACTCGGTGCTCTTCTACGGAGAGAGGAGGCCAATCCTGATCAATCTGGTACTGCAACCCCAAAAGGAGATCGAAGACCTATACGATCACATAGAAAGGAGAGATGGAGCCCTGGAAGGAGAGGCATACATGCCGAATATGAAAGGAGGGGCCGTCTACCTTTATGGGAAAGCTGCAGTGCTGTATGATCCCTCCGGTGAAGTCTTTGGAGCGATTGAGTCCATCAGGGATATCACAGATCGAAAGCATGCCGAGGAAGAATTGCAGAAGGCAAAGGATGCAGCGGAGAAAGCGGCTGAGGCCAAGGTCGAGTTCTTGGCGAATATGAGCCATGAGATCCGGACTCCTTTGAACGCCGTGGTAGGCTTGACAGGGTTGCTCCTGAGCGCAGATTTGACCGCAGAGCAGCGGGATTACATAGAGACTATCAGAAGCAGCGGAAATTCTCTGTTAGCGGCGATCAACGACATTCTGGACTTCTCCAAGATCGAAGGCGGCAAGATGGAGATTGAGACCCAGCCCTTTGATATGCAAAGCTGCCTGAAGGCATCTCTCGATCTTGTGGCTGCCAAAGCCGCAGAAAAGAGAATAGCTCTGAGCTATCGCTTTGAGGATAATGTTCCCTTAACGGTAATGGGTGATGTCATCAGGCTTCGCCAGGTGCTTGTGAACCTTTTGAGCAATGCCGTCAAGTTCACAGATAGTGGAGAGGTTGCGGTTTTAGTCGCGGCAAAGATGCTGGATTTCAGACAGTACGAGATTCATTTTGCGGTAAAGGATACGGGCATAGGTATTCCCGGAGATCGGTTGGATCGATTATTCCAATCCTTCAGCCAGATCGATTCCTCCACCACCCGCAAGTACGGTGGAACGGGCCTGGGATTGGCCATAAGTAAGCGGCTGGTAGAGCTGATGGGCGGCAGGGTCTGGGCGGAGAGCGAGCCTGGAAAAGGCTCCGCATTCCATATCACCATCTTGGTCAAACCAGCAAACATTGAATCGATCAAATCAGGAGCTGCCAGCGGACAACCCCAGGCTCTGCAAAGATCGAACCGAACTAAACCATTGCGCATTTTGCTGGCAGAGGACAACGACGTCAATCAAAAAGTTGCTCTGCAGATGCTCAAGCGGCTTGGCTATCATGCCGATGTAGCAGCGAACGGTCTGGAGGTCTTAAAGGCGCTTGAGAGCCAGCCCTATGACGTTATTCTCATGGATATCCAGATGCCTGAGATGGATGGGATCGATGCTGCCCAACGGATTCGGGAACGATGGCCCAATGGGCCGAAGATAGTGGCCATTACTGCCTTAGCCCTGGAGGGCGACCGAGAGCGGCTCATCCAAGTCGGTATGGACGATTATATAAGCAAGCCCATTCAGATTGAAGAGCTGCAATCCGCCTTGGAGGGCATGCAGATGAAGGATGAAGCGCAAGATCTTGCTTAAGGATTCGAAGGTGAACCGAGATCTGTTTATTTGCTGGCATCTTGAGTAAGGAGGACCAATAATGTTTGAGATCACCATCGTCGAGGAAAAGCCTAAGCTGGTCGTGGGGATGCGAAGAAGAGCGCATTACAAAGAGATAGCCAGGATGCTGCCCCATCTGTTCGAGTACGCATTGAGCCATGGCGCCAGGATTGCTGGCCCTCCCATGTTCCTCTGGCATGAGAAAAGCGTTGAGGAAGCTCAAAATGCCGATCAAGAGGGCAATGCGGACGTGGAAGTCTGCGTGCCCATTGCGGAAAAGATTCCCGAGACAGATGCGATCAAGTGTTACGAGCTTCCCGGTGGGAAGATGGCCAAGATAGTCCATAAGGGACCGTACGAGGCAAGCGGGCCTGCCTATGAGAAGCTCTTCGCCGCCTGGATCGAGGAGACTGGAAAAGAGCTATCCGGGCCCATCAGAGAGGCTTATATGAACGATCCGAGGGAGGTTGGTCCGGAGGAGATACTGACCGTCATATATGCGCCTGTGAGCTAGAATTGTCTGTTACCAAGCTATTCATATCTTTGCGTTTCATTTTATCGATTCTCTTGCAAATTTATTTACGTCAAGCCAGAGTCTTCAGCGTTGATGTTTTCCAGGAAAAGCTTCGATGCCGAGTCGATGACGGAAGAGATCAGATTCATGTACGAAAGAGCAGACCCGGCTCACGACTTCTCTCACATCATGAGAGTTTACAGGAACGCCCAAATCATCGGAGAGAGGGAAGGCGCCGATATGCAGGTACTGCTTCTGGCCGCTCTCCTGCATGATGCAGGATCGGAATCGAAGCTCTCTGAAGGCTCCACAGAGTCGGAATCGCCATCCCTGAAGATAGCTGAGGATTTCCTGAAAAAGAAAGGGCTTCCCGAAGATGTAAGAAAAAGAGTGCTTTATGCCGTGGAGGTACACCGGTTCTCCAAGGGTATTGTTCCCGCCACGCTGGAAGCCAGGATCCTGCAGGATGCCGACCGGCTGGATGCCCTGGGAGCGATAGGCATTGCCAGGGTCTTCCTGACCGGAGGAGTCCTGGGAAGGGCGCTCTACAATCCCGTGGACCCGTTTTGCAGGTCCAGAGAGCCGGACGACAAGAGGTGGAATCTGGATCATTTCTTCAGGAAACTCCTGAAGCTGGAATCGGGGATGCATACCAGGACCGCCAGGAAGCTCGCCGCAAGAAGGGCTGATGTGCTGAAGAGATATATCTCGGACCTCCAAGAGGAGATTGGTGAAGAGATGGAGGAAGAAGAAACAGTGAAATCAGTGAAATTGTCCACATAAAATATTTCCCCTGGCCGCATTACCTAGGTCCAAAGAGGTTAACAATGATCGACTCAGATATCAATCAGCGCTGGCCCAAGGTCACGCCCGCCCTTCCCGATCCTCCCGCGTCCTTCTATCCTGAAGAGGAGTGCGATTGGGAAGCCCTGTGGTCCAAGCCTGTGGTGGATGAGACGGCCTGGGTCTGCCCTGGCGCCGTCGTGCTGGGCCGCGTACGGCTGAAGGCCAAAAGCTCCGTCTGGTACGGCTGCGTGCTGCGCGGAGACGATGCCTTCATCGAGGTGGGCGAGGAGAGCAATGTGCAGGATGGCTCTATCCTGCATATCGAACCGGATCAGCCCTGCATCTTGGGAGACAGGGTAACCCTGGGGCACAGAGTGACGGTGCATGCATCCCTGGTAGAAGATGAGGCCATGATCGGCATCGGAGCCACGGTGCTGAGCCGCTGTGTGATCGGCCATAAGGCTTTGGTGGCCGCTGGAGCACTGGTTCTGGAGGGGACCCATGTTCCGCCTGGAACCCTCTGGGCCGGCGTCCCTGCCAGGCAGATCCGAGAGCTTTCGCCGGAGCAAAAAGAGCGGATGGCCAAAACCTATGGGCACTATGTCAACCTAGCGGCACTATATCTGAAACGCTTTGGGCGAGAGCACATCGAAGCAATGTCAAGGCCTCTGCTCGCCCCACGGCCGGGATGACAATTGCCTCTCGATTTATCTAACTGCTATGAACCGGTCCACCATCTCCTTCGCCACCTCATCCGGATACTGCACTGGCGGATGCTTCATGGTGTAGGCCGAGATGGCCAGGAGAGGCCCCGCGACCTTTCTGTCCATGGCCAGCTTGCAGACCCTGATGGCATCGATGGAGCATCCTCCGCTATTGGGTGAGTCCTCGACGGAGAGGCGCAGCTCCAGATTCATAGGCACATCACCGAAGATCCTGCCCTCCATCCTGAGGAAGCAGACTTTGTTGTCCTTCTGCCATGGCACGTAGTCCGAGGGGCCGATGTGAATGTCGTCTTCGGCTAAAGGCACATCCAGGATGGACTGCACGGCCTCGGTCTTGGATATCTTCTTGGATTTGAGCCTCTCGCGATTGAGCATGTTCAGAAAGTCCGTATTTCCGCCGATGTTGAGCTGGTAGGTCCTGTCCATGACGCAGGCTCTGTCCTTGAAGAGCTGGGTGAGAGCCCTGTGCACTATGGTAGCGCCGATCTGGGATTTTATGTCGTCTCCCACCATGGGAATCCCTTTCTCCTGAAACTTTTGCGACCACTCAGGATTGGATGCGATAAAGACCGGCATGCAGTTGACGAACCCCACGCCCGCATCAAGAGCCGATTGAGCATAAAAGCACGTGGCCTGCTCTGAGCCGACAGGCATGTAATTTACTAGAACATCGGCGCCGGAATCCTGCAGCTCTCGCCTGACATGGCACGGCTCGACATCGGCCACCACGAACCTCTTGTCCTCAGGATAGTTCGCCATATGGGGTGCAACGCCGTCCAGAACCGGCCCCATCTTAACCTCGACTCCTTTGAGGGGAATATCAGGATAGAATACTTTTGTGCAGTTGGGCATGGCAAAGATGGCCTGGCTGATGTCTCTGCCCACCTTTCGCGCATCTATATCGAAGGCAGCCACGATGTCGATATCGCCAGCTCTATAACCGCCGATCTCATAATGCATCAGTCCGATGCAATCCTTTTCATCAACGTGTTTATAGTATTCGATTCCCTGAATCAGAGAGCTCGCGCAGTTTCCCAAGCCTGCGACTGCCAACCTTATCTTTTTCAAACTCTTTTCCCCTCCTGGGTCGAGTGAAGCTAGTAGACCTGAGTTCGGAGTCGGAAATTCGTATAACTGCAGGACGTATATAACATTATAGGCCTAACGGATGGGACGAAGATGCGCCGTCAATCTTCGGCGATCGGCTGCAGCATGGAGCGCAGCATCTCCCAAAGCTGCTCTTCCAGCCTTGCCCTGCCTGCTTTGCTATCCTCGTACTCTATTCTATGGGTCCTGGGAATGTCCGTCAGGTATTTTGATCCCTGTGGCTGGACCAGGATGGTCTCCTTACCCAGGGTGTGAGCGATGCCCAGGTCGTACATGACTCCGGCATCGGCACCGGTGAGGTCTGCGATGATTATTGCCGCCCGGTTGAGGGATAACCACATATCGCGGACGGCGGATTTCCCGTTCCTGATGTCTTCGGCCTCATTTACTGCTAGCCCGTGGGCTTCCGTCGCCTTGAGAATGGCTTCGCAGCTCTTTTTGAGAGCATCATCCTGAGGCAAGAGCAGGAGAACAGATCGGGCATCTACCGCAAGCGGTGCCTGCCCGAATATGGGCCTGGTGCGCACAAGGCTGAGCAGTCCCACAAACCTCTCGAACTCTTGATCGATGTGCTCGGATGCGACTTTTTCCAGACCGGAGTGCCGCTGCAGAGGGCTCTGTTCCAGCAGGCTTGCCGGGAACTGAATGATGTAGGGATCCTCGAGGCCGAACTCCCACTGCGCGCTGTTGGCAGCCTGCTGGGGGGTCAGGGTGACATTGGGGTTATAAAAATAGCTGGCGAACCTGTTCTCCGAACGGATTTGGGCCAGGATGGAGAGCTTCTCTTTGTCCAGGATGACCACCATGCTGCCCGGCAGCTGGCTCCTGGCGATCCCCTTCTGGAGGTGGCGGTCCTCGGCAATGGCGTCGACCACGGCCATGAACTCTTCGATAAGCCCGTCCACCTTGGCCTGAAGCTCCGGCGGCATATTGCCGCTCCTTGTCCTGGTCATGTCGTAAAGCATAATGTGACATATATTGCATCCTGCCGGATATATGAAGCCTGCTGGAGATTCTTGGCCTTGGGCAATTCCATCATCGCCATGCGAATATGCCTGAATCAGGGAGGAGCTTTTGGCTCAACAGATGGAAAACCTACCGATCCAACAGTAAAAGGATGCCGGGGGCGGGATTCGAGCCCGCGACTTCAAGATGCCTCAGGAGCGGCGCATTTTTCGCTTTTACCCTATGAGTCTTGCGCCCTAACCAGCTAGGCCACCCCGGCATGGCATAGACCCTCAGGTGAATTGTTAAATAAGGTTTGTGCTTCTCCCGATGGAGGGAAACAGGCTTCTTAGAGGAACCCCTAAAATTCCCTGGACCATCATGCCCTCAGACATTTTTGGCACGGTAAGCGAAACGCTATCAGGAAAGAGGATAGTAGTAGGAGTAACAGGCAGCATCGCCGCAGTCCGGGTCGTGGACCTGGTTCGCGACCTGATCCGCCGCAAAGCTGAAGTGCACTGCGTCATGAGCCCAGCGGCACGGCAGATCCTGCATCCTTATGCTCTGGAGTACGCCAGCACAAATCCCGTGATCACGGAGATAACGGGAAGGGTGGAACACGTGGAGTTCTGCGGCGTCGGCGGGAAGGCGGATCTGCTGCTGGTCGTACCGGCAACAGCTAACACCGTCGGCAAGATAGCATGCGGGATTGATGACACACCCGTGACGACGTTCGCCACTACGGCGTTAGGCAGCCGCAAGCCGGTCATGGTCGTTCCCGCAATGCATGAGGCCATGTACTGCCATCCCGCTGTCACCAAGAATCTGGAGACTCTAAGAGCTATGGGCGTTGTGGTAATCGATCCCAGGATCGAGGAGGGCAAGGCAAAGATCGCGGATTCTGCCCAGGTGGTGCTGGAGGCGGAGAGGCTGCTGGGACCAGGAGACCTGCGAGGCAAGAAGATCCTCATCACCAGCGGCTCCAACGCAGAGGCAGTCGATCCCATCCGCATCCTGACTAACCGCTCCTCCGGCAAAACGGGCGTCGCGCTGGCGCTGGAGGCACATAGACGCGGGGCGGAGGTGACACTCGTGCACCGCTTTCCCCAGGAGATCCCAGTGCGCCAGATCTTTGCCGAGAGCGCCCAAGAGATGCTGGACGCCGTTCTGGCTGAGCTGGAAAGAGGTTGCGATGCCTTGATCAGCGCCGCGGCCGTGGCCGACTACACCTTGGACGCGAGCGAAGTGAAGATCAAGTCAGGCCAGGATCTGATCCTGAGGCTCAAGCCCACCAGGAAGATCATCCAGGCTGTGCGAGTTGCCTTTTCAGACCTCAAGATCGTGGCCTTCAAGGCCGAGACCAACGTCACCGAGGAGGAGCTGCGGGCCAGGGCTATGGAGGCCATGCAGGCTTCAGGGCTGGACCTGGTGGTGGCCAACGACGTGGGCCGGGGAGGGATGGGCACGGAAGAGAACAGAGTGTTGATAATCGATAGAGAGGGCCGCTCAAAGGAGGTCAAAGGAAAGAAAGATCTGATTGCACAAAGGATTATCGATGCCCTGCGGGAGGTTATGAGTCGATGAAGGTCTGGGTTCCCTCGCACATCACGGGCTTCTTCGCTGCCAAGCGCCACCAAGACCCCCTGAAGTCGGGCTCGATCGGCTGCGGCCTGGCCCTGGCACTGGGAGCGACGACTGCGGTTGAAGATTCAGACGAGACGGAGATCTTCCTCAACGGCGAGCTTTGCGAGGCTCCCGTCAGCAGGTACGTGGTGGATGCCCTGGCCAGATCGCCTGTGCGCGTGAAGACGCACCTGGATATGCCCTTAGGCTCGGGCTTTGGCGCCAGCGGCGCAGGAGCCCTAGGCTGCGCCTATGCCCTCAATGCTCACTTTGAGCTGGGCCTTTTCGCAAACCAGGCGGCCTCTGTGGCCCACGTGGCCGAGGTCGCCAACAGGACCGGCCTGGGGGATGTGATCGCTCAGAATGCAGGCGGCCTGGTGGTGCGCCTGGAGCCCGGAGCTCCGGGCTTAGGCTGCATCGATCGGATACCGGTCCAGCCCCTCGATGTCAACTATGTGGTCAGAGGTCCCATCTCCACCAGAGAAGTGCTCTCCGACCAGGGTGTGATGGAGGAGATCAACAGAGCAGGCGAGGCTGCCTTGAAAGATCTCTTGAAGAGGCCGACCCTGCAGGATTTCATGCGGCTCTCTAGAGCCTTCACCGTGCAGTCAGGCCTGGCCAGCGACTGGGCCCTGGACGCCATCGAGGCTGTGGAGGCTGCAGGCGGAATGGCAAGCATGATCATGCTGGGGGACGCGGTCTTCTCCTTGGGCGGGGCAAATGCCCTGAAGGAGTTCGGAGTGGTGGGCACGACCAACATTTCCCAGAGAGGTGCCAACCTTGACTGACATTCCCAAATCCCATCCCCGATATGCTTCTCTTGTGGCACGCGAGCGCGTGGCCGAAGGTGTGAAGAGAGGCCTTACCAGCAGCCAGGGGCTGATTGCCCAGGGCCGCGGAGAATGCTTCGATTATCTTTTGGGGGAGAAGACCACGGCTTCGGCTGCAAAGGCGACGAACGCAGCCGCCGCACTGCTGCTCCTGGCAAAGCAGCCGGCGCTAAGCGTCAACGGCAATGTGGCCGCCCTGGTGCCGGAGGAGATGGCCCTGCTGGCGCAGGCGCTGGATGCGCCCCTGGAGGTCAACCTCTTCCACCGCACGGAGGAGAGGGTGAAGAAGATCGCCGATCTGCTGCGCGAGAGAGGCGCAAAGCGCGTCCTGGGAGAGAATCCCGACGCGACAGTTCCAGGGCTGGAACATGCCCGGGCTCTTGCCACCAGGGGCGGGATCTATGACGCGGATGTGGTTCTCATTCCCCTGGAGGACGGAGACCGCTGTGAAGCCCTGGCAGCGATGGGAAAGGCGGTGATTGCCATTGATCTCAATCCGCTCTCCAGAACGGCCCGCAAGGCCACGATCAGCATCGTGGACAACATCCTGAGGGCGGTGCCCAACCTGACTGCCCAGGTTAAGGAACTCTCTTCTGCGCCGCGCAGGGATCTGGAGAAGATCGTGCAGGCATACGATAACCAAAGAGTGCTGCACCAGGCCGTGCAGGAGATTCAAGACCATCTAGCCAGGGCCGCCTTCTGCACGCTCTGATCCGGGTCCTCTGCCAGGCGCTTCAAGGTTTCCGCAGGCGTCTTCGGGTTCTGGGCCACTGCCTCCCTCACCTTCCAGGACCAGTGTCGTGAGAGCTCGTCCAGGACTTTTCCATCCATGTTTGGATTCCGGGCTACCTCCTCTCGGACCTCCCAGCTCTTGTCCGAGGCCAGAGCGGCCAGCGCTGCCGCAGGCGTCCTGGGATTTAAGGCAACCGAGGCCCGCACATCCATGATCCGGTCTGCGGACAAGTAGACAAGCAGATCCTCGGACGTGGCGGGATTGAGGGCGATGTTGTTGCGGACCAGCCAGCTCACATCCTTGACCAGCTTGTCCATCAGATGCGCAGTCATGCATGGATTGGAAGCGGCTTTGGCCCGCACGTGCTCGTCGAAGTCGCGGGCGAGATAGGCCAGCGTTGACTGGGCAATGTTCGGATTCCTGGCCACACCTTCCTTAACCAGATAGCGGTTCTTGGCAAAAGTGGAATCGTAGTCCGCCATCTCGTCGCTCGCGAGAGCCTCCAGGATATCGGCAGGCGTTTGGCTGTTCAAGGCCACGGCCGCCCGCACGTAGCCAGAGCTGTCCTCTGCCAGCCGCGCCAGCGCCTGCTGCGAGACCCTGGCATTGCCTGCCACTGCCTCCCTCACCCACTGCACCTCATCCTTGGCCAGGACGCCCAGGATCTCCTCCGGAGTGCACGGATTCCAGGCCACCTTGCGGCGCACGTGCCAGTCCCAGGAACGGGAAAGCTCGGCCAGCTCCTCCTTCTCGTCTTTGCATCTTCCCTGCTCAGCATCTTTCTCCATGCAGGACTCCTCCCGACCCCAATGCACCCGGCAAAAGCTCAAGACCTAAATTAAATTCGGTAGCATGTGAAGCCATAAACCTCGTCCAGCAGCCTGTCCAGCCTCCGCTCATCGTGCCGCTCCAGCTTCCGCTCTATCACCGGCCAGCCAACGGCCGGCGCGATCTGCTTCAAGAGAGCTGCGTCTCCGCCCAAAACCACAAACCGGACCACAGATCCGTATTTTCCTTTCAAATCCGACAGCTTCTCCAGGACGGCCTCGACATGGTTCTTGATGTCCTCCTCGCGCAGCCTCTCGAACCTCTTCTGGCTCCAGCCTCCCTTGGAGTGCTTCTCCTTCACCTGACTTTCCACAAAATCCCGCACCTCAAAGCCCTTCTGGCCATAGGCCACTCCCAGGAAGGAGTCTCCTGCGTGGGCGGAGACGACAAGAACGGGAGTCTCCATCATCTCCCGCAGAGCATCGAGCGAGAAGACGCTGCCTTCCCAAGAGGAGGTCTCCCGGACGGGAAAGGGAGGAGCAAGGAGCAG
>Ga0315293_10005884_pt1 | contig 11519 bp, 11 predicted proteins | sample YL17G13_20_MG_FD_203071 | JGI IMG/M metagenome (GOLD analysis project Ga0315293, IMG submission 203071) | Sediment microbial communities from Yellowstone Lake, YNP, Wyoming, USA - YL17G13_20 | ecosystem: Environmental > Aquatic > Freshwater > Lake > Sediment | place: USA: Wyoming | collected... | reverse complement strand
GACGGCACTATCTATATGGTTACCCGAGAGGGGAAGAAGACATGGCCTTTAGATTTTCAGAAATTAGAGGAAGTGCATACTAAGATCCATAACCGGGAGATCGCCTTAATGGCCTATGAGATTGACAATACCTGTAAGTGGCTGTGAAAGCTGGATTTCCGCTTGTGCGCAAACGATAATTGCGGAGCTAACTCAATAACCATATTTTTCTTTGGAGGCCGGATGACTTTTACCCCTCCCCAGAGTTCCGGGTCGGCCATAGCGAAGGCGATCACGGTGCAATCAAGGAGATGGTTATCTTTCCTCACCCGTATCCACTCGGACCTCCCGGTCCTGAAATCAACCCGTCTCTCCTCGGCTAAAATATGGCTCACAAAATCCTTTCGGGTCTCCTTGTTAAAAGTGAACCGTCCGGAACCTCCCTCCTCGACCTCTAATCGATAATGAATGGCGTTCTTGAAAGCATCGGTATCAAGATTGAGTAAGGTTATACCACCAAGGATCGGTTGCCCCTTCGGCATCTTATCAATATGGGAGATCTTAATTTTCTGCATCGATGGATGGGACATCCCCTTGGTCCCGAAGCATTTCCCTTTTCCATACTTTCTGAGCCAATCGTAAGCCTCCTCGGTCTGTGTCAGATCATAATTTTCCCTCTCTCCACCTCCCGTATCTATCCCGGCCCTCCAGATTGAAAGTCTATTCTCACCTCCTTCGACCTGAATGGAATACGTATTTTCCCAGACAAGCCTTGTCACTTCATCCCAGCTTGGAAGAAACCCATAATCGATAAGGTGGGGTCCCATATCCCTTTTCCATGCAAGCACAACAAACCAAAACCCGCCCTGGCCCGGATCAATGCCACATGTTAAGGCAACCGTCCCCTGGGGACAGATGAAAGAATCAATATCGATGGTGTTTTGAAATATTTCCAACTCTGATTTAGTCTCGTATTTCTCGATCCATGGCTCGGCCATCCAAGAGTTCTTCCAGTTCATCAACTTTTCTGGAAGGTCCTTCGACTCAAGAAATTCCCTCGCCACCATTCCGAAAGTGTGCCACGGAGAGTAAAGACGATTGATCTGGAAGCCTATTCTTTTTGGTCTCAGTTCTTCCATGCACCTCTCAAATTCCAATCCTGAAATGAGGTCAACCCATTTCCCCCGCCTCACCATCTCGCCCTTTTGATCGTTAAAAATTTTCTCCCTGCATTTTTCGCACTCATACCAGGCGTAATCCTCGACCTTTTGAAGATCATCTTTGAACTCCCCAAATTTCACCTGATCGAAAATCAGTATTTGCCTATGGCCACAATGCGGACAGGCGACATGGTAGCGGAACCTTACATCACAAGAGGCTTCCCCTCTGGTGATATACCCCATATCTGTGCTTGGGGTTGAAACATGGATAAGTTTTCGGGTGAAAATGTATGTGTGTGTCCGTTCTCGCCCCAAAGCCAATGGGGAAGCCTCCTCTCCGGCGAATTTTCGATATTTATTGACTTCATCAAAAAAGCAATAACGGATCGGTCTTGAGGCAAGAGAGGTGGGGCTATTCGACCAGGCAAGATAGAGGGTCATGGTAGAGAATGTTTTTTTCTTTTTTGTCACGTCTTCAACATTGCGGACGTCCTGATCAAGGCGCTTGACCTCTTTGAGTTGGTCACAGGTTTCGATCATGCCGTTGATTCTGTCCTGGGAGACCTCATCAGCCAATCCCTCGGTACGTTCTACAATCATTGCAGGGCCGGGATCCTGGAGGATCGCATAGAGAAGCATATTAAGAATGGCTTCCGTCCCTCCTGATTGGGTCGGCTTGATAAGCCATATTTCTTCAACGCAATCTGTTGAAAAGGAATCCATCACATCCCGCATGAACGGGAGGAAATTCGTCTCCCAGGCCCCAGGTTTCGATGATCCACGTCCTAAAATTCGATGCTTATCCGCACACTGACTCACCGTGATTTTTTCGGGAGGGCTCCAGAGGTCAAGATGTTCCGGCCAGAAACCTTTATTCATAAGTTTCACCTTAGGCCCTTGTGAATTGCCCAGTCACAATTTGTAAGAATCTGACGAACCTCTGATTTGATAACATCGGCCAGCTCTCTTGGATCTTTACCAATCAACTTGGACGGAAGGGTCCTGTTCAATTGTAAAAATCGATTTTTTGTCTCCAGGATGACAAACCCGATGTAATCGGATATTTCATTTCTTGGCAGGAGCTTGCCCTCCCTTATCATCAGTTCGAGTTCCTTTAGTTTAGCCTACACGGTAATTTTTCTTCTTCGTGCCTCGGTTATAGTGTCGCTGGCAATGGGTCGATTCTCTCTTACCCATGCAATCTGTTTTTTGAGATCGCTGTTGATCGGAAATCCTTCTGCGGCCCACTTTTTTATTGAACCCACGCTCGCTGAAAATAAATCAGCTAACTCTTTTTGCTTCATAATTCACCTCGAAAAAGTATAAAGGCACCTGAGTTTTCGGCCTTTGAACGGCCCTATGATGCGCCGTCGGCACCGCTTGGGATGACATCCGTCAAGAAGGACACAACATCTAACCCTCTGATACCAAGCGTTAGCGGACACATAATATTATTTCTCTTTTCTCTTCTCAATCTCATTTTTAAATGTAGTTCTCATAAAGTTATTGATTTTATCTTTAACTCTTGCTTCGATTGCTTTTGCCAAATCAGGAACGCTGGGCCCCTTCATCACTTTAATCGGAAATCTGTTTTTTGTTTTTCTCTTGAAAACATCTCTGTGTCCTGTCTTCATGGTTTGGATGAAAGCGCTGGGCATAAACTCAATCTTTTTTCTGAAAATGTTTGCCAGGACTCTGCGGCCTGTCTGTCGAGCATTGAAATATATTTTAGAAAATTTCGCGCTGGTGATCCTCAATATAGATCTTAATTCATTCATAGTTGTCCTTTTCACCGTCATCTTATTGAGGACATCACCCCTTTTTACGTTGTATTCGCTCACGATCTCATCAGCGAGTGCCTTCTTTGCAAAGGTCGCGGTCTTGTCGACTGTGGACCTCATGGCTTGTTTAAACTTCTTTGCATAGAGTTCCTCAAGGAATTTGTCTACCCCTTTTAATTCCAAATTCATTTTGATCATTTTGTTTTCTCCTTAATCTTCTAAGATGTAAGAAGTGTTTCCGCCTTTTCCTTTCACCTGGCCTTAAAAAAAATCTGTGTCGCTCTTCATCCTTTGTAAGCCTTTCTTGCCCCAATCGTCTTTTGAAAAGTCTCAATGCACTTTCTAAATCGGAACGAACTTCAACTTGCATTGATCACCTTTCACCTAAACAACGGAAGGGCCTTTTCCTTCTCATAACCCTCCATCACCTCACTAAAGAAAGAACGATAAGCAGAGAGGGCGCCTGCCAGTTCCTTCTTATCATTAGCAAGAGCAGCGGCATTGATGCTGCCTTCTAATTCCAAGAACTCAGGCCACCGGCCTGAATCATGTCGTATCCATCGAATTAAGCCTGGTCGGTACTGCTTCCCGATCTCCTGCAGGGTCCTCTCGATAACGTCCATATCATGCACCCTTCCCCCCTGTGCCTGGATCATTTCAAGTGCTTTCCTTGCCAAAGGTCTCATTTATTCTTATACCCCCTTCCTATAGGGAATTAAGTGTAACAAGTGTAACTAACAAATAATTTCAAACAGTTAAACCCATTTTTTAAGTGTAACTTTAGCCCAAAGGTTACACTTAATTTCTCATGATAAGATATTGAATCTATTAGAAAGTTACGCTTGTTACACTTGTTTTCTGTATATAGGGTGGTGGTGGAAAAATTACGCATACCGTTCCCTCAGATCGTCGAGCCACTTCCGGGTAATGAAATATCCTCGCACCGTCTTTCCGTCGATCTTTTTAGGTGATGCTCGGTGTAAGTCCAGCTTAGCCAAATAGAAAGCAAGGCTCCGTTTCGAGTGGATGAAGCCCAGGTCCTCATCTGCCTGAAATTTGGAAAATAACTCATCTACTGTTATGAAGCTTTCGTCCACGCCATCAATCATCGTCCCCATAAGGTTCGCAACAGTCGGAATCGATCCGTTCAGGGATTCCTGGTCCTCGCGACCCTTACCCATGTCCCGCGCCAGGTTGATGAGGGTGTTGACGGTCGGCATGGTCGCAGCGTTCGCTTGTGTGTCTATCACGGACCCCATGGAAAGCAGGGGTTCCAGGATATCCTTTAGCCGGTCGTCAAGCGATTGGATCCCCGGAAATTCTGAATCCTGTTCGTAGACCTCCACAACATCCCCGGCATATCGCAAGGCCCAAATAAAACAGTCCTCCCTAATTTTTTCAATGGTAGAATCAAGAGCCCGAAGATTGAACCTTTTGACGACCTCGGATTTTGTCTTTCGCGCCATTGCAATTTTGAAGGATCGATCTTCGAGGGTATCTACAATGCTTTTTATTCCTGCCAGCGCTTTAGGAGAATAGGCATTAAAATAAGTGACTACAAATTCTCGATTCTTTGATTCCATGCGTGGAGCCTGTGAGCCTCGTTGAAACCCGGCATTAAGAAGAGAAATCAACTCGGACTTTTGGTCTTTATCCGCACCGCCCAATGATTCGATTTCGTCAAGTACCAAAGTCCCGTCATTACGATCTACTTCCCGGAATAAAAAAGAGGAAGAAGGATCTACAAGGCGCGAAGTGCTGTTGAAACAGACAAGGGACAAGATATCAAGTAAAAGAGATTTTCCACACCTCTTAACAGGCGAGTTTACCCACACGTAACCATAAAACCGAAATGCCTTGAAGAAGTAAGTGCCCAATGTCCACACCCCCAGGAGGGTAGGGATTCGGTCATCCCGGAAAATCACATGATCGGCGAATAGATTCTTGATCCGGTTCAGAAGGTCCTTTCCGTCCACATCCTCCCCGGCCCGGAATCGTTTAATCGCTTCCGCCGTCAAGGTCGATCTTTTGAACCGGAAGGAATCCCCACTGCTCCCATCGGCTAAGATAATCTCTCCGTCCGATTGGACAAGGGCTCGTTCTTTCCCCAGGATCGCGCCGAATGACAGAACGCCATCGATGAAATTCTGCGCGGAATAATTGGATTCAGGATTAGCCCCGGATTCCAGCAAACGGTCGATGTCCGGCCTATCGTCTTTTTTGTGGAAAAGGGATTGGATGTCTTTTTGAATAGCCCTCTTTGCGATATTCAATTTTTTTCCAAGCGCATTGATATGGACGGCCCTCTCCGATTCGGGAAGTCCAGCCAGCCGTTTGAGGATTTCTCGAAGATTTTCCAGGGAAGCCTCTTTGATCATTTCCGGTAAGCTCTGTTTTCTAATTAGACGTTTTGGTAATAAGTGAAATTCATCTATCGTATGGTGACAAAGAAAATCATCTAACCCTTTCAGCGGCTCTTCTGGCAATTCGATAATAAAAGGAATGCTCCCTCTATCTATGAGCCTATACGCTAATTCATAAACAGCCTGATGAAGATTTTTCCGCTCTCCGTGACGATCTGGACTTAACCAATCGTTATCTGGAATGAGATAAACGATCCGCTTCCATAAATTTATTTTCTCAAAATCGGAAATGAGCCTTTTCTCTTCGGTGCCATCGCTCCAGTTCCACAGTCCCCCTATGGCTATACAGCAAAGCTCTTCCTGGCACCCTCTCAGTGCCTTCTTCTCACCCTCTGTGATATAGAGGGGAATTGACGGATCTTTTAGGGTGGATCCTGCCACTAAAGGCACATAAATATGATTCCCTGTCCCTGCGATCTGGTGGTACCTCCGGTCTTCCAATGAGGGAAAGAGTTTATATCGCTCGAAACCATCGGCCCCGGGATATGGAAAAGCCATCAGGGAATTAATTTTCTCTGGACGAGGGAAGCCCGGACCTAATTTTTTATTGATGCCTCCCGGAGGCACGCTGCAAATCTTAGCTTCCCGGATGGTGTCATCCGAAAGGCCAGATTTTTGAAGGTCGGCTAAATGGTCGGGGTGAAGGGAAAGACTATTTTGATTGTGGCTCATGGCTCTGCTCGCCTAATCTTATTTTGCCTTGACCACACCCTTTTTGATGAGATCCTGAATATCCTCTTTTCGCAGAAAACACCTCCGGCCTAATCTCACATGAGTAAGTCTCTTTTGAAAAATCCAACTACGAAGAGTGTGGATAGACAGATGAAGCTCTTCTGCCCCTTGTTTCAAATCGAGTAATTCAGACATGGCCTTAAACCTCCTATTTTTTAATTAAGAATATTATACGAGCTAAATTGAAATATGTCAATATAAAAATATCATAACGTATGGAATTCTTTGAATAATCTTAATAATTAAAAATAATCGTTGACAAATGCAAAATCATTAACTATTATAATAGCTGAAGAGGTGAATGGACATGAATAGAAGTAAGGAATTGATTTTTAAAAAGAAATGGCTTCAATGGGTTTTGGATTTCATTCAAACTGATTTAAATTCTCTTTCGGGAATCAAGAAGCGAATGGTGGCTATCGAATTAACCTATATTTGCTCCAAGTGGTTTTTTAAATGGAGTTTTGAAGAATTTGAACTTTTCAATGCCACTGCTCGACTCGAAGAATGGCTGATTGAGAAAAAGGAAGGGCTTCAAGCAATGTTCGAAATTCAAGGGATATTTAAATCTTTTTTGGAGACTATAAAAGGGCTTCCAACATCAGAATATCCTCTCTATCAGCTTCCAGAGAAAATTTCATATTTTAGTGTTCGGTCTTCAGAGCCGGAACCGGCTTTCTCGGATTTGAATAAACCATTTTTTTTTATTCAAAGTGCTCCTAAAAAAGGGACTTTAGAAAATTGGGGAATCACAAATATATCAGAATTGATTTATGGTTTGCGGTTCAAATTAATCATTAAATGTAAAGGGTGTAGTCGGTATTTCTTAAATTTCACAGAACGAGAAAAACTATATTGCACTACTTCTTGCGCTTCTCGGTCTATTGCTAAGGTAAAAAGAGATGAACTTAAAGAAAAGCACCCCAAGAAATATAAAGCCTATCTAAAGAAACAGCAGAAATATTCCAGGCAATATTATAGGAAGAAATTAAAGGAATTATTAGGACCAAATGTAAAACCTAAAAGAATTAGGAGGAAAAGGAAGGAGGCTTAACATGGCCATCATACTGGAATGCCCAAAATGTAAAAAGAGGTTAAGTATTTCGCGGAAAAAATGTGAATGCGGTTTTAAACTGGGCAAATTCTGCGGCAAGGTCTATTGGGTTTCAGTGTATGTCAATGGAAGAAAGAAGCGGGAGCGCATAGGTCCGAACAAGGAGGCTGCTGAACAAAGGGAACGAGAGATTCTTAAACTCCGAACGGAGGAGCGATACATCGATAAAGACCCGGCAACCAAGGTCACTCTCGGAGAGCTTTGTGACTGGTATCTGAAGCTCCCGGAAGTTCAGGCGAAGAGATCTCACCGTAGAGATACCGTCTCGATCGCTAACCTTTGTAGGCTGTTAAGGAAAGAAACGAAGGTTAACAAGATCACTTCCGGCCAATGTGAGTCGTATCAGAAATTAAGGCTCCAGGAAATTGATGGAAGGGTCAAAAGAGAAGAAACCTCTGAAGAGGGTCGGAAAAAGTTCATCCGGCCATGCACGGTGAATAAGGAGACCGCTTGCCTGAAAGCCATGTTTAATCGCGCCGTCCACCATGGGAAGTTGAAACGCAACCCCATCGGGACCGTAAAAAAACTCGCTGAAAACAATATCCGCATGAAAGTGCTGACAGGAGAGGAGATCGAAAAGCTCCTCAACGCTTGCGAAATCCATGTCCGCCCTCTTGTCGAAATGGCTTACTTAATGGGAATGAGATATTCAGAGATCGCTCTCCTCACCTGGCCGGAAGTCGATCTGAAAAAGGGATTCATCCGATTGGCTGGCGAAAGAACTAAGACCGATTCCCCGCGGAACATTCCCATCCATCCAAAAGTCAAGGCCACTCTCGAAAGCCTTCCCAGGGGCCTCCATACGGATCGCGTCTTTTTAAGGGAGGGAGAAAGCCTTTTGATGAGATCAAACGCAGCTTCAAGACGGCGTGCCGCAACGCAGGCATAGAAGATTTCACATTCCACGATCTTCGTCATTGTGTCCTGAATAACCTGCGCCTGGCCGGAAATGACTTCTTTCAGATCATGGCCCTCTCCGGGCATAAGACCATGGCCGTGTTCAAGCGCTACAACCTGGTAACGGAAGAAGAGTTAACTCAAATTAGGTGGGCTCAGGCCGGACGGTAGGCACCTATATAGGCACCTAACAAAAAAGGGTTACGGTGAAAATGCTGTAACCCTTTATTTTTATTGGCGGGCGATGTGGGAGTTGAACCCACGACCTTTGGTTCCGGAGACCAACGCTCTATCCAACTGAGCTAATCGCCCGCAAGAGACCATGGAATGACGGAATGTTCGAAACCTGGCCAATCCACCTACGAAATGAGTTTTTAACTCTTCCCTTTGCTTGAACCCATGATTCCACTATTCCATAAATCATAACACTTTAGCTTTATGAAAAAATTCCACAAAATGGAATTAAAATCCCCCTCAATCCCCCTTTTTCCTCCGGGCCAGAGGCCAAAGGGGGAGACCCCAATTTCCCTCCCTTTTGTAAAGGGAGGTGGGGAGGGATTATTCCTTTTTCAAAAGGCTAAATTCATGCCATAAATCCCTCATCCCAATTTCTATCAAACTTTTTTAACACAATTGCAGAAAACGTGTCAATTATTGCTTTTGAGGGGAGAAGATTACAAAAAATGCCCTAGAATGCCCCGTCCTGTAAACAGGGATAACTGCAGCATTTTCGCAAAATTGTTATAGCGCTATCGCAGCTCTATGGTTTCAAGTTTGAATGGATCTCCTTCAGGTGCTTGAATCCTTTCGAGAGGTTATGATTTTTCTTGCTATTGGACCGGAAACATTGTATATAGGAAACAAATAAAGTTGTAAAGAGTCTAACCTTGCCACCAGACAGAGAAAACCGCAAAGACCTCTAAACAACTTCTTTGCGGTTTTATTATAAAGATGAGGATCTTTCCTCGCTCGCCAATGTGGGGAAGCCTCGCTTTGGGGTCCATCTTAAATTATATCGATTCCTTCAGAAGGTTTCATGGGAAAAAGTTCGATACAAAAAAGCCAAAAAATTGGAAAAAGAGAAAGAATTTCTGGGAAAGGGATTTCCAAAATATCCTACAATCCCGAGCAGAACGAGGATACCCTCCTCCCGTCCGAAGACTTAGACATCGATCTACACAGTGAGTTCCCAGGACTGAAAGTGGAGAATGAGAATGTCCTACCTGCAGAGGAGCCAGAGGTACCCGAATACGAACTGAAGTCATTCAGAAAGGTGATCGATCCTGTTCGGATCTACCTGAGGGAGATGGAATCGTTCCCCTTATTGACCCGGGAAGGAGAGGTGGAGATTGCTAAGAGGATCGAGAGAAGGCAGCAAGAAGTGTTGAGCGTCGTGTTCAACTGCCCGATTGCTATCAAGGAGGTCATCAACTTCGGAAACGCCCTTCGCACCGGAGAGGTTGAGATTAAAGAGGTGACCAGTAAGATTGACGATGAAGCGACAAGCCTTAGAGAAGAACAGTTGCAGAAGAAAAAGGTTCTCAATCTAATCAACAAGATCTCGAAAGGAGGAGAGAGCCTTAGACTTCTCAGGAAGAAGTTTTGCATCATCAAAAAACAATCTTCTAAAAAGAAGATCGAGGGGCACATTTTTAAGAAACAGATTGAAATATTTGACGCCTTTATCCAGATCAACTTGAAGGAAAAACAGATTAGCAGAATTGTCCAGAAGCTAAAGCTGTGGCACATTTGGATGGAAAAGGCTCACAAGGAAGTAAGAAAACATGAGGATGAATTAAGGATTTCAGTCCAAGAGGCTAAAAAGCCTCTGAAGATGAAAAAGAAAGAGTTGGATTTGAGACGAAAGAATTTAGAGCAGATGAGGCGAAAAACCAACGACGTCAGGCAGAAAATAGGAAGGATGGAGATAGAGTGCGGCCTCTCTTTGAACCAGATCAAAGAGGCATTGAGCGCGGTTGAGGCAGGAGAGGCTAAGGTCAGGGAGGCGAAGAATGAATTGATAAAGGCCAACCTACGATTGGTCATCTCCATTGCCAGGAGATACTTGAATCGGGGGCTTCAGTTTCTGGATTTGATTCAAGAGGGGAATATCGGTTTAATGAAGGCAGTGGATCGGTTCGAATACCAAAGGGGATATAAGTTCGGTACGTATGCGACATGGTGGATTCGCCAAGCGATTACGCGAGCGATTGCCGATCAAGCGCGGACCATCCGCATCCCCGTCCACATCTTCGAGCTCATCAATAAACTGAACCGGACCTCCCGAACCCTGGTTCAGGAAACTGGAAGAGAACCCACTCTTGAAGAGATCGCCGGGAAAATGGGGGTTTCCCTGGATCAGGTTCAGAAGATTTTGAAAATCAGTAAGAAGCCCATTTCACTTGAAACTCCCGTTGGCGAGGAAGAAGGTAGCTGTCTGGAGGACTTCATTGAGGATAAAGGATCCATTTCTCCTCAAGAAGCGGCCATCAGTTCCAATCTCGCAAAACAGACTCAAAAAGTCCTCTCCATACTGAACAAAAGGGAGGAGAAGATTCTGAGGATGCGGTTCGGGATCGGGGAAAAACACGATCATACACTCGAGGAGGTGGGACAGGACTTCAAGGTTACACGGGAACGGATCCGACAGATTGAAGAGAAAGCTTTGAATAAGTTAAAACATTCAAGCAAAGCCTCAAAACTGAGGAGTTTTGTCGAATACTAAAAAAGGAGAGCGACTATGAATATTTACGCGGGGAATCTATCATTTGATGTGTCAGAAGAAGATCTTCGGAAGGCCTTTGAAGCCTTCGGGCAGGTAAGCTCTGCTAGTGTCGTTAAAGATAAGTATAGTGGCCAACCTCGGGGCTTTGGTTTTGTTGAAATGCCCAACCATGATGAGGCTCAAGCAGCCATCGAAGGTCTGAACGGGAAAGAACTCTCGGGTCGACAAATGAATGTGAGCGAAGCACGTCCTCGCCCAAACCCGGGAGAACGCGGAGGGCCTGGTGGTCGGCAGGGACGATCGGGTTACGGGGGCGGGGGCCGCAACCGCTATTGATACCTTCCCAAAATTTCTGAACGGGATGGTGTCAAATAGTTTATCGTGGTTCAAGAAAGACGGCGCACTGGGATAGGTGGTTCAAAATCCTGTCGTTCAAGGTGCCCTAAATCTTACAAAATTGCCTGCGCTCGATGTGGGAAAGGGGTAATCGTTCAATTCCCCCCTGTCGAGGGTAAAGAACGGATGTGTCTGGAGTGTTTCAAAAAATAATGATCTTACGGATTCGATTAAAATGTAAGTAATACTTTAGCTCTTTGAAAATCCCTCCCTGCCTCCCTTTTCCCTCCGGGCCAGAGGCCAAAGGGAGGAGAGGTTAGCTTCCCCCTTTGAAAAAGGGGGATAGAGGGGGATTTTATGGTGATTCTTTTA
>Ga0315293_10005883_pt1 | contig 11519 bp, 15 predicted proteins | sample YL17G13_20_MG_FD_203071 | JGI IMG/M metagenome (GOLD analysis project Ga0315293, IMG submission 203071) | Sediment microbial communities from Yellowstone Lake, YNP, Wyoming, USA - YL17G13_20 | ecosystem: Environmental > Aquatic > Freshwater > Lake > Sediment | place: USA: Wyoming | collected... | reverse complement strand
GGTTTGTCACCTGGGCCGCCGACGGGCAACAGCCGGCGTATCCGAGATGGGTCCAGGGGTGGTGGAAATGATAGAGGTGCAGGACGTACCCGCCCGAGCCGGGGTAGTCGGCGTCCACGGTCCCCCGGGCGACGTGGGCGATGAACGGGGGGCGGCCCGGCGCCGGAGACGAGGCGAGCAGGCGCCCCAGGTACTCCAGGCCGTCGGCCGAGGCGACGTCGACCGCCGCCGTCACCAGGGACGCGTGGTCCGGGGCGGCCCAGCGGGGCCGGAGAGGGTCCGACAGGCGTATCGACTGGCGCGTCCGCCATCACCTCGCCTGGAATCTAGTCGGTCGCCCGCGGGCCTAGAAGGGCCGCCTGATGGTCCTTGCGTTCAACGCCTCCCTGTCCCGGCGGTCGAGGGCAAGACCGTCCGCGGGGCGGCTTCTCTAGGCCAGGCTTTTCGGGTACAATCCGTCACGTGAAGCCCGGTTTCTCGCGGGCCGAGGACGAAGGGGGTAATGCCGTTGGCAGACCGGAGCTCTTACAGCCGAGGCCGTCTCTATCGTTCAAATCGGGAGCGTGTCCTGGGCGGCGTAGCCGGAGGCATGGCCGAGTACTTCAACGTGGACCCGACCCTCATCAGATTGGTCTGGGTCATCTCCGCGTTTGCCGGGTTCGGAATCCTGGCCTACATCGTGGCCTGGGTCATCATCCCCGAGGCGCCGACCGGCAGCTATCGCTACGACCGGTACGCGGACCGCGCGTCATCGACTACGACGACAGGCGGGACGGCGGCGGACACATCGGAGGCGGACCGCCCGTCGGCAGACCCGGCGGCGCAAGACCACGAGTCGCGCCCGGCCGGGGCATCCCGGGGGCATGGGTTTATCCTGGACGACCATGAGTTCCGCTCGATCGAGGCACCCTGGTTGCTCGGGCTCATCCTGGTGGCCCTCGGCGGCTTCCTGCTCATCAGGAACTTCGTGCCCCTGCTGCACTGGATCCCCTTCTGGCCCATCCTCATCATCCTGGTCGGTATCCTGGTGATGACGGGCGCCTTCCGTCGCGAGCCAAGGGAGAGGGATGACAAGAGATGAGTTCTAAAGTCTTTTGGGGGTTTCTCCTGGTCCTGGTAGGTGGCCTGTTCCTCCTCTCGAACCTCGGCGTCCTGGACTGGGGCGTCTGGGACACGATCTGGCGGGCGTGGCCGATCGTCCTGGTCCTGTGGGGCGTCTCGGTCCTCCTGCGGCCGACGGGCCGGCTCGGCGCCGTGCTGACCGCGGTGATCGCTGTGCTTGCGGTCGTGGGGGTCCTGGCCCTCGCCTACAACGCGCATCTGAAGGCGGGCGAGGGTGGCGCGTCCGGCGCCGGTGAGATCGCGCTGGCGCAGCCGTTTGACGCGGGCATCAAGAACGTGAACCTGAGTCTGACCTTCGGCGCCGGCGAGATCCGACTGGACGGGAAAGCGGCTCCGAGCCAGTTGGCCAGCGGGACGCTGGGCTTCATCGCCAAGGAGCCGACGGTCACCTACTCGGCCAGCGGCGAAGCAGCCGACCTGAGGATAGACATGGCCGGCGGCACCTGGACGGGCAGTATCGGGCCGCGTGGGCCGGTCTGGAACATCAGCCTGAACCCGGCGCCGACCTACAGCCTGGACCTCGAGAGCGGTGCTTGCTCGGCCGATCTCGACCTGTCGGCCCTGAGGGTGACGTCCTTCGATCTCTCGACGGGAGCCTCGGACACTAGGATTACCTTCGGCGACCCCGGTCGGAACGCCACGGCCGAACTGAAATACGGTGTGGCCTCGGCGACGATCAGGGTGCCGCGGTCGGTAGGGGTGAGAGTGGACATGTCCTCGGCCCTGGTCGGGTCGAACCTGCGGGCCCAGGGTTTCGCCAAGAGCGACGGGACGTGGACCTCGAGCGGGTACGACACCAAGACCAGCCACCTGGACATCGGGGTCAGCGCCGGGGTGGGCAGCTTCAACATCGAGTGGATAGACTAGCGTCGCCGGAGCCCTGATTCGTTCGCGGGACGACAAGCCGAAGCGCCGCCGGGCCACCACCCGGCGGCGCTCCGGCCTTTCTCGGGCCACCGGGCCCGCGCGCCGCGCGGACAGGGCACGCCGCGAGGAGGAAGCCTCGGCCCGTCGTAGAATGCTTCTACCGAATGGTCAGTAGACTCTAGGTATCACGGCTTCCAGCTTTCGGGGAGGGGCTTTCGTGTCCAAGGAAGAGCGAATTCTCGAGGTGGCCATGAAGGTGTTTCGGGAGCGGGGCTACCACGCCGCGTCGATGCAGGAGATAGCGGACGCGGTCGGCATGCAGAAGGGCAGCCTCTACTACTACATCTCGGGCAAGCAGGAACTCCTGTTCAGGATTCTGGAGCGGGCCATCGACACCATCACCACCCGCGTCGACGCCATCTACCGCTCGGACCTGGCCCCGCGCGAGAAGCTCTGGCAAGCCATCCTGAGCCACGTCGAGGTCGTTTCCCAGCGTCTGGACATGCTGACCATCCTGCTCCGGGAGAGGAACGCCCTCACCGAGAGCCAACAGGCCGTCATAGATACTAAAAGCGTGAACTACGAGAAGCTGTTTCAGAGGATACTGGCGGAGGGCATCCGGGCGGGCGTGTTCCGACCCATGGACGTCAAGATTGTCTCGTTCGGCATCCTCGGTATGTGCAACTGGCTCTACACCTGGTACCATCCGGAGGGTCGCCTGTCGGCCCGCGAGATTGGCGAGGTCTTCGGCGGCATCATCTTCGACGGTCTCACCGCCGTCGGCGTCGGCCCCGGCCCTGGCCCCGGGGGGTCCGCCGGAAAGGAGCCGGGGAAATGAACGCTTCGACAACGACGACAACGCGCTTCCCGACCCCTGGCCCCGAAAACACCAGACTCGCGGCGGATGCCGCCGTCTCCCGGCTCTCCGCCCTCGGGCTGAAGGACATCGTGGTCGCCTCGAACACAGGCGTCTCCGCCAAACAGGTCCTGGCCAGCCTAGGGGCGGCGCGCCCGGTCAACCTGGTCGTGGTCACGCATCACGTGGGCTTTCACGAGCCGGGCCAGGACGAGATGAGTCCCGAGGTCCGGGCCGAACTCGCCGCGGCCGGCGTCAAGGTCCTGACCGCGACCCACCTCTTCGCCGGGGTGGAGCGCGCCGTGACCAAGCAGTTCGGAGGCCTCTCCTCCGGGGGCGTCGTCAGTAACACCTTGCGCCTGTTCGGCGAGGGGGCCAAGGTGGCCGTCGAGATCGCCGTCATGGCCCTGGACGCGGGACTAATCCCCTATGGCCGGGACATCATGAGCCTCGGCGGCTCGGGCAGCGGCACCGATACGGCTCTGATTGTGCGGCCCGCTCACTCCCCCAGTTTCTTCGATACCCGGGTCGTGGAGATCGTCTGCCGGCCTTTCCCCAAGCGCTGAGCCGCGGGCGGGGTCCTAGGAGGGTCGCCTTGAGAGTCCTCGTCTACACGGGCAAGGGCGGAGTGGGAAAAACCTCAGTGGCGGCGGCCACCGGCCTCCGGTCGGCGCGGCTGGGGCACCGCACCATCGTCCTCTCGACCGATGCCGCCCACAGCCTGGGCGACTCCTACCAGATCCGCCTCGGCCCCGAGCCGACAAAGCTGGCCGACAACCTCTGGGCCCAGGAGATAGACGCCCTGCACGAGATGGAACGCAACTGGGGCAAGATCCAGGACTACCTGGGGCGCCTGCTCTCCCTGCCGGGCATGAACCAGATAGCCGTCGAGGAACTGACCGTCTTCCCGGGCACGGAGGAGCTGTTCAGCCTCCTGGCGATCTGCCGCCACGTCCGCGGCGGGGCGTACGACGTCATCATCGTGGACTGCGCCCCCACCGGGGAGACCCTCCGCCTCCTTAGCTACCCCGACGTCCTCCGGTGGTGGATGGACCGCATCTTCCCCATGCAGCGGCGGGCGATGAAGGTCCTGCGCCCGATGGCCCAGCCCCTCATGTCCGTACCCCTGCCGACGGACGACGTCTTCGAGGCCACCCAGGCCCTTTTCAAGGAGATAGCCTTCGTCCACCAGGTGCTCGCCGACACCGCCTCGAGTTCGGTGAGGCTCGTCCTGACCCCGGAGAGCATGGTCATCAGCGAGGCCAGACGGAGCTTCACCTACCTCAACCTTTTCGGCTTCCGGACGGACGCCGTCATCGTGAACCGCGTCGTCCCCAGCGAGGTGACCGACGACTACTTCAGGGGCTGGAAGGCCTCGCAGGAGAAGCAACTACATAAGGTGGAAGAGGCCTTCGGCCCGGTGCCGATCCTCCTCGTGCCCCTCTACGGCGAGGAAGTCCTCGGCCTGGATATGCTGGACAAGATGGGCCGGGCCTGTTTCGGCGACCGCGACCCGACCGAGACCTTCTTCGCTCGCTGGCCGCAGACCATCGTGCGGTCGGGGGGCGTGACCACGCTGACCGTCCTCCTGCCCTTCGTCGGGAAGGGCGAGATCGACGTGACCAGGGTCGGGGCGGAGCTCGTCGTGAACGTCGGAGACCGAAGGCGCACCATTCTCCTCCCGCGGAGCCTGGCCGGCCGGGAACTGGTGAAGGCTAGGTTCGAGGACGATCTTCTCAAGATGGACTTCGCCGACCCGCCCGAGACCCCGCCTGGGGACGGAGCGAGACATAGGCCAAGGGGGGACCAGAAATGACAGGAGACACGGCCAAGTTTGGGAGTAAAGACGAGACCGAGGACCGGACCGGAGAGCGTGGCGAGCGCGCCGGCGCGGCGTGCGGCGTCTGCCCGGTGGCGGCGCTCCTTGGGACCGGGAGCACACTAGGCGACCGGGTGACCGACATGTTCCCACCGGAGTTTGTGGAGCACTCGGTCGGGGCCAGGCGGGAGTTCCTTCTGGCCATCAGGAGCCTGGTCGACCACGCCCTGAAGAGCCAGGAAGAGTATCTCGAGAACTACCATCGCGGCCAGTCGGCGCGGGCCGGCCGGAAGCGCGGGCCCCAGAAGGTGACGGTCGAGTAGGCCGGCGGTCGGTCCCTTGACGGAGGTGGCGGGCCAGTGAAGACGGAGCGTGAGGCCGGAGGTCGTGTCGCCTCACTGGAGGCGCGAGCCGGGCTGCCGCTCGGCGTCGGGGAAGGCGGTCGGCTCGTGTTCGCGGGCAGGCTTCCGGAGGTGACCCCGCAACCGCGCACGCTCCGCGAGATGCGTTCGGTCCTCTACAACCAGACCGCGGGCGGCCCCGCCGTGTTCTACCTCATGTACCGCGGACTCGGCTGGCCCGAGGACGCCGAGCCTCTGGCCCAGTACCACCTCCGCCTGGACGTGACCGTCCTGGCGCCCGGCCTCGTGGGCGGTGAGTACGTGAAGACCTCCGGGCACTACCATCCTTTGGTGCCCCACGCTACCGCGGCTCCCCGGACCTACCCCGAACTCTACCAGGTGCTTTCCGGGCGAGCGCACTACCTGCTCCAGATGCCGTCCTCCGCCGGTCCGCCCGGCGCCATCGCCGATGTGGTCGTGGTCGAGGCCGGTCCCGGAGACGCCCTGTACGTCCCGCCCGGGTACGGCCACGTGACCATCAACCCCGGTTCGGAGCCGCTGGTGATGCTCAACATTGTCGATGCCACCTTCGCCTCGGAGTATGGCCCGTACCTCGAGAGCCACGGGGCCGCCTACTACGAGATCGAGGAGCAGGGCCGCGCGTACTTCGTGGCCAACGGACACTATCACGACCCACCCGAGCCCAGGCTGGCCCGCCCGACGACCCTGTCGGCCCTGGGCCTGCGGGACGGAGTCGCCCTCTACACGCAACTCGCCCGAAAGCCAAGAGACTTTGCCTTCCTGGCTCACCCGCTCGCGGACGGGCCAGTCCTCTAGGCGCGGACCCACAAGGGGAGAGACCGCTTGGACAAGCCCGGCTGCGTCGTCGTCGTGGGTGACCTCATGCTCGACGTGCTCTTCGTGCCCGAGCGGGGCCTTTTCGTCCGCGCCGGGGGGAGCGCCGCCAACGTGGCTCTGACCCTGGCGGGTGAGGGGCGGCCGGTCACGGTCGTCGGCCGGACCGGCCCCGACCCCAACGGACGCTTCCTCCGGGAGACGTTGGCCGCGGCGGGCGCGGAGCTGCCGCTTCCCCCGGCCCGGGAACGGGCCACCGGCTTCATCGTGACGCACCGCCACGGCGCGGCCGACCGGGTCGCCTATGTGGAGCGGGGCGCCAATCGCTGCCTGGAGTCGGACGCGGCGCCAACCTCGGCCTTGGCCGCGGCGGCCTGGCTGCACCTCTCGGCCTACGGGCTCCTGGAGCCGGGGCCGGGCGCGATGGCGCGGGGCCTGGCCCGGGCGGCGCGGGACAGGGGCATCCCCATCTCGGTGGACGCCGGAGTCCCGCAGGCCTTTCCGGGGCTCGCTGCCGACGCGTGCCTGGACTTCCTCAGGCTGGGCCTCGACCCCGGGCCCGCCTTCCTCATCCTGTCGGAGGCGATGTCCGACCATCTGGGGTATCCGGCTGTCCGGCGGGCGGCGGCGCCCCGGCGAGGGTTCGGATGCGCCGTCGTGACCGGTGGCTCGTCCGGCGCGTGGGTGGACGGTGAGCGGCTCGGCCTGGACGGGGAGACCGACCACCCCGACGCCGACCTGTCCGGAGCGGGAGACGCTTTCGTTGGCGGGTTCATCGCCGCCGGCCTGGGCGGTGCGGGAGCCCGGGAGGCCGCTCGCCTGGCGAACCGGATAGCGGCCCGGTATGTGGCCGTCGGCCCCGGCTGGCGGCGGGTCGCCTGTCAGGAGGCCCCCGTGCTCGTGAGCGCCTGTCTGTTCGACACGGCCTCCGCCTACGACGGCGAGACCCGGCGGCGTCCGGCCGAACTCGGCGACGGGGACCCCACCTTCCGGCTGTACCTTCCGGTCTGCCCGGAGCAGGCCGGCGGTCTCACCACGCCTCGGCCCCCCGCGGAGATTCGGACGACGGGCGGGGGCGCCGCGGTCATCGCCGGCCGGGCTTCCGTCGTGACGCGGGACGGGCGGGATGTGACCCCGGCCTTCCTCAAGGGCGCCCGCCGGGTGGCCGAACTGGCGAGAGCCACCGGCGCGACGCGGGCCATCCTCAAGGAAGGAAGCCCGTCGTGCGGCGCGACGCGGGTGGATGACGGGACCTTCAGTGGCCGGAAGGTGCCCGGTGAGGGCGTGACAGTGGCCGCCCTCCGCCGGATGGGGGTCTCGGTGAGCCCAGGGGAGTAGCGGTCGGGCTCCGGCGGGCATGCTTGGGGCATGAACGCCTACTTCTGGGGAGTCATGATTCTAGTCGGGATGACCGTGGTCGGCGCCTACCTTGTTCACCGGGCGATGGTTGTGAAGGGGCCCCGGCGCGAACTCCCGTCGGACCCTGGGGAGCGGCTGGGCCGGGCCCTGGAGGACATGCGCCTGCGGGGCATCGCCACGCCCGAGGAACTCGCGGCCGCAACCGAAGTGTCCCAGGAACTCGCGCCCGAGGCCAACCCGGCCTCGGAACCCGCCCCCTTGGCCGGTCGCCGGACGAAGCCCTCGAGTCGGCGCCGCTCTCGGAGAGGACGCGCCCTACGATGACCTGCTCTCCGACCTCTCCGAGCTCAAGGCGGTGGAGCTACACCTCGACGGCCGGCGCTGCCTCGCCCGGACGGAGCTTGCCGGCCAGGCCGACCTCGCTTTCCGCGCGGTCGGTCTGAGACCACCCTCGCACATCACCGAGATGCCACCCGCTCCCACCAACCCGGCGCCGGAATGTAGTGGTACGTGACCCTTGTGTCCCTTGGATCCCTTGATTCACAAGGCTCCTTCGCCGCAAGGTTTCAAACTCGGGTCAAACTCGGTTCGAGGCCGGTCAACTCAGGATAGAGATTGCTTTCGTCCGGGACGCCGCCGATCAGGCGTTGGGCGGCTTTGGGGCGGCCTGTGCATGCCGCCGATCCGGATTGTTCCGGCGTCCGGCCGCGCCAGCCCCGTGAGCATGTTGAATCACATGCTTGGCGTCCTTCGCCTCCAAGGCGGTAAGGCGTCCTCCTTGGCCGGGCGGGTCTCCTTGTCCGGCGCGCAGGGGTGGTTCGCCACGTCCCCGTGGCATTCTTGAACCTGTTCCGGAGAGCAGTCCTGAGGTTTGCCTTTCAGCTCCTCCGGCTTCTGGCAGCAGTTGCAGTCGCTCTTCTCACACATGTTGAGACCTCCAATCAATTAGGTTCCACGCGGACATCTACCCGCGCTCCGAGCCGTCGTCCGTCTCCAGCAAACTCCTCGCCGCTGCGCTCCAGATGGCCAGGGTCGCCTCGTTCACCCGGTAGTGAACAAAATAGCCTTGCTTGTCGGCCGTGACAATATCGGCGTCGCGCAGGACCCGGAGGTGCTGCGAGACAGCCGCCGGGGTGATCTTCAGGGCGCGCGCCAGAGCGTTGACGCAGAGAGACCGGCGCTTCAGCAGGTCGATCATGCGCACCCGGGTGTCCGCCGACAGCACTTTGAAGATGCGGGCCAGTTCCCCCGAATCCGAATCGCCCACGGCTACTGCTCCTTTTATTTAAGCGTCTACGCAGATACTTTATGTGTTTTGTCCCCCGAATGTCAAGCAAGAGGAGGACCAAGCTTGGCCCGTTCCGGGAGGAGACTCACAGGCAAGGTCGAACTAAGAGCGGGTAACACGAATGAATCAATGGTGTTACCGCGCTGGCCGCGCGATAATGGCGTGGCCCGGCAAGCAGCCGGGCCAGCGGGCGAGGGGGAATGGCGGCCGTGAAAAGGGCCTGGACCGGTTGGGCCCACCGGGCCGACCCGCGCCTCAAGTGGCTGGGCACGCTCGCCCTCATCGTCGTCTTTGTCTCCCTTCGTCGCCCGGAGGCTCTGGCCGCCGGCATCGCCACCACGGGCCTCGGGGCGCTCCTCGCGGCTGGCGTCTCGCCGCGGCCCCTCGGTGCGAGGCTTCTGGCCGCTCTGCCCTTCGTTCTGGTCGCGGGCCTGGCCCTGGCCTGGTCCGGGACCGGCGGGCCGCTCCGGGCTGCGGCCCTGGCGCTCCGTGTCCTGGGCGCCGTCCTGGCCATGGCTGTTCTCACCCTCTCCACCGAACGGGCCAGGTTCTTCGCCGGGGCGGCGGGTCTCGGCTTTCCTGTCGTGATCTTGGATCTCGCGGACCTCACCCTGCGCTACTTCGCCGTCCTCGGGGAAGAAGCGCGGCGGATGACCCGCGCCCGGCGGGCGCGGGGGTTCGAGGCGGCCGTCATCTGGCGCCCGGCGGCGGCAACGGCGTTGGGGTCGCTGGTGGGGGCCCTCTTCCTCCGCTCTCTCGATCGCGCCGAGCGGGTGCACCTGGCCCGGTTAGCCAGGAGCGGGGAGACGGGCGCGGGCGGAGCCGGAACGCCGGTCGCCTGCCCGCCAGCCTCGGTGGGTGCCAACCTGGCCTGGCTCGGGCTCACGCTGCTGCCCGCCATTTTGATGATCGTCGTCGAGAGGTGCTATCTGCTATGAGCAGGCCGAGCGTAGCTGCCGCTTCCGCCGCCGCGGCCCTGGTCCTCAGCCAGGTTTCGTACCGCTACCCCGACGGGACTTACGCCTTGGCCGGCGTGGATCTTCGGGTGGAGCGGGGAGAGCGCCGGGCGGTGCTGGGGCCCAACGGCGCCGGGAAGAGCACGCTCTCGCTTCTGCTTAACGGCCTTTACCGCCCCGCCGCCGGCACGGTGGAGGTGTTCGGGCGGCCGGTGGGCCCGGCCCACCCAGGGAGCGAGGCCTGGGCCAGGCGCCAGGTGGGCCTTGTCTTTCAGGACCCCGACGACCAGGTCTTCTCGGCCACCGTGGGCGAGGATGTCCGCTTCGGCCCCCTCAACCTGGGCAATTCCGAGGCCGAGGCCACGCGGCTCGCCCGCGAGGCTCTGGCCCGGGTGGGCCTCGACTGGGACGCCGTGGCCGGCCGGCCGCCGCAGAACCTGAGCTATGGGCAGCGCAAGCGCGTGGCCATTGCGGGAGTGCTGGCCATGGCCCCGCCGGTGATCGTTCTCGACGAACCCACGGCCAACCTCGACCCGCTAGCCGGAGACGCTCTTCTCGGTGTCCTCGACGATCTCCACCGGCAGGGCATCACCCTCGTGGTGGTTACCCACGACGTGGAGCTGGCGGCCGGCTGGGCGGAGAAGGTGCTTCTTCTGCGCGACGGGGGGGTGGTAACCGACGGAGACGCCGCGCTCCTCGGTGACGCGGCCGTGATGGCCCGGGCGGGCCTGCGGCCGCCGCGGTGGACGGCGGGCGGCACGCCACAGCCCGCACGAGACTGACGGACACGGAACTGAACTGAAAGGAGGCTCTGCATTTTGCATATTCCGGACGGTTTTCTCGATCTGAAGACCTGGACGGTTTCGGCCGCGGTGGGGGCGGGGCTGGTCACCTACTCCCTCACCCGGGCGAAGACTGAGCTCGAGGAGCGGCGCCTGCCGCTCGTGGGCGTGATGGCGGCCTTCATCTTCGCTGCCCAGATGGTGAACTTCCCGGTGGGGGGCGGGACTTCGGGCCACCTCATCGGCGCGGTCCTGGCGGCGGCCACACTCGGGCCCTGGACAGCATCCCTGGTCATGACCACGGTTCTCGTCGTCCAATGCCTCATCTTCGGCGACGGCGGCATCACGGCCCTCGGCGCCAACATCCTCAACATGGCTTTCGTAGCTACCTTTGCCGGCTACGGCCTCTACCTTGCCCTCCGACGCGTCATGCGTGAAACTCTGGCCTTGGGGCTCGGGGCCTGGGTCTCCGTCGTCGGGGCTGCCGCCGTCTGCTCGCTGGAACTGGCCTTGAGCGGCACTGTTCCGCTGCGCGTGGCTCTGCCGGCCATGCTAGGGTGGCACGCTCTCATCGGCCTCGGCGAGGCGGTTATCACCGCGGCGGTGGCGGCCTACCTCTGGAAGGTGCGCCCGGCGGCCTGGCGACCGCTGGCCCCGGCTGCGTCCGGCAAGGCGCCGCCGCCCGCCGCGGCAACACCCCCGGGAGGTGAAGCGCGGTGAACCTCAGGAGAGACGTCTTTCTCGCGTTGGTGGTTGTGGTTGTTGTGGCCGGAGGTCTCTCGCTCCTGGCTTCGACGCATCCGGACGGACTGGAGTACGTGGCTGGCCAGCAAGGCTTCGAGGATGCGGCCGGGCAGGTCCTGACCGCGCCCGTCCCCGATTACACCATGCCCGGAGTGGGCTCGCCAGCCGTAGCCACCGCCCTGTCGGGCCTGGCGGGCGCGGCCGTGGTCTTCTTAGCTGCCTGGGGGCTGGCCCGTCTGGGGACCCGAATAGCTCGCCATTCGCCCCGATGAACGGCGGCGCCGGGACGGGCGACCAGGCTGGGACACAGTGAAAGTGATTGGAGCGGCGGGGGGGGGCGGGGGGGGGCGGCGCCCCCCGGGTGGTGGGGGGGGCCCCCCCCGGGGGGGGGGGTGGGGGGGGGGGGACTGGGGGGGGGGGGGGGGGGGGGGGGGGCCGCGCCTGGAGAGAGGGAGTGTCGGCCGCCACCCTGCCACTACGCCGCCCCCTCCCCTCCTCCCTCACTCTCATACCATGCACCACTCGTGCCA
>Ga0315293_10005882_pt1 | contig 11520 bp, 9 predicted proteins | sample YL17G13_20_MG_FD_203071 | JGI IMG/M metagenome (GOLD analysis project Ga0315293, IMG submission 203071) | Sediment microbial communities from Yellowstone Lake, YNP, Wyoming, USA - YL17G13_20 | ecosystem: Environmental > Aquatic > Freshwater > Lake > Sediment | place: USA: Wyoming | collected... | reverse complement strand
CAGAAATTTGCTTAGATCCTGGTGAACTGTATTCAAAGAAAGGAATCAGCGTTCTTAGTCCTCTCCTGAAAAGGACACTAGCCATCTTGCCAAATGAAAAAGAGATCAGAGCGCTTACAAAGAGGGGGTACAAAGAAGGTTCACGAACTCTTCTTTCCCTGGGAGTAGAACTCGTCGCAGTAAAACTGGGCAAAAGAGGATGCTACGTTACTGATGCAAAAGAGAGCCACTTGATTCCGGCGTCCAAAATTGCACCAAAGGACACGACAGGAGCCGGTGACGCATTCTGTGCTGGATTCATCTACGGATTACTACATGGTAAGGATCTCTACGCTTGCGGAAAGCTGGGAAATCTTGTAGCCTCACGATGTATAGAAGAGTACGGAGCCAGAACAGGATTACCATTATTGGCCGATCTACCGCGAATCTGAGCGAGTCCATAACACCCAGATTTAGAGACCAGCAATCATTGATAGAGAAGAATTGGCAGATATTGATTACTCATATGTTCTGAGAAAACCTAGATCATCTCATCCTCATTCTTGCGGAAATTTCTTCTGGTGATTCTTATCCTGACATAAAGCAGGATTACAGCAGAAACGATTATCAAAGCAAGTACTATTGGCACTAGATTCCTTATTATGAGGGACTCTTTCCAGCTTGTTCTTTCAGCCTCATTTTGTGTTACTTCCTCAAAGAGAATCGTCAGTGTGCTATTGCCATTGATCGTAAGGGTCAGAAGTCTGTCTTGTCTCATATATTGGGTGCTATTCCCATCCAAACTGGATAAGATCAAACCCTTTCTCACGAATTGTCTCGTACCGATTCTTGACTCACTTGTATAGGCTTCTAATGTGTGCTTACCTACGCGAGTCTGTAGTGTGAGAGGCTTACCTTCTATTTTATACTTGGTGTTGTCAAAGAAGATGACAGTTGGAACCTCCAATGGTGACGTCTGTATCGTTAGCCTCGTGAAATCTGAAACTATTATGCAAATTGAAATTGCGTCCGAGTACGATCCTCCCCTCGCTGTAATGACTATTGACTGCTCACCCGTGGATGCTGCCGATGTTGCTCGCACGGTTACAGGGCAATAAGTCCCACCGTCTGTGGAATTCAAAAATATAGGTGAACGCAACTCGACCGTAACCTCTCCGGGAACAACAGTGTCGAAGTCCACTCGTCCTCTGTAGCCAAGAGACCTTATCGAGAACAGAAACTTGGAATCGTACCCGGCTCCCACACTGAAACAATGCGTTGGCCCCGTTAGGTAAAAACCCTCAGTTGACCTACCTGACGCCTCATGACTAGACTGTACGCTCTGAAAGGTAAACATCAGAAACCATAGTACAAGAAGCCCAGTCTTGTTTGTGCTCAAATCTGTTCGCATCCTGTTACTATACAGTCTTCAGTCACTGTAACCCACTCATTCCTTCACTCATAGGACGCAAAAGCCAAGGTTGCTACATCACCCAACAGTTGAGTCCCCTGTAATTCCAGAGATCATCCGATTCAGTAAAGTCTCGAATTACGACTGAAATCAAATGACTATTAATTGTATTGGTTCATCCGTCCAACCGCATCTTCGGTTCGATTTTTCCGAAATTGAAGTTTGTTACCCGCAGAAATTATAGAAACCGTAGACCGAACGTCTGCGAGTATTTCTAGGAAGACTTCAAAGCGTTTATTAAAAAGGCAAGAGATAGAGACACTAGATAGCGCACGACTTGACCTGAGGAGATGCAGAGTTTAGTTATGAAAATAACACCAAAAGATCAAATCAAACCTAAAGGATTGAAAGGAATATCAGACCAGCAACTTGAGTATCATTTTGAAACACATTACAAAGGATATGTCAACAAGATCAATGAGATATGGGACAAGCAACAGACAACCGATCGTAGCAAGGCAAACCAGAACTTTAGTGATTTTAGGGAACTGAAGGTTGAAGAAAGCTTCAACTGGATGGGGGCAGTCCTTCATGAACTATACTTTGAAAATATAAAGGATGGCCAAGGGACACAACGTGGAACAAAGCTAAATCAAATGATCGAGGAGAGCTTCGGTTCTTTCGAGAAGTGGAAGGAAGATTTCAAAGCATGTGGAGTGGCCCTTAGGGGTTGGGCGATTCTCGTATACGATCTATCAAGTAATAGGCTCATGAACAATGGTCTAGATGCCCACAATTCCTACGGATTCTTGAATGCAATTCCGTTGCTTGTCTTAGACGTTTATGAGCATGCCTACTACACAGATTACGGACCAAAGCGGGCATCATATATTGATGCATTCTTTGAAAACATCAACTGGAACGTGGTGAATGGTAGATTAGTCACTACCCTAAAATCTGCCTCTCCCTGAGACACTCAACATAACGACCAGCTGGTATCTTGACCCCCATCTCATAGCACACCCGTATCCTTCAATACTTATCTGCCGTATAGAAGAGTACCCTACGGATCATTATGGGCTGGTCCATACATAGTCTTGAAGGTAGATGGAGACGTAGCCTTTTCAATTACTTGGTTTTTCTTGTCCTATCTTTATCTCGACACCAACCGTTTTCTTAACCAAGTCAGCAAGCTGGTCTGCTTGGGGTTCCTTGCCTTGCTTCCCGGCGATAGACACTATTAGTGGATACTCTCTTCCTCTCCGAACTCTAATGAGGGTAGGTTTCAGCCATTCGCTTACCTCCTCTGTGATGAATATTATTGATGTCTCCTGATTCCGAAGTAGTTCGATTAGTCTTTCCTCTGCCTCCTTTACATTGTCCGCTGGGTAACTGTTGCAAATTCCTGTTATCTTGAAATATGTGGCTGTTTCTCTGTCAGCTATGACTCCTATAGTAGCCATTTTCCCCTACCAACTCGTGCCTCTCACGACAAGAAAGAGCGAACCAATATGTCTCTTGTCCTACTAATTCTTCTTTCACCTTACAGGAGTGTAATCTAGAATTGCTTGAGTATATCCTTTTTCTCCATGGTTCGATTGCAGTAATGGCAACGGAGACGTATGGGTTCCACTTCTTGAACGTGAAAGAGTGAACTTACAGGCTCTTTGGAGTTTGATATACAAACGGGATTCCCACACTTGATTATTCCGGTAATATCTCTGGGCAGGCTGACCTTTTTCTTTTCCACAACATCATACTCATGAATTATGTTTATTGTTGCCTTAGGCGATATTAGAGCAATCTTGTCTACATCTTCGGGCTTGAGTTCCCCACCCTCAATCTTCACTATGTCTTTCTTTCCAATGTGTTTGCTCGGGACATTTATGACTACGCCTACAGTATTGGTTTCTTTACCGGTTACGTTGAGTATTTTCAGTACGTCCAAGGCGTATCCAGCCGATATGTGATCTATCACAGTCCCGTTTCTGATCTTTTTGACGTATAGTTCAGCCTTACCGACTTGTGACATAGATCCTCACTGATAGAATTCGGTGGAGAACATATTTGACAATAACTCATTAGATTAGTCTGCTGGATAATCTAGCTCGTTGGCTGGTTCTCATCTTGATACCTTTCCAGCTTGTCCCTGCCACGGGCGTGGGAGAGATAATATGATATTATTTGGGTCATTTTCTCTCCTTCAACAAGAAAAGCGTCGTGACCATAGGTTGAGGGTAACTCGTAGTAAACCACGTCTTTGTTTGCCCCCCGCAGAGCGTTCACCAGCTCTTCAGACTCTAATGGTGGATACAACCAGTCTGAACTGAAGGAGATCACTAGAAACTTCCCCTTTGTTACTGTCAATGCTTCTTCAAGTGAGCTATATCCATTCGTTATGTCAAAATAGTCAATTGCTTTAGAAATGTAGAGGTAGGAATTTGCGTCAAACCTTTTTGTGAACGTTTCGCCTTTGTAATGGATGTAACTTTCAACCTGAAACTCAGGTTTGAGACTGAAACTAAGCCTATCTCTTTCCTGCAACCTCCGGCCGAATCTTATCCGAAGGGTTTTGTCACTTAGATATGTTATGTGACCGATCATTCTAGCTACAGATAAGCCATCAGTGGGAGGCGCCCTACTTCCATAGTAGTTACCGCGTTGCCACTTGGGATCGCTCATGATTGCCCTCCGACCTACTTCATTCAAAGCGATGTTCTGAGGTGACTGCCGAGCTGCTGTAGCGATAGGTATACAGAGAGCCGCCCGCTCAGGATATGTAACTGTCCATTGAAGAGCTTGCATTCCAGCCATAGATCCTCCAACTACTGCAAGCAACTGATCTATTCCAAGATAATCGATCAGTTCTCTCTGAGCCTTCACCATGTCCTTTAAGGTAACCATCGGGAAGCCTAGGGCGTATGGTTTCCCAGTCTTCGGGTTAGTTGAACTAGGTCCTGTAGAGCCTCTGCACCCACCTATAACATTAGAACAAATTACAAAGTACCTGTCGGTATCGAAGGCTTTCCCAGGACCAATCATATTGTCCCACCATCCAGGTTTGGGATCATTCTTGTGGTGTTTACCAGCAACATGAGCGTCTCCGGAAAGGGCGTGGAAGACTAGTATGGCGTTGCGTCTGTCTGAGTCGAGTTTTCCATAGGTTTCATACGCCAAGGTTATGGGGCCGAGCTTTCTTCCACTATCAAGCAGCATTTTGTTTGGTGAATTCGCAAAAGTGAAAGTTTGAGTCTTGACTATTCCTACTGATCCTGCTTCCATTTAGTGTACCACAATCTCTGACTTTGATCTAGGTTATTGGTGTTCTCTATCGACACTCCCCAATTGAAATCCAGACCTTAGTAGCTTCTCACTATGATATTCCTGTGTTAAACTACTTCTGTGAACAGTATTCCGATTGGAATCTCTTTTATTGCTTTCCACCCCTCAAGTTATCTATGGAACCTTAGGAATTAGATGTGGGGCTTTGCATGAGTCTTGCTGGAAGGGATATAATTTCAATACGCGACTTCACGAGATTTGACATTGATCATATGCTCTCAGCTGCAGATCAAATGGAGCTACAAGCCAAAAGTGGTTCTGACATTCTCAGAGGCAAGATTATGGCTACTCTCTTTTTCGAACCCAGCACCAGAACCAAACTAAGCTTCGAGTCTGCAATGTATCGGCTTGGTGGATCATGCATAGGATTTGCTGAACCTAGCACCGCATCTGTACAAAAAGGAGAGAACCTATCAGATACTGTACGGGTCGTGGAGAACTATGCTGACGTCTTAGTTATTAGGCATCCTCTTGAGGGAGCTTCGCGGTTAGCGGGTGAAGTTACCGATGTTCCTGTAGTGAATGCAGGCTCAGGCTCTGAGGAGCATCCTACCCAAGCAATACTTGACATATACACTATGAAGCGGGAGTTCGGCCACATAGATGGTTTAAAAGTCGCCATGGTGGGTGACCTTCGCTATGGCAGGACTGTGCATTCTCTTGCATACGCCCTCTCTCTTTACAAAGATGTCAAATTGTGCCTGATCTCTCCTGACCTACTGCGAATGCGGCACGAAGTTCTTGAGGACATTGGACGTAATATAGACTTTGAGGAAGGCAAAGACCTCGGGAAGATTCTAGGCGAGGTCGATGTCATATATATGACACGAATACAGAAGGAACGATTTGCTGACCTTGCTGAATATGAAGCTATTAAGGGTTCATATAGACTCACTCAAGCTGACCTTAAACATTGTAAGAAAGGCGCGATAGTTATGCATCCTTTACCTAGGGTTGATGAGATCGATGCCGATGTTGATGGCACCATATATGCTAGATATTTCAGACAGGTCTGGTACGGGGTGCTTTCGCGGATGGGTTTGTTGGCTCTTATTCTTGGAGCGATCACGTGATTTTGCGCATGAGTCAGTCTAGGATAACGAGTACATAGTTCTACTCTCTATATCCCTTCTCTTTGATTCAGCCCACAACGTCAGTGGTGTATATGTTGCTGAAGATCTGCCGAATGTGATCAAGTTTGTCGCGCCGCACGATGGACACTTTGAAGCTATGCCAAGGGAAGTTTTGTTGCACCTCCGGCAGTAGGAGAAGTTGGTGGTGTAGGTGAAGAATCTCAGATGGTTCTGGCATGCTTGCTCTGTAAGTTGTAGTAGCTCCTTCGGATCTTGCTCTTTCGGAGCCAAATAGATAGGTGTTAAGTGTCCTCCCAGGGACTGTTCTTGGAATTTGCTTTCTAGGGCAATTCTCTGATGAAGATCTATCTTGGCTGCTAATGGAACCACAAAGAGATCTGTATAGTAGGGATAGTCCCTAATCCCTTCAGTTGCCACTTGCCCAGGACCATATCTCGCCATATCAAGCTTTGCGAGCCGGGATGAAGCCTCATCTTGAGGCCTTTGTGCAACAACTAGACGCATTCCCAGCTTCTTGGAAGCGGACTCTGCAAAGTCGTTTATTTCTTTCAGTATCTTTAGAGCAAATTCCATGGCTCTTTCGTTCTCATTTAGAGAGGCCCCTATGAATGCCTTTACAGCTTCATATAGCCCTACGAAACTAATTGCATAAGTCGCGTTCTTTTCAATGAAATAGGCACTCTCAGCACCTCCCGACAGAAGCGGGAGTAATGACTGCTGGAGCCTCTCTTTGAGAACCTCGCTCTTCCTCTGGAAAGCTGCAGCCACAAGATTGAGATTCGTCTCAAGTATGTTCTGAAATCTGTCTATCTTTCTGTGCGATTCGTAGGCAATCCTCGGCAGGTTTAAGAAGATTGTGTCGGCATTGCCCGTCCTCATGCAGTCGTCTTCCCAGTTACCTGTCCAGGAATTATCAATTCTTAAGCCAGTTGCAGTATAGACTGCCTTTTCTTCGCTTCCGAGATTTGCAAAGTATGGCAGGAAGGATGTTGCCGCGAATTGATGTATCTTCATCAGTAAATCATGCACTCTCTTGTTACTTTCATTTGGACCCCTGATCTTGAAGATGAGTCTAGGATTAAGGAGAGGTTTCTCTTTTGACGCCTCGATAGCGGCGTCAACTGCTGCTTCTAGCAGATCGTTCGCAGACTCTGTATAATCGCCATATTTCCCAAGGTTGTTACCTTCAGGTCCATTGACTTTGATACTATTGAGGAATTGTGGGATACTAAGTTCAAAACCAAGAGAGAGGCTGCTACCAATATCCTGTGAGTAGACATCATGACGAATGTTCGTAAAGAATTGATAGAGTGAATCTCTCAGCTGGTCTTTGGAAACCTTGGATACGTATGGTGCTAGGAATATGTTGAACATGTCAAAACACTGTTCACCAGACACTTCGTTTCTTGCTAGCTCGTATACCTGTTGTGCAGCAAGCAGAGCAGTCTGAAATGTCTTTGGAGGCTTTTTTGTTGGTAACCCGTTCTTGAGAAAGAATCTTAGGTCCTGCATGACCTCGCTCGGTTTGAGTATCCATTCTCCTAGATTATCAATATGCAAGACTCCAGAAAGGTGAGCGTCGGCAATGCTTCTCGGTAGGAAATTCAGGAGTACGTATTCCTCGATAACGGCATTTCCAGCTGCATAAGTCACAGCCTGAGCATTAAGCATCCTTTCACTGGAATATTTGAGTAGCTCTGAAACATCATGAACAGGCATCCCGAGTCTTGTTAGTTTGTGACGATAATCTTCAAGGCGTTTCTCAATCAGTATGGCGTTAATGAACTCTCTTATCAGAGGCGCTGTCAGGTAACTTGTCCGTAGCCTGAGAAGTCGCTCTTCAGCTTCTGCCGCTATTTCTTGGGCCAATTCATAAGGAACACCAGCCTCATTGATCAGTGAGTTCGCTATTTTCTCTCTCTCAAACTCCTCTAGAGAGAGCTTAGATGTTCTGACATACAACTTCCCTTTCTTTGCAGCTACGTACTCCTCCAAATCCCTCTCGAAGGTTACCACGATTTCTCCGAGCTCGGTTATTCCATATTTCTTTGTGTTCTTGTCCAGCGTGACCAGACGTGTTCCAGTTACGCTCTTAAGGTGATAGACAAACTTACCTGCGTCACGTATCGGATCGAGACCTAATGCGGACATCACTTCGGTGTAAGGAAGTGGCCCCTTAGACTTCAGTAGCTTTAGGATTCGAAGCCTTACTGGCGAGGAGGCTGCGTTTAGTATGTCGACTCCAGATTTTTCGAATGACATTGACATTACTACTGCCTCTGTTTGGGATATCTGGAGAGTGATCTTTGTTTAAAAGAATAGACAATTCATTCGAGTATAGTACACTTTCTTTGAGTTGGTGTTCTTGACAGGGTTAATGCATGCTAGGTGGGTGTTAAACTGGTTCGACTACATAGAGTGTAATTGTGTAACACATAGGAACATTTATACGGGTGACTCGTATATCCTATGGGTTGAGGATGAGCGAGATGAAAAACGCTGGCGTCTTATGCGCGCTCTTTAGCTCACCACAGAGCAAACTCATACTACAACAAGAAGAACGAGAACAACCTCTATACTTTCTGAAGATACCCGGGCAAATCAAGCCGTAATCTTCTCCCTCCTCTTTTTTCTTTTCTCCTATTGGGGCCCTCACGGGCCCAATAATAAAACCAGACCACGTCATCGACCAATATTCATTAGGCTCAAATATGGCGCTACGTAACTTCGTTGTGGAGTAAGGCTCCAGGTGCTGTCAAACGGTTCCAGATGTGGAACTAGACGATTCTAACACTACTTTTGCGACTGTAAAGAGTTTGATCGAGAAGTTCATCCAAGATAGAGATTGGAAAAGATTCCATACGCCAAGAAACCTCGCTGAATCTATCAGTATAGAGTCCGCGGAGCTGCTGGAAATATTTCAATGGATCACCACAGACGAAGCCCATCTTATGAAGAATGCTGCCAATTTTGAAAGATTACAAGAAGAACTTGCAGACATCCTGATCTATTGCATAAGCATGTTTAATGCGATAGGAACAGACATCGTGAAGGCGCTTGTAGATAAGATTCAGAAGAATGAGACGAAGTATCCCTCTGAAGTTTCCAAAGGAACTTACTCAAAAATGGGCTGAAGTGGGCATGATACCTGGCGAGATAAATAGGAATCATGTACTATCGGCACTAGATGAAATAAAGAAAAGTGGAGCGCGCGCGCTCTCTAGCCGGTAGACGATTTAAATACCTAGAACCCCACCGACACCTCAAAGAAAAGCGAGAAACGAAAAAGCCTATTTCAAGCCTGAACCAGAGAAACAGTAACATATTTGAGACCCCTGGCGGGGGTTTCAATCGCTCTATGGTAGAATTGATCATCACCGAATCAATCATAAAATGACTGCCACGTGAAACCCTAAACCTCTAAACCAAACAGCCACAAGGCAGTTCCACGTACCCAAACCCAAAACACGTGGAACCCAAAAAACAACCACTATGTAATATCCCCCCCTAGCTGGTGAGAGCACCCTAATTTGAACCGTTAAGACAGGTTATTTTTTGTGTGTGTGTGTGCTCACCAGCTAGGGGGGGGATGTAGATAACTGGCTGTTTGGTGTGGCCACGTGGATACGGGTTTTCCGACGTGGACATCCACGTGTAACTCCAAACCCTTTCTTCAATTTCCCATATCTTGATGAAAGCATCAGAGCACGCTATCTGCGAATATCAAGAAAAAAGGAAGTAAACCAAAGAAAAACTGCAAAACCTGTACATGCCATTTCTAACTTATTTAAGGTAGCAAAAACAGGAGAAAAACAGGTAACCAACAAAAAGAAGACAACCAGCAAAGAAAGAAACAAGCAAGAGAAGAAACAAAGACATAAAGAACGGTATAATTCAGCCAAAAACAAAGAAAACCAATATAAAACTAACAGTAAAAAGCATAAGAAATAACAGTCTACAGTATACAAAATATACAAAGTTTAAACAGTTTCTACATTGGAAAAGCACAAATTGCATGTTTACTTTACTGGCAAAAACAAAACGAGTTTGTTTAGACTTTACTTCTTCTCTTAACCACGACAACAGCCGATACTACTAGGACTGTCCTGTACGACAGGATAGAGGCAATAATCAAACCTGCCTCCCTCGTTCAACATCTGTCGCACCAACACTAGGATGGGCTGAGCGCGCAACCACGCCTAGTATGCGAAGACTTACAAACCAAATGTGCTTACTAGCATGGGCAAGGTGGATGTGAAGGTCATGCTCAGCGAGCGCATCTATCCACTGTCATGTTTGCTACTGCTCACTACTGTGATCTCGCTTCTTGCTGCCCCTTCAAGATGTGAAGTCGTTGAGCTTGTAGCGAATGGTGGCTTTGAGAATGGGATGAATGGATGGAGCGGCTTCAGCTATTGTAACCAGCTTCCTCGGGAAGGAGCAGCCACAGACTATCGCGCATATTCTGGAAGGTATTCTCTCTACACACTCAGCGGTACTGGAGGAGAGCACTGTTATGGCGTTGGAGGGGGCGCCACTCAAGAGATCCAATTGAATCGAAGATCTAATTTGACGCTTCAATTCAACGTCTACTTATTCGGTACATCTCAAGTAAACGCATGGGTTGATATTGCATTAATCGTTGATTTCTGGACAACACAGACCAAGAAGACCATAGTGTACTACGTCGCGTGGACAGAAAACATCGCTGTCTACAGAGATTATCCATTGCCAAAGATGACCTCAGAGAATGTCAAGAACATCCTGCTCTCTGATTTAGCATCCGATAAATGGAATCATGTTAAACGCGACATTGATGCGGATCTCAAGCAGACCTACCCGAACATTACAGTCGCCTCAGTTGAGAGAGTATCAATAACATTACTGGCAGTGACATTTCAGAGACTCACATCTGTTCCAATGGGGGCATTCTGGGATGACGTCAGCATAACCTACGAACCTGTCTCTGAGCCAACAAGTACACCTATGCCCTCCCTGACACCGACACCTACGACGAACTCTACACCAACTGCCACACCTGAACCTACGTCAACGCCTACGTCGAAGCCGCATTACGGTTGTGTCATAGCTACCGCCGCTTATGGAAGTGAATTAGCTCCTGAAATCGCCTATATGCAACACGTTAGAGACGGGATGATAGGTTCAAATGAAGTTGGAAGACTACTGGTAAACGGGTGGAATACTTTCTATTACTTGTGGTCGCCACCAATCGCAGAGTTTATTCATGCTCACGATGTTACCAAACCACTCTTCAGAGTTCTCTTGTTACCGCTTGTTGGAACAATCCATCTTACCGCATACACATACACAATGTCGTCACCTATCAACTCGACGTTTGCATCTGTTGCCGCATTTCTATTTGCCGCGGTTTCATCGACAACAATCTATGCCGTAATGCCGCTACTGACACTCAGGGCTGCTTACAAGAGACGACTCAACCACATCTCAAAAAGGAATGAACTATATTAGTTAGCTGCGGCTTCCTCACAGTCTATTGTTTGCTCACTAGCTATGGCTCAAACAAACCTGTCAGGCCCACCTGCGGCTCGCCAAGGAGAGTACTATGCCGAGAGTGTTAGATAGGGATGGTATTCACTATGCGTCTGGAGTGAATATGGGGTAGCCACTGCTATTGCTGTCTGGACTGCACCCTAATCACCGGACAGCTTTCAA
>Ga0315293_10005880_pt1 | contig 11521 bp, 9 predicted proteins | sample YL17G13_20_MG_FD_203071 | JGI IMG/M metagenome (GOLD analysis project Ga0315293, IMG submission 203071) | Sediment microbial communities from Yellowstone Lake, YNP, Wyoming, USA - YL17G13_20 | ecosystem: Environmental > Aquatic > Freshwater > Lake > Sediment | place: USA: Wyoming | collected... | reverse complement strand
AGGTAATGAATATGTCATCAATGGTACCAAGACGTTCATCACGGGCGGGACCATTGCCGACTATCTTCTGGTCCTTTGCGTAACGGAACCTCATGCCAAGTCCCGCCACGACCGGTTTAGCGTCGTCATGGTCGAGACAGACCGCAAAGGCTTTGAGGCCAGCAAGCTTAAGAACAAACTTGGTATCCGGGCCTCAGATACTGCTGAAATTTCTTTCAGCGATGTCAGAGTACCAAAGGAGAATCTTATCGGGACTGCAGGAAGAGGATTCCAACAGTTTATGGTTTTCTTTGATCACACCCGTCTCCACGTAGCCGCTGAGGCAGTGGGGTTGGCCCAAGGGGCCATGGAGCAGGCGATTAAGCATGTTCGAAAGCGGGAACAATTTGGTAAGCCGCTCGCGTCTTTCCAGGTCACCCAGTTCAAGATTGCAGAGATGGCTACTCGAATCGAAGCCGGTCGGAATCTCTACCAGAAGGCTGCCTGGCTTCTCGATCAAGGGAGAGTGGAACCGCATCTCATCTCGATGGCGAAGTGGTATACAGGAGAGACGGCAGTGAGGGTTGCCGAAGAAGCTCTTCAACTCCATGGAGGATACGGGTTTATTGGAGACTACAATATCGAGCGTTTTTATCGGGATTCCAAGATTGTTGAGATCTATGAAGGAACGAAAGAGATTGAAAAGACGATCATTGCCCGCGAGCTGTTAGGGAAATATTGAAAAGGATATCATCGATTCATATGAGGAGAGAATAATCCATGGACTTTGAACTGACAAATCGCCAAAAGCAGATTCGTTTGGCCGCCCGGGAGTTTGCCGAAGGCGAATTGCTACCCATTGGAAAAGAATGTGAGGCCAAAGGTGAGTTTCCAAGAGAGATCATCAAAAAGGCTGCCGGGTTAGGGTTTGTTGGTGTTTATATCAAGAAGGAATATGGAGGTCTTGGATTAGGCTCCCTCGAACACATCATCATCCTGGAGGAATTCTGGAGGGCCGAGCCTGGGCTTGGCCAAGTATTTTCTCAGACGACATTTGGTGCCCAAGAACTGTTACTGTATGGTTCTGAGGAACAGAAGAAGAAATACCTTGCGCCCTTAGTCAAAGGGGACTGGGTCATGGGTTTCGCCATCACCGAGCCTGAGGCTGGAAGCGACGCAGCGTCTGCCATCACCAGGGCGGAAAGAGTTGGAGATGAATATGTGATCAATGGCAATAAGGTTATGATCAGCAATGGCACGGAAGCCAAATTCCTTCTCGTCTACTGCTTGACTCATCCCGAAGAAACCTCCAAAGCGAAACGCCATAGCATCCTTATCGTTGAGACCGACCGTCCCGGATACAAAGCCGATAGAATTCATGGAAAGATGGGGCTTCATGCTTCTGACACTGCTAATGTCTATTTCAACAATGTAAGAGTCCCAAAGGAAAACTTGGTGGGTGCAGAAGACAATGGGTTCGTCCAATTGATGAAGTTTCTCGACTATTCTAGGGTGATGATAGCGGGTGATGGAGTAGGCCTTGCGCAGGGTGCAATGGAACAAGCGATCAATTATGTAAAGAAGAGAAGACAATTTGGGAAGACGATTGCATCTTTTCAGGTCACTCAGTTTAAGATTGCTGAGATGGCAACGCTCATCGAAACAGCCAGATCCATCACTTATAAGGCCTGTTGGAATATCGATCGGGGGAATGTTGATACCCAATTGTCCGCCATGGCCAAATGGTGGGCCTGCCAGGTAGCCGTTAGAGTAGTAGATGAAGCCTTGCAGCTTCATGGCGGGTATGGCTATCTCGATGACTATCCCATTGAACGCTTCTATCGGGCGGCCAAGTTGCTTGAACTCTATGAAGGAACAAAAGAGATTCAGAAAATGACCATTGGCCGGCGCATTTTAGGAATCACATGAGAACAACGTGATTCGTGTCGCGTGAACCGTGTCCGTGATATGCCCCAAATACCAAACATAAAACTGGTTTCTTAAATATTCATTTTTGTTATTCGGACATTTCGAAATTGGAAATTATTTGTAATTTGGAATTTGGTTATTGGAATTTGATTTGATGAAAAAACAAATCGGCGTCTATATCTGCCACTGCGGTACCAACATTGCGGCCACAGTCGATTGTGAAGAACTTAGCCGTTTTGCCAGCACGCTCCCCGCAGTTAAGGTGGCACGCGAATACCGTTACCTCTGTTCAGACCCCGGGCAGGAATTAATAAAAAAGGACATCCGTGATCTTTCGATTGACCGGGTGGTCGTCGCCGCCTGTTCGCCTCGAATGCATGAAGTCACTTTTCAAAATGCTGTCTCCGCAGAGGGGCTCAACCCTTATCTCCTCAATATTGCCAATATTCGGGAACAGTGTTCCTGGGTCCACAAGGATAGGGAAAGCGCTACGGAGAAAGCCAAACATATCCTTCGGGGGGCCGTGGCAAGGGTTTTACGCCACGAGGCTCTCACCGCAAGAAAGGTGGGGATTAAACCCTCTGCATTGGTCGTCGGAGCCGGCATCGCTGGAATCCAGGCTGCCTTGACCATTGCGAATGGAGGGATGAAAGTCTTTCTCCTTGAAAGGTCTCCCTATATTGGAGGCCATATGGCTCAGCTCGATAAGACCTTTCCCACCCTGGACTGCGCCTCCTGTATCTTTACTCCCAAAACAGTGGAAGTTGCCAGAAATAAGAACATTGAGCTATCTGTCTGCTCGGAGGTTGTCGATGTAAAAGGTTATGTGGGCAACTTCACCGTGACGATCAAAAAACAGCCCACCTATGTTGATTACGGCCGATGTACAGGCTGTGGGGATTGTGTGGAGGCCTGTGTGTTGAAAAAAGGAGTGCCTTCTGAGTTTGAAGAGGGAATGACGAGGCGGAAGGCGATCTACATCCCCTTTCCTCAGGCTGTTCCTCTGAAGGCGATAGTGGATAGAGAAAGCTGCCTCCTCTTAAGCAGAGGGAAATGTAACAAAGCATGTGTTGAAGCCTGCAAGGCTGGCGCCATCGATTTTGAGCAGAAAGAAGAAGTGATTGAGAAAGAAGTGGGTTCAATCGTCATCGCTACAGGATATGATCCATTTGATCCCCATCTCCTTCCCCAATACGGATATGGAATCTGTGAAAATGTCATCACCAACCTCCAATTTGAGAGGCTTGCAAGCCCTTCGGGACCAACCGGGGGAGAAATATTGCTGAAAGATGGAACCGTTCCGAAAGGAATCTCTTTTCTTCACTGTATTGGAAGCCGGGACGAAAATACGAATCTCTACTGCTCCAGGGTCTGCTGTATGGCCTCGATGAAACAGGCCCATCTGGCGAAGGAGAAGACCGGGGCTGAGATTCATGAATTTTATATCGACATCAATGCCTTTGGAAAGGGGTATCAGGAGTTCTATAAGAGAGTCCGGGAAGAGGGAATTTACTTTATCCGCGGAAAAGGCTCTGAGATCTTTAAAAGAGATGGCCGTCTCGTTGTTGCCGCAGAAGATACACTGCTTGGGACTCCTGTTGAGATTCCTGTAGACATGGTCGTCTTGGGAGCCGGTCTGACAGCCCGTCGCGATGCCGAAAGGGTGGCTCAGGTATTTGGGATTAGTCAAAGCGCTGATCGATTCTTTATGGAAGCGCACCCGAAACTGAGACCTGTTGCGACGAATGTGGACGGAATCTTTCTGGCCGGATGCTGCCAGGGGCCGAAAGATATTCCTGACACAGTGGCTCAAGCCTCAGCCGCTGCAGCCGAGGTGATTTCACTGGCTGCCAAGGGAGAGATCGAAGTGGAACCCGTAGCCGCAACGATCGACCCTGAGCTCTGTGCTGGTTGCAAATTATGTATCGAGATCTGCCCTTACTCAGCGATTGATTTCCTTGATGCTAAAGGAATTTCCATCATCAATGAAGTCCTTTGTAAAGGCTGTGGCGCTTGTACAGCAATCTGTCCCAATAAGGCAGCAAGGCAGAACCATTTCACTCAGGATCAGGTATTATCAGAGGTAGAAGGGCTGGTGGGATAAAAGTCACTTTATCAGGGCTAAAGCCACTGAGTTACAGGTTTTGATGGTTTGTAACTCAGCCCTTCAGGGCTGACGAAAGATTACTGAATGAAAATAGATCCTAAGACTTTTGTTCAGGATTATCATCTGAATTTATGCATCCAGTGCGGAACTTGCACAGGTGGATGTCCTGTTAAATTTAGGTCTCCCTTAAATATGCGGAGACTCGTAAGGGAAACAGCCTTTACTGACAATCCTTCTCCTCTATTTAAAAGGCCTGAATTATGGGCCTGCACCACCTGCAGCACCTGTACCCTCGGTTGTCCAACAGGAGTGAAGAATGTTGATCTGATCATGGGAATTCGAAATTTTCTTGCCCAGAAAGGGGAAGTCCCCTCGACGATCAGAGATGCCTTGGAAAATACTCTCCTCCAAGGAAACCCATGGGGAAGGTTCCGGGATCGAAGGGCGGATTGGGCAAAAGACCTTGGAGTGAAGATCCTCGGTGAAGCGGAGGCCGAGGCACTGCTCTATGTTGGCTGTGCTCCTTCCTATGATCCAAGAGTTCAGAATATCTCTGCGGCCCTTGTCAGAATCTTCCAAAAAGCAGGACTCGACTTCGGCATTCTTGGAAAAAAAGAATCTTGCTGCGGAAACGAAATCAGAAGGATGGGTGAGGAAACCCTCTTTAAGAAACTGGCTAAGGATAATACGGCATTATTTATAAAGTCCGGCATAAAGAGAATCATCACGATCTCCCCTCACTGTTTCAATGCCTTCAAGAATGACTATCCGGACATTGGCATCCCTGTTCAACATTATACGCAGGTGATCGTTGATCTGATCGAGATGGGGAAATTAAGACCTTCGAAGGAAGTTATCACCCTTGCTACCTATCACGATCCATGTTTTCTCGGAAAGCAGAACAAGATCTTCGATGAGCCGAGAAAAATCCTCACCTCCATTCCCGGATTAGATTTTGCTGACATGGAGAGATCAAGACAGAGAAGTCTCTGTTGTGAAGGCGGAGGTGGAAGGATGTGGGCAGAAGGAGGTACCGAGGGAATGAGAAATGGAGAGATACGCATCAAGGAAGCTATCTCTTTGGGTGCCAAGGTCATTGCCACTTCCTGCCCTTTCTGTCTCTTAACCTTTGAAGATGCGGTTAAGATCTCTGGTTCAAGCGATCAGATTGTCGTAAAAGATGTTTCCGAATTAGTAGCTGAAGCCATGTAACTCAGGGCTTTAGCCCTGATCCTCAACCTTGCATTGATAATCCCCCCTCGCCCCCCTTTAGAAAAGTCGGTACGACTCGAAACCGAGGGGGGTTGGGGGGATTTGAACGGAGGACTTCATGAACATTGCCGTTTGTGTGAAGAGGATCCCAAAGACAGCGGAGGCGGACATCTTCATCGAGAAGGATGGAAAAGATATTAAGAAAGACAATCTGGTCTTCCATCTTAACGATTGGGATGGCTATGCGGTCAGGGAGGCGGTCCGTTTGAAAGAGGAATATGGTGGCAATGTTACCGTTCTGACGATTGGACCTGAAGAGTCGAAGGAGGTGTTGACAAGATGTCTGGCCATGGGAGCAGATAAGGCATTAAGGATAGAAGAACCTGGGGTTTCAGATGGTCATTTGATTGCGGAGATACTCGCTCAGGCGATCAGGGATCAATCTTATGATCTAATCTTAACAGGTGTTCAGGCAGAAGATGATGGTTATGGACAGGTTGGAGTCAGTCTGGCAAAGAGATTAGGTCTTCCTCATGCGGCAATTGTCACTCATATAGAAATCAATGGAGATCGGGCCTCGGTTCGAAGGGAGTTGGAGGGCGGCATAGAAGAAGTGGTAGATCTTAAACTGCCAGCGGTTTTAACCATTCAGACCGGCATTAACGAACCGAAATATGTCTCCCTGGCGGCCATATTAGAAGCAGAAGAAAAAGAGATGGAGGAGATTCCACTTGAAAAGTTAGGACTTACCCCAAACGAATCAATCGAGGCCACGATCGATCAGGTATTCTTTCCTCCGGTTGGAAAGATGGCAGAGATACTGAAAGGCAACCCCGAGGAAATAGTTGTGCAGTTGACCGAAATTTTAAAGAAGAAAAAAGGTTGACATCCTTTTGGGTCATTCCCGTGCAAACGGGAATCCAGGCCACGTTTCTACGAAGGCAGGAAACCATAAGAAGATATGGATTCCTCCTCCCCGCTTTCGCCGGGACAAGTTTACCCCTGCGGAGGCAGGGGCAGGAATGACAGGTTGGAAGTCGGAGGTAAATTGATGAGTGAACTTTTTGTATTAGTTGAGCATCGGCAAGGAAAGATCCGGGACGTTACCTATGAAATGTTAGGGGCTGGAGAGAAGTTATCCGCCCGGCAGGGAGCAACATTGACGGCAGTTCTCCTGGGCAAAGGTGTCAACAATTTCGCTGAGGAGTTAGCGGCAAGGACACCAAAGGTCCTGGTTGTGGAAGATGATCAATTGGAAAACTTCAATTCTCTATGCTATCAAAAAGTTCTTTCTTCTCTTATATCGAAATATCAGCCCCTTCTTACCCTGATCGGACATACTGCTTTTGGGATGGACTTGGCGCCGAGCCTTTCGATGGAGATGGGTTATCCTCTCATTACGGATTGCATTGACCTCTCTTTTGAAGAAAACCGATTGAAAGCCATCCGTTCAATCTATGGTGGAAAAGTAAATGCCAACGTATCCCTGAAAGAATCTCGGGGATATATCGCCACTCTCCGGCCAGGTATTTTCAGTCCCAAGATGCCTGGTGCAAAGAAAGGTGGGATCATCATCGAATCCTCTCCACTGGAGGGGACCATCGATGCAAAAAAATTTATCAAATATATCGAAGCTCCGATCACTGGAGAGGATATCACTCAGGCAGAGATCATCGTGGCTGTAGGTCAGGGAATTGGAGGACCTGAAAATATCCCGATGGTGGAGGAAGTGGCAAAGAATCTTGGTGGCGTGCTAGCCTGCTCCAGACCAGTCGTGGACCGAAACTGGCTACCCAAAGAACGTCAGGTGGGGATCTCTGGAAAGACCGTGAAGCCCAAGGTCTACATTGCCATTGGCATCAGCGGAGCTTTTCAGCACGTGACGGCCATGCAGGGTTCTGAAACGATCATCGCGATCAACAGGGACCCCCGCGCTCCTATCTTTGGGGTAGCAGATTACGGCATTGTGGACGACTTTCAGAATGTAATTCCCGTTCTAAAAGAAAAAACGAGAGGAATGAAATAATTTCGGATTGCGCCTGCCGCAGGCTAGCATTCTGGATTCTAAATAGGTAGGAAAAGAGACACTCTATATGAAAGCGCTCGGTTGTATTTTTTCTAATTCCCTTTGGGTACGAATGCCTTTCTTATTTTCTCGGAATTAGATATCCTTTCTGCATACCATTGCATTGCTTCTCTCAAACTTAGGGAAATCGCATCGGATAAAACCTTTGCACCTCCTCCACAATATCCCCCAGGACCGCCCTCAGCAAATCGTGCTCCACGAACGGTTGTGACAAGAAGATTGTTATCCTTCGAATCTTTTATCATTACATTCAAAACAAGATCACAGGTCGCTAATGCAGTACCATTACAAACCCTTAGCGTTGGATCCAATACATACAACTTCACATAAATGCTTCCCTGGCAATGCATCTGCTCCAGTTGCTCTTTTGTGGGTAACGTATTTTGTTCTATCACTCGGTTAAATATCACTTCCGTTATTTCTTTAATAGAGTCAGCAAACCAAGATTCTATCTTTAGAGGGTATTTATGACCAGAACACGCACTGCTTAATGGTTTAACTTTTCGATCAATATTTCTAAGGTTTTCGTCTATGACCAAAACTACAGACCCTTGGATTTTATCTTTATAAGATGAATAAATATTTGCAGCTGTATTTGCAGCTGGAGATATTGTCACGGGTACCGTGTATGAACATCCGTATAGAACAGCACATAAGCTTGTTAAGACGATAATGTTCTTCATTCAAAAGCTCCTTCCTTGTGGTCTCTTTTATAAAAGATTATTTAATAGGAAATGTCCGATTTGTCAATCAAATGATTTGGCTTGAGACGGGGAATGTAGCCGCAGGCTTTTGCCTGCAATAAAAGCGAAGATACGTTGTTTCATGAGGATAACTATTAAGTTGTATGGGTATGATTGCAAGACCTGATCCTATTGTTTCTGCGAGGTTACTGGATTCCTTCGTGCCACAATCTGGACGTCACTGCAGAGGTTCGGGAAAATACGGCCCACCCACCGGTTTAAACGATAATACCAGGAGAAATCTTCAAGGGGCGAGAGACCAAACCTTATGAAGATCTTGAGTCCATAACTCTTGAGGATGGTGAAACGATGATGCTCATTGAGTAAACGCTTGAGGGATGTGGCGTCAAAGGTCTGCAGATGGGAACGGGTGATTCCAAACCACTTTAATGACACATGCACCATCAGCCTTCGGATGTATCTGAGTCCCCAAGGGAAAATGGGTACACCCAGGACAAGCAATCCATCAGGCCGAAGCACTCGCGCAATTTCATTAATCGCAGCAGGTGGGTTGTTTAAATGCTCCAGCACCTGTTCGCAAAGCACGATGTCGAACTTTCCCGATTTAAAAGGTGTTCCCTCTTCGATATCCCCTTGGAACAAGTGCCATCGCTGTGGCGAGTAAACACTGCTTAGCCTTCTTTGCTTGAGGTCGATCCCGTAGAAATCGATCTGGTCCGCCACCCCTTCCGCTTCAATATAGCGCATTGAACGGCCACTTCCGACACCAATGTCAAGCAGAGCAACCTTTCCTCCCCCCTCTTCTCTGATAGAGTTAGCGACATTTTCGGCAAGAGCCTTATAACGAGCCAGCCGTAATTTGAATAAGCGGGTGGATGGCTCAATACCGAACGCGAGCTTATGACTTCGTGGTTGTGAAGTATCTATGATGTTCTCTCTTTGCGTCATTTCATTCTCTTAAGAAAATAGGAAAAGGGGAAGAAAAACGGATAGTCGTCCCATTTAGTATAATTTGGAAGTTACAAGAACTACATTCTCCGAACTCCGAATGAATTACTCCGAACTGCCAACTCTGTTCGAGTGGCAGTTCACCTAATTACCGATCCGCCAACGCCTACTTCCAAAACTTTCTTTCATTTAAATTCCACAAACTGGTCTTTGGGTGCTGAACATACCGGACAAACCTCGGGCCAGACTCCATCCGACACATAACCGCAAACCTGGCACACATAATAAGTGGTCTCCTTCTCTCCAATCAAGTGGTTGATCGCCTTTTTGTATAGTTTGGCGTGACCATCTTCCACATCTCTCGAATTGGAGAAGATATTCGAGACCGAGATGTCCCCTATCTCCTCGGCGAGTCCGATAAAATGGTCATAAGCCACTCCCGCAATCCGGGTCTCCGACTGAAAGCTCTCTTTAAGATTGGTATCCGTGTCCTTGATCTCTCTGAGCATACGAAGCGCGCCCTCACCGTGAATCTCTTCGCTGAAGGCGATCACGCGGAAAAGCTTGGCTATTTGGGGAAGATCTTCTTGTTCTGCCTTCTTAGCAAAAAGTCTTAAGCGGAGTGCAGCCTTGGCCTCTCCCTCATAAACTTTGTGAAAAGCCTCTTTGAGCCTCTCGTCCATTTGCCCTCCCTGTTATTTTAAAAGAAAAATAGGGTTCGAGGGTCCAAGGGTTTAGGGTCCAACCGTTTATGTTCTAAAAATTAAATAAATCCCTCAAGCAATTTTAGGTACAGTCTGCATCGTCTATTTTTTGAGCTTATCCATGATCTGTTTCTTCAATTCACGCTTCAGAATCTTTCCGGTGCTTCCCTTGGGTAATTCTTCCAGGACGATAAAATCTTTGGGCACCTTAAATGAGGCAAGATGAGTCTTGAGAAAAGATTTAAGTTCCATGGGGTCCAACTTTTGACCTTTTTGTTTCAGGACAATACAGGCTGTCACTCTTTCACCGTATTCCTTATCCGGAAGACCGATGACAGAGCATTCTCCCACCTCAGGTCTCTTATAAAGAATTTCTTCAATTTCTCTCGGATAAACATTCTCGCCACCGGTGATGATCATGTCTTTAATACGGTCAATGATGTAGAGGTAGCCGTCCTCATCAAATACCCCGATATCGCCACTCCGCAACCAATCACCCCAGAAAACGGCCCTGGTTTCTTCTGGATTATTCAAGTATCCTTTCATCACATTGGGACCACGGATGCAGATCTCCCCCTCCTCCTTTGGCCCCAGAACGTTACCGTTTGGATCCCTGATCTGAACCTCGACAATATTGACCGGTGTGCCAATGGAACCAACCACATGACGAATATAATGGTTGTAGGTGACCATCGTAGCAGTTTCAGTCATTCCGTAGGATTCGTGGATATTGAGGTGAGTTCGTGACTTCCACTCCCGTACTATTTCAGCAGGCATGCTGGCCGCAGCCGAGAAACAGTAATTGACAGCCCCTAATTTCTCCTTAATCTCCTCAATTTGAAGTAAACGATAATAAATAGTGGGCACACCATAAAATTTCGTCACTTCGTATCGCTGGATAGCGTCCATCACCTTGTCCAGATCAAAGGATGGCTGGATCACCACGGAACCGCCTGCGTAGATCATGGAATTCATAATGTGGATCTGGGCAAATATGTGGTTGGGGGGGAGAAAGCACAAGGCGCGATCTTTTTGGTTTGACCGCTCGAAGTGACTGACATTGTGAACGGATGATTTTATATTCTCGTGTGTTAACATAACTCCCTTGGGGATGCCCGTCGTACCCCCCGTGTAGAGGATTGCGGCTGTGTCCTTTCGATCCCGGTCAATGGCCTTGAAGGAGGGAGACCCTATTTCGAGCAGTCTACCGTAGGGAATGTCTCCCCCGGCACTAATGACCTTCTCCATATAGGGTCGGCCCCGTCGGTCACCCAGGCCATCCAGTTTCTCATCGACTGTGAAAAGAACCCTGGGCCGGGCATCATCCAATAAACGGGTTAGCTCAGTTTTAGTAAGTGTACTCGGTAGGGTGACTGCAACCGCTCCAGCCTTGAGGACTCCAAAGTAGAAGGCCAACCACTCATAAGAATTGGGGGCACAAAGAGCCACATGGTCATCCCTCTGGACCCCCAAACCGATCAGAGCAGTGGCTACTCGATTGGAATCTCCATTGAACTCCAGGTAAGAGACCTTCCTATTATCTTGGATGATAGAAAGACGATCCGGGAAATAATAGGCTGACCTTTCCAGATTTTCCGCCAAATTCATTTCTTCCCCCTTAAACCAAGACGTTCCCTATATGACAATATAACTCTGTTCCCGCATCTTAAAGGGACAAAAGAAACTGGACATGACCTACGATAGGGACATGCCTCTGAATTACTGGGGCGGGGTAATCCCCAACTTAACAATCAGGCGTCTGACAAATTCCGGTCCATCTGGTTCGAATGCAGGAAGGACCCACGGCATATCCCGCAAAATCTGCAGAATAGAAGGCAGCAGGTCAAAGGGG
>Ga0315293_10005878_pt1 | contig 11523 bp, 7 predicted proteins | sample YL17G13_20_MG_FD_203071 | JGI IMG/M metagenome (GOLD analysis project Ga0315293, IMG submission 203071) | Sediment microbial communities from Yellowstone Lake, YNP, Wyoming, USA - YL17G13_20 | ecosystem: Environmental > Aquatic > Freshwater > Lake > Sediment | place: USA: Wyoming | collected... | reverse complement strand
CCGAGTCCGTCCATGAAACGTCTTCCTCACCGCATCCCATACGCGCCGATCACCATTGTCCGGAAATAGTCGCCACCGACTATCGTCGCACCGCACGCGTGACTGCTACATCGTTGCCGCACCGGATCCTGGCGAAGAGTACTCCGGTTACACCGTCCAAATCAACCCGGTATTCCTTCATTCCTGTGCCGTGAATGGCGAACATCGTTCTCCCGCGCGAATCAACAATCCGGATATCGTGCGGGCCGTCTTTGCGCACGCCGAGCCGCAGGTCCCGGCCGGAGACCGTGATGGATGTGCCGCCAACCGCCGTCGCTCCACCACCTCGCGTGTCTATCGCGGCGGACTGAATTGGGGGAGTCGAGTCCATGGGCATCATCGCCAAATCCGCGCCGTAGGGTGAAGTCCAAGATGTTTCGATAAAGGTCCATATGCTTTGGTCGCCTTTGCAGAGCGCCTCGATGTAGTACCACACGCCTGCCTGAAGAGTGATAGGATTGCTGTGGTGCACTGGCGCCGGCTCGGTGCTGGAAAACGGTGCATTCGCAATTTCGACGGCCGATGCCGGATTGGAGGATGTACCGAGTCTCAGACTCATAGCCCCGTGATCCACGCTGTAGTTGAGCACGTAAGATCCCGTGATCTCTGGGATGAGGTACCCGCGCACCCGGTATCCGAAGTTGTTGCCCTGTTGGACCTGCGCCCATGGGTTGCCGTATTGGTTGGTCATCTCGTAGGCCAGCCATGTTCGGTCGGGGGAGTCGGGATATCCCGGATGGGACGTAAGATCGGTAATTAACGTACCCGGAATTCCGGTCCACAATTCACAAGTCAAACCGACGCTCTTGGTCATGTCGAAATAGAGCAGCTTTTGCACGACATTGCTGGACCCCTGACCCGACAAATAGGCTCTGACTTTAAGTACAGTCCGCGATGTCGCCGGTACGCTGAGGCTGAACGGGCCGGTATAATGCGTTGACGACTGCGTCGGATCGGCGCCGTCAGTGGTGTAATAGAACTCGGCGCCCGCGGGGCTGGAACTCAAGGTTATCTGATACGGAGAGTGACTTCCGGCAACGTCGATGCGCGGAAGCACGGTGACCGGAGCAATGGCACTCCATGTCCCATCGATGCTCTGGACATTATTGGCGGCGCCTTCGACATACAAGCAGCCGCCAGGCGAGCTGGTGGTTGTACTACTCGTTATCCTGATGGCCTTGCGGTCTGCCCAACTAAACACCACGGAAGTCCATATGGTTTCGTTGTTGGGCGTGCTGATTCCCATGGTCAACCATCGGTCGGAGTTGACCGACCAATCCGGCCCTTCAAAAGTGTTTGCCCAATCCGCCTGGCCGGACCACCCTTCGATGTCGACATTTGAAATGCAATGTCCGTCGCAGCCGTTGGCGCTCCTGAAGCCCGTTGCATCCACATACGTTTGATTGCTATTGTTCCACTGGTATAGATACATGCTTTGGTGGTTGCCATTCAGGAAGCGACCGGCGTATGCACCGGTGGGCGCCAGGCAGGGATTGCAGTTGGGGAGTTCCAGGAGGAAATTGTCCTGACCCAGGGGATCGTCCCCGGTAGGAGGGAAGCGGTGTACCGGTTGCCAGGACATCCACATCCCCGAGGTGGTGCCGAGCCCTGCCATTGCCAAACGTACATCCGGAGTCAGGGCGAAATTGTACATCGCGCGGGGAACTGATCCGGTTGGTTTGACATAGTCAACCAACAGTTCTTTTTTAGATGGGTCTGCGCTATTGACCCGCCAGACCTCGCCGCACCGAAGGCCCGCGGTGTCCGGCCGCACAAAGTAGATCCAATCGCCGGCAGGCCAGCGAATGCTGCCCATCGCGACTTTCGGAGCCGCGCTGGTCCATTGAGAGATGTCCATCAGGTTGGTGAATGTGTTGTTGGCGACATTCATCACCGAGAGATACCATTTACCGCCATTGTTCCTCCAACAGGCGATCTTTGTCCCGTCAAAACTGAACTGAGGCGCCTGGATCTGGTCGTCACCCATGGTCTGGCTGCCGGTTACCGCATTGTTTTGGATGATGGAGAGCAGCATTTTGCCATTTACAAGAGTCACGTGTTTACCATTAAGCGCAACGGCGTCAGTGGAGAAGAATACCACAAGAAAAGCGCATGCCGTTTGCAGGATTCCCCTACGCAATTTGGACATTTGCAACCTCCTTTTGGTGGATATTCGCAGGGTCTCGTTTCGTTTGCACGTATCGCTCGATCTCGGCCAGGCATTTCCTGCCGATTCCGGGGAGGGATAGCAATTCCCCCGGTGTCAGCATTGTCAGCTCTTCAGTCCGATAGATGTTGCTGCGAGCCATAGCGTTGCGACTCCTTGTTGACAACTTCTCGAATTCCGTCATGAGGTATTCCTTTCACCGTCATCCGGGCCGAGTTGACGTCGCCTAATGTCCCTTGATTGAAATCAAAGATCATCCGAGCGGCTACCTCGGCGCCCATGCTGAATCGATGCTGATGCCTCAATGCAGCATTATCCGCACATTCTTCACATGGCCATCCTGGTCAACGCGCCCGGTATAATACCCGCAAGGAATACCGGAAAGATCCGCCACGCCTTGAGCATCACGGATTTCCCGCACGAGTACTCCTTTCATGTCAAACAACCGCATCTGCGACGGACGATCGCCCGGCATGCTGAACAGGCGTCCGCGGGTCACAACATGGTAAGGGGAATCACAGAAACCACTCCGCGGTTTACGCTGAAAAGCGGTGCTCAGCGCGGCACTGCGCGGCATGACCCTGAAGAAATTATCGGACGCATCGCCGGTGAGAACTCCAGCGCCTTGCGCCGGATCCGCGCACATTCCCACGTCGCCATAGGGGTCGTTTATCTTGATCTTAAGGCTGTCCACAACTACCGAATCGCCGCCGAAGGAGCATATCTTGCCCCGAGTGTTCATGAGGGACGTATCGCGCAAGGCCAACCGATAGAAACCAACATTGACTCCCAACCCCGCAAACGAATAGAAGTAGCGGCACGCCACGCCCCGCGCATCTATGGGGCTTCCATCCAGTTCAAGGCGATCCGTGTTCTGCGCGGTATACAGCCAATTACTTCTGAAGTAGTTGCCGTACTGCACGATCACCTGCCCCTCATCACTGCAGGAAAGTGTGACAAACGCGACATTGAGAGTGTCGCCGTAGCGATACGTTTCACCGCCATTAGGGCGCAGCACTCGCGTGTACTGACCGGCTCCCAGCTTCGGCATCACTACCGCTACCACCACGGTCGTGCTCACTGACGCGACGCCATCGGAAACAGTGAACGTGGCCGTATGCGCGCCGGTGTCGGCCATAGCCGGATCCCATGAAAACCGGCCGGTCGATGCGACGATTGCAGCGCCCGCCGGCAGTCCTCGGAGGCTGTAGGTGAGGGCAATGTTGTCCGGATCGGAAGCCTCAAGTGCGAACCGTACGGGTTCCCTGACATAGACGGTCATGGCGGGGATCGGGGTCACCACTGGCGCCTGGTTGGCTGCCCAAACCGGGATCCCCACTGACGCCAACCAGGCACAGCACAGCAATCTGGGAATTTGGAATGCACATCGGCTCAACCTGTTCTTCATGGCATACTCCTTCCGCAAAGGCCTTGTTCGACGCCCCCGGGTCGCGGAGACCTGATTTTGCATGTCTACTGCATCACCACCGATGCGGTCTCGGTGCTCCGGCCCGCCTGAATTTTCACGAAGTAAACCCCGGACTTGAGATCCTTCAAATTAAGCGCATGCTCGTTGGTTCCCATTCCCGCGGCAGAGCCGATGCGTCTTCCGCGTGCGTCAAGAAGCGAAATCGTGTATGTACTCCTGGCGCTCACGGCAACATGCAGATCTCTTCCCTCGATCACCATGCGCGCAACGGCGGACTGGATTCTTGTCAAAGATTGGTCCGGCTGATCCACGTTGACGACGTTGCCATTGAGGTTCTTCCAGACTCCATTGGTGTCCTGAACGCAATTGGCGGGTCCGCCTTCTACGAACAGACTTCCCCGGCGCGAAACAGTTCCCAATGAGTTGTGGGTCAGATTTACACATTTCTTATCCTTCCAACTGACTATGATTGCATTGCATCCTCCATTGATACCGTTGGTTGTGCCGGGCAGGATGCCTCCCACTGATATCCATCGATCCGAGTTAACCGCCCAATCCACCTCCGCCAGTTCAAGGATCCAGTCCTGCGCGCCAGACCATGGCTCCATATTCAGGGTGCTATTCAGGCATGTACTATTATCTTCAAGAGGGGGATTGTTCTCGCAACGTCCTACGTTCCTCAAATTGACATATGTGTTCGAGGCCGCATTCCACCGGTAGATAATAATATCCCGGTGATTGCCATTGAAAAAATGTTCGACAAGATTACCACTCGGTGATACCGCGGGATTGCAGTTGGGGAGATCGAACATGAAATTGGGCGCCGCTCCCGGGCCGCTCGCAGTAGGTGGGAAGTGGTGGACATATTGGTGGGAACGCCAGGGACCCTGTATGCCATATGCAACCAACCCTACGTTCGCATCAGCGTCCAGTCCGAAATTGTACATCTCCCACCCGGGCGCAAATGAGGCATAGTCTCGAACCATTTCCTTCTGCGCAGGATCAGCATAGTTGATCCGCCAGATCTGCATGGTGGATGGCTTTCTGAAATAGATCCACGATCCGTAGGGCCAGCGTATATCACCACTAGCGCCAGGGGCAGCGCCCGCCCAGGTTGAGATATCCAGAAGGTCGGTAAATGCTTTCGAGGAATAGTCCATTACCGACAGATACCACTTGCCTCCATTTTTCTTCCAACAGGCGATTTTTGTGCCGTCGAAGCTGAAATCCGGATTGTGCATATTGCAGGCTATGGTCGTCGGAGTTCCGGAAACCGCGCTATTTCGAATAGTGGTAATCACCATCGCCGTAGTGTCTCTGTTCGTCACATGCCTTCCGTCCATTGCCACTGCACTTCCGGAAGAGAAAGCAACCACCGCGCACATCGCCACGCATGCGGAAATCCTGTTCATAACGCAACTCCTTTTGTAAATGCTGCACGTACTGCTGTCGGGTTCGGACCGATACGGTCTCATCCGGTCCTCCGCGGGGTTGCCGAAAGCGAATCTACCGGACTTCTCCGGCCGCCTCCGGGCAAGGATCCGCCGGCCGGTCATCAAGCTTTCTGGATTTCAACATGCGTGCTGCCGTCCTGCGTGTTGTACCAGAAAATCAAGCTGTCCTCAAAACACGAAAAGCATTCCCTCAGATTGGCGCGCGTTGCGCAAGGGAAGATCCTTCCGTTTCTCCTCAGCGCCCTTATGATCATTCTCTTCTGCTTCTTGCTCATGATAGACTGCCCTTTCCCCTGTGTGGCAGATGCTCGTGTGGAGTACAGCCTGACGTTCTCGTCCTGTGCTTAAGATAGCGCAGCTCCGTGGCGGCATCCCGAAATTGTTTGTACAGACTAAACAATTCTGTTATATTATGTTATAACTACCATTCTCCAACGGATCCGTCATGTCCTTTGAAGCGTCACCCAAAGTCCAGAGCGCTATCCAGTTTGTTGTGGATGGAATCGAGTCCGGACGGTTCGCGCCGGGAGAGCTTCTCCCTCCGATCAGGAAGCTGGCCGTAGAGGCAAAGGTCTCGCTTGTCACCATGTGGAAAGCCGTCAACAGCCTGAAAGAGGAGGGCCGCCTTGCCGGAAAATCCGGCCACGTGCCTCGCGTTACGGGGCAGCGGCGCCAAGAGGGACCCGCGGTATCGGAGTATGTGTGGCCTGCGCCCGGCGCGGCCGAGAGCGAGACGCCAAGCAATCGCCTGGTCGCCCGCATACGCAAAGACATTCTCAATGGGCGCTTCCAGCCCGGCGCCTCCCTGCCGCATTTCAAACAACTCCAAGTGCAGTACCGTACGTCAATACGTACTCTCCGGCGGGTGCTGACAGGGCTGTGCGCCCAAGGGGTCCTGGAGGCATGCGGCAGGGGCTTTGCGGCGCCGCGATTCTCCAGCGGCAAGACCAACGCGGCAATCGGCGTCATAGCCTATGAATACTACCTGCAGCGCTACTACCTGAGGATGCCGCAGGGGCACGACTATCTCAGGGACACGCACCTATTGGCCTCCCAGGCCGGATTGCGCCTGATCGTGGAGCCGTACCATACAGGCAATGGCGGCGTGATGGAGATCGACCCCGGTTCGCCCCTGTTCTCCGGTGACGGGGCGCCCAATATCCTTGGGAACATCCTTGTCCTCTCGGACTCGCCCGGTATCGATCCGCTGCTGAGGAAACTTGTGAGTGGGAACAAACCGCTGTCGATTCTGGAGCAGAACGGATACTGGCAGATTCCGGCGTGGCTTCGCCGGTATCCGGTGATGGTCATTCCCGTGGGCATCACCCCCGATTGCGGAGAGGTGATGGGCCGGTTTCTACTCAGCCTGGGCCACAGGAAAATTGCGTTCTTCTCGCCCTATCATGCGGGCCCCTGGTCGGTCGCGCGGCTCAGGGGACTCTGCACTGCTTTTGAGCAGGCCGGCCTGCCGGATGCGGTGCTGCCCTGCGTCATCAACTACAACACCTGGTTCAACGTCAAGGATCCGTCCGCCGCACCCAAGCTTACGCTGGAATGGCCCGCGAAGTACAAATCGACGGTGTTGCGCAGGGAGACCGAGATTATCGAATCCATGCTTCGGGGGAAGGTCGACGACCTGATCGCCCTGCGCCATGCGCTTCAGGGCTTGTTTGAGCGGGCGTTCAGAGATGAGAACATCACCGCCTGGGTGGCGGCCAACGACGACGTCGGGATGTTTGTCCTGGAATTCCTCCGCGACCACGGCGTGAAGGTGCCGCAGGATATCTCCGTTGCGTCATTTGACGACACCTTCGACGCCAACGCCAATCAGCTCACGTCGTTCAATTTCAATCTCCCGGCCATAATGAACGCCGCGCTGCAACACATTCTCCGAAACGAAACCGCGCCGTCGGCCAAGCGGGCGAAGATCGTGCACATTGACGGAATGGTGGTTGTGCGGCAGAGCACGGGACCGGCTCCGGCGCGTCATGTCGCGCGGCATTGACGGTCTGGAGCTGTTTCGGGACGATGAATAGTTCGCGTCATTGCTCGTCGGGAATCTGCCGCGTCACGCACGGTCAAGAAGTCGGCCGCCGGTTATCGCAACAAAGGCAACTCCGAAACCGGGGACGGAGCTTACTTTCTTGATTTAGCAGGCGCACCGGAAATATCTTTCCACCCAAGCCCCGCAGAAGACGCATACTCCTGCCCGGAGAGATCGCGCACATCATGTCGCGCGGGAGTCTCTCGGCCGCCTCTGCCTCGTCGCGCGCGCCCGGTACGGCTGCTCGCTCGTGGAAATAACCGGGTACTTGGTATCACCACCGGCGCGCCTGTCAACGCAATGGAGAGGGCACGGCAGTCATCCGAAAAGGCCGCTGAAACAATCAAGCAAGCTTTGTCCCTCGATACGTCTTGACCTGAATTCGGTGGCCACCATCTTCACGATGACGAATCTTGCGGTCCGTCGTTACACAATGTATATACAATAGATGAGGTACGTGTGGGACGAAGCGAAGAATCGGACCAACATCTCCAAACACGGCATCTCATTTGAGGATGCACCGGGGATGTTCGAGTATCCCATGCTCGCGTGCATGGACACTCGTCAGTACTATGGAGAAGAACGGTGGGTGGGCATAGGATTTCTTGGCGGAATCATTGCCGTGATTGTTTACAGCGAGGATGATGAAAGGGACGAAACCAGAATCATTTCGGTTCGAAAGGCGACGAAAAATGAAAGCAATCGCTTCAAGGAAACGCTCGGGTACTGACTGGGAAAGACTTTCCACGATGCCGGTATCGGACATTGACCTCTCTGATTCTCCAGAACTGGATAGCTCATTCTTCAGGAATGCCACGCTGAGAATGCCGCAGCCTAAAATGCCCATATCACTTCGCCTGGATCAGGATCTCGTTGAGTGGTACAAAAAACGGGGCTCAGGATATCAGACTCGAATGAATGCCGTTCTAAGAATGTACATGCAGGCCAAGACAGGAAATGAAAGAAGAGTGCCCTCACGTCGACTTCGGATGGCCAAGAAATGCACTCCTTCCAAGTGAACGATATCGGTCATATCGGGAGTCCTGCTTCACCTCTCCTCCATTTGCGGCCATTGTTTTCCGTGATCCTCAATTTTTGGCAGCCACACGATGTGCGGTCTCATCTTCGAGCAAAACAATCGGTTTCCCTTTGGCCCTTGGTCTGCGTCGATTGAAGAGAAGCTTTTCCCTCCATTCAGGAGGGTATGCCTCGATGATCCTGAGAACAAGTGCAGTCAGTTCTTTTCGTAAGAAAAATCCGGGATTCATGCTGTAGGTTATCGTCCGTCCATACGATTTGGATATTAATACACTTTACACGCGGGTCAGCACAATAAAGAATACGGGCTTATCGGACGGTATCGTCAGGCGCGCGCTCTTGACGACGCCCTTTCCAATCGGTCTGAAATACCAGTCAAGAAGAACATAATTCATCCCGTCAAGTTGCGGCACGGTGAGTGTCGCCCCCACGCGCGCTATCAGAACCGGCGGTTTGCCCGGAACATCTCCGCCGAATTTCATGCCGTCGTAGGGACGGCGGTCCGCTACGGCGTCGTGATCGAGCGAGAACCCGGCGTTGAAACTGGTACTGACCAGCGAAATTATCACTTTCTTCGATTCGCCAAACGATTTCCCATCCATGGCGACTATGCCCAACGATACATATTTCTCGTCATTGCTCATCGGGTAGGGCATGCCGTCGGGATTGTTGATGGTCACATTGTCAAGAACTATGCCGTTGCCGAACTTCACCGGACCGCCATTCCGGGCAAAGAATCCCGTATACGATACCGCCGACGGGGCATCGAAGACCAGATTCCCCTTATGCCAATCAAAGCCGATCTGATCGGTAGGCCGCAACGGGCAGGGCTCGTTGATTCCCGGATATATCGCGGGACCTATCACGGTGTCGTCTTCGCGCGACACATCCACCTGCATGGAGCATCCGTAGCGATACACGGTGGAATTGATGCGCGCGGCCAGAGAGCCGTACGATTTCCCATAGTCCATGGATGCCGGATCGTACAGGCTTTTCTTGCCGAATATCATAAGCGTTGGCTTCTCCACCGGCTTGAGTGCGCCGTTGATGAACATGCGGCCGGCGATCATCATCGCCGAGCTCTCCACCTCGTCGTGACAGTAGTGTACGCCCTCAACGCCCGCCCCGCCGCCACCGCTGTGGGAAAGGTTCAAAGGGCCCGTATACGGCTCGGCAACATCCGGGTCGGCCGCCCCTCCGAATACATGCCAGCATACGATATCCCAATCCTGTATCGCGCCAAGCGCGGCAATCCGGTAGGGAAATTCGGCGCGGTACTTTGACGGATTGTTTGTCTGTGTCTCGTAAAGAAAGAAAGGCTTCCCGGGCATGCGATTGACTTCGGCCCAGCATTCGGGCCCCATGGATGTTCGGGGCGGCTCGTCGAGGCCGGAAGTGAAGGGGAAACGCGGCTGCTGCCGATCTTCGGCGAATTGCCAGAGATAGGTATCCATAACCGAGGCATCGTTGAACTGATTGAGATAGATTGATTGTATCCGGAAGTTCTCCCCGGTGTCGAAGATGATGGGAACGCGACTGATCCCACGTCCCAGTTTCCGCAACGCATCCCGCTGAGCCGACTTGAACGCGACGTTCATTTCGAGGAAGAATCGCACAACGTCGCTGCCGCGTTGACGCGTGAAATTATCGCGGCTCAAAGCCTGCTTCTTCGCGGTAAGCGCGGCAATCACCGATGGATTGGCATCGTTGAGATTCTTAAGGTCCACGCCGGAGGCCAGAGGTGCAATAGTGACCGACTTCTTCTTCAGCGATTCACCCGGCAGCAAGAATCCGCATGCACCGGCAAGCCCCGCGTCGTCACCGTATGTCTTCTTGAGAAATTCGCACCATTTATCCTGCAGCCCATCGCGAAAGAACTTTGGCAGGTCCTGCCAATAACCGTTGATCATGAAGGAAAACCACCACTCTTCGTTATACATTTCCCATACCGCAATCTGCGGATCGTCGCCCAGGCGCAGGTTACCCTTGTACTTATTGCGCCATCCAACGATCTTCTCCCTGCGCTTGGCCGTGAGGGCCTGAATCCGTGGGTCCCAGCCGCACTGCCTGTTGAACGCTAACTCCATCTTCTTTCCCCCCAAGGCCTGACGCCATGCTTTCTCGGTTGCAGGATCATTGATTACGGTTGCATCGTCGGCCGTGATCTGACCAAGTATGCCACCTCCTAATGATGTCAGCCATACCTTGATCCCGCGCTTATCGAGCGATTCAAGCGATTTGGCGAATAAATCGGCGTTGGAGCCGTCTCCGGCCGCATACTCTTCGAAGCAGGCCGGGTTGGTCCAGTAGCGGACCAGGTTGAAGCCCAGATCGTGGATGCGCTGGGCAAAGGCGTCGTTGGTGCGATAAAGCTTGTCAATCTTCCGCGCTTTCACCTCCGGAGGATCGTTGGGCTGCGGATCGCCGGGCCCTTTGTTCCAGCCAATGCTGAAATGACCGATGAACCCCCAGTATCTCACGCGCTTTCCTTCGCACTGCAGATGACCGTCGGGGCTGACGGTAACGTATTTGTCAAGCGGTATTGCTGAAACATCGATTTCTTTCGACACTGATGCGGCAACCATGAACAGACCTCCCAGGGAGAAGATGGCGAATATCGTTTTTCGAAGAGACAACATGAGGATCGTTTTCATTGCACTAAGGCCCTTCAACGAAGAAGAAGCGCACCTGCGCACATCGAGTCACGTGGCCGGGGCATGCAGGATATCGGTGCGCGAATTTTTGCTCGATTCCCCTTCAATCAAACAATCGTAATTTTCAGCGATTGACCGGCTGTCAATTCCACATGCTCCGACGTTCTGATCGTCAGCGCTGCCCGCTTTCTTACGCAATCTTCAATCGCGATTTGTTTCCCGTCAATTTGCATCCTGGGCGCGCGGGCGATCTTTGATCGTGCGGCGAATCGCAGGCATTTGAAGCCAATCGTTCCATACCGGCAGGTGATTTTGATCGTGTTTCCGTTGCGCTCAAAGATGCCCCATCCTGTTCCAATACAGAAAATGCTCCTATGCTTCTTGTCTTCAGTGAGAAATCCGATCTCTTGTTTGTGCGCATCATACGAGAACTTCTGATAGCCGAGTAAAACCGACCACACGCTCATGGGTCGGTAATAGTAAGGACCACATTCGTCGTGACGCCAGATGCCGCCCGCGGCAACGTAGCGGTCGTAAACATCATCCAGGATCCTTTGCGCTTCCTTATGCATGTTCTTGTACAGCAGCAATGACGCGACCGCATATTCCACCCCGGTCCAGACTTCGCTGACCATATAATTGGCAAAATATTGCAGCGGCGGAGTTGTCCCTTTCGGATATGCCCCATTGACAAGGCC
>Ga0315293_10005876_pt1 | contig 11524 bp, 17 predicted proteins | sample YL17G13_20_MG_FD_203071 | JGI IMG/M metagenome (GOLD analysis project Ga0315293, IMG submission 203071) | Sediment microbial communities from Yellowstone Lake, YNP, Wyoming, USA - YL17G13_20 | ecosystem: Environmental > Aquatic > Freshwater > Lake > Sediment | place: USA: Wyoming | collected... | reverse complement strand
AGGATTATATTCGCAATTTCCTAAAAGATATATAGACAGCTTAAATGATACAGAAAGAAGAATATGCTCTATGGAGGAAAATTACAGAGTTGGGTTAGAGAAAAAACTTGGACTTGATGATGGAGGACTAGAAGGGATAGAATTAGCTTCTATTCCTGATGTAAAAGATTACACATTTAAATTTATAAAAGATGACAGTTGATAATAATGAAAATTTAATTATAAATATTGGTGGTAAAACTCAATGTTTTGATAAGAATTATGTAAAAAAGATGATTTCTGCTTATTTTTCTGCACAAGGAGAAGTTTATCCTTCTTATGTAGCTAATAATGAATCACCAAAAACTTTTTGTGCTAGATATAACAAAGAGCAAGAAGAACATCAAAAAGAATTAATTAAAAATTTAGCTATACCTGAAATAAATACAGGATTAGTAGATAATGGAAGTATTAAGCCCAATCATTACAATGAGTATAAAATTAAACCAATTGATTTTATATTAAAAAATGAAATTCCTTTTTGTGAAGCTAATGTAATTAAATATATTTGCAGATGGAAAAAGAAAAATGGAATAGAAGATTTACAGAAAGCTAAAGAATATATTGATATTTTGATTAAAAATGAAGAAAATGGAAGAAAATAAAGAATATCCTAAAACATTTGAAGATTTGTTTAAAGGAACGGGAATTGAAGGTGTAAAAGATGAACAAGGAAATACACATTTTAATTTTAAAGCTAGAAAATTAAACAACATAAATGATTTTATAGCAGGAGAAAAAAGATGGGGAATTGTTTGTAAAATGCTAGAAGAAAGAATATCTCAAGATAAAAAATGGAATGTCCAAAATCACCCTATAGTAAATGAATGGGATGCTAATTCTATAGATAAATATGGTATTGTTGATGAAAATAATGCTAAAATACTGTGTAATAATGCTGCTAAAGGAGGTTATTTAACTTGGGCGCATATTCTTATAGAAGAAGTTTCTGAAGCTTTGCATGCACCTAATAAAGAATTAATGAGAGAAGAATTAATTCAATGTGCTGCTGTAGTTGTAGCTATGATAGAAAGTTTAGATAGGAATGGAAAATAAATACTATCAAAGAGGAGAATATTTGTTATGGGGTGTAGAATCTGAAAGAAATGGAATTATAATAGCAAAAGTGTATTCTCCATTACAATTAGCAGCTATAGTGGAAATATTAAATAATGCAAATAAATTTAAATAAAAATGGTGAGTATATATTGGTTAATGGGGTTAATTTTTGTATATTGTTTTTTCTATGCAGGAGGGCATATAATTATTAAGAATATTATTAAAGAAATTTTAAACAACTTTTAGAAAAATGAAATTTGAATTAGAAAAAGAATTTATAGAAAAATACAAAGAAAAGAAACCTAATTTTGGATTTAATGGGTTAGGAGAACTAACTTATTACAGAAGTTATAGTAGGTTAAAAGAAGATGGGTTAAATGAGCAATGGTTTGAAACTGTTGAAAGAGTGGTAAATGGAATTTATTCTATTCAAAAAGAACACATATCTAAAAATGATTTAGGTTGGAATGAACATAAAGCACAAGAAAGTGCTAAAGAAATGTATGAAAGAATCTTTACATTTAAATTTTTACCACCAGGAAGAGGGTTATGGGCTTGTGGAACAGCAATTGTAGAAAAAGGTCTTGGGGCTGCTTTGAATAATTGTGGGATGGTTTCTACTAAAAATATAGACAAAGATTTTACAAAACCATTTTGTTTTATGATGGATATGTCTATGCTTGGTGTAGGAATTGGATTTGATGTAAAAGGAGCTAATAAAATTACAATTGCAAAACCTATGGGAGATGTTGATATTTTTGTAATACCTGATACAAGAGAAGGGTGGGTTGAAAGTTTAAAATTATTACTGAATAACTATTGCACAGATAGTGACTATATAGTGGATTTTGATTATTCTTTAATTAGAAAAGCGGGAGAACCTATTAAAACATTTGGTGGAGTGAGTTCTGGAGCAGAGCCTTTAATTAAATTACATGAACAATTAAAAGAAATACTTAATAACAGATATAATCAATACCTTACAGAAACAAATATTGCTGATATAATGAATTTGATTGGTGTATGTGTTGTAAGTGGCAATGTTAGGAGAAGTGCTCAAATAATGTTTGGAGAAGCTACAAGTGAAGAGTATTTAGATTTAAAGAATTATAAAAAGAATCCTCACAGAGCTAATTATGGTTGGACTTCTAATAATAGTGTATTTTGTGACAATAACACAGATTATACAGAAGCAGCTAAAAGAACAGGGATTAATGGAGAACCTGGGTATTTTTGGTTAGAAAATGCTCAGAAATATAGTAGAATGATTGATGGAGTAAATAATAAAGATCATAAAGCTATTGGTTGTAATCCTTGTGCAGAACAAACATTAGAAGATTGTGAATTATGTTGTTTAGTAGAAACATTTCCTGCAAATCATAAAACTTTAGAAGATTACAAAAGAACTTTAAAGTTTGCTTATTTATATGGAAAATCTGTCACTTTGGTTAAAACTCATAATAAGGACACAAACAGAGTGATGCAAAGAAACAGAAGAATTGGATTGAGCCAAACAGGAATTGCACAATTTCTTGAAAAAAATACTTTAGAGAATTACAGAGTTTGGTGTGATGAAGGGTATAAAACAGTTCAAAAGTATGATGAAATTTACAGTAATTGGCTTTGTATTCCTAAATCTATTAAGACAACAAGTATTAAACCTTCTGGAAGTATTAGTCTATTAGCAGGAGCAACACCAGGAATGCATTATCCTGAAAACAAATTCTATATTAGAAGAATTAGAATAGCTAAGAACTCTAATTTATTAGAAGCTTGTGAAAAAGCTAATTATAAAATAGAAGAAGATAGTTATGATAATAGTAGTATGGTGGTAGAAATTCCTGTTAAAATTGATTGTAAAACTGTAGATAAAGTGTCTATTTGGGAACAAGTTAGTTTAGCTGTATTTATTCAAAAATGGTGGGCTGATAATCAAGTGTCTTGCACTGTAACTTTTAAACCTGAAGAAGCTAAAGAAATTCCTGCTATTCTTAATTATTTTAAGTATGATTTAAAAGCTATTAGTTTTCTTCCTAAAACAGAAAAAGGAGCTTATAAACAAATGCCTTATGAAACAATTACAGAAGAAGTTTACAACAAATTAATAGAAAATATTGGAGAGTTGAATTTATCTAGTTTAAACGAAGACAGCAAAGCAGAAAAGTTTTGTGATTCTTCTTCATGTGAAATTTAATGAAAAAAATATCTGACAAACAGAAATTAAAAAATGAATTGAAAAAAGAGGAGACCAGGAAGTTACATTCCTGGTTTCTTTCTTTATGGGAGGAACTTCCAAACAATAAAAAATGTATTGAATGTGGATCTCCTATATATGGAGAATGTCTCTCTACATATTTTGATCACCTTTTAGAAAAGAGTAAATATCCTGAATTAGCATTAGAAATAGATAATTTATATTATCCTGTATGTGGAGACTGTCACAGCTGTAAAACAAATGGATTTCCTAAAGAAAAACATAGAGAAGCTATAAAACAAGCTAAAATTAAATTTGATGTATGATAAAATGGACAGCAATAGCAATTAATTTATTGATTTTGGAATTACAGAAATTATATTATTTTTGTAAAAATAAGAAAAAGAAATGAAAGAATTCAAAGTATTAGGTATATTAGATGATAGTGGTAGTAAATACCATAGAGTGTTTTTAACATTGAGAGATTTAGATGGTAAAATAATCAAAATTGGCGAGGAAGATAGAGTAATAAGGGTGATTTATAAGACTTGTGAAACAAACAAACAAATCATCACAGAAGAAGATGTTAATGGTATAGATGTTTTATGGACTAATTGGGGGATAACTACTTCTGATGTTCAGATTTCTCAACTTAAATCTAAATACGGATTTAAAACAATATTAGATGTAGATGATGTTTGGGATGATAAAACACATCCTTATTTTGTAGAAGGTTGGGAACATTTTGTAGTGAGGGGGTCTATTTTAGCAGACTATGTCACTACAACAAATAACTATTTAGCAGCTAAATTATTCAAATACAATAAGAATATAGCTATTATACCTAATATTCTCCCTAAAGATTGGAATCAATTTACAGGAAAACCTGAAGAAAAGAAATTTAATGGTAAACTAAGACTTGGTTTATTTGGTAGTCCAAGTCACATTCCTGATTGGAGATTGTTTAAGAGTATTTTAAACAGGCTTGCAGATAATAAAAACATAAAAGATAATTGTGAATTTGTTCTTGCGGGAGTAGATATTCCTGAGATTACACAAATGTTTGCTAAGAAAAAGGGGATTAAAACAGTCTCACTTCCATACAAAACTCCTGAAACTTACATGGAACTTTTAAATGAAGTGGATGTTGTATTACAACCATTAGTGGTAAACCCACATAATATTGGAAAATCTGCTCTTAAAATTATTGAAAGCAGTGTTAAAGACTGTATATTCCTTGGGAGTGAATTATATGAAGGAAAGGAGTTTACAGCTTATTTTAAATGTGAAAAACCTATAGACTATGAAAAAACTATAGAAATGCTTTTAGAAAAAGGAAATTATGAAAAACTTCTTGACCACACAAAAACAGCTAATTTAGCTGATAATAAGTATGAAGAGAGAGTGGAGTTTACAAGAGAATTATTAGAGGTAATGTCTAATAAAGTGGACACTCAATCTGATATTAAAATATGGTCTTTAAAATACAAAGAGGAACAAGGGGCAGATTTTGAAGAGGTGTTAAATCCTAAAAGAGAAAAAGGTTGGAGATTTGAATATAATGTAATGTTAGATAAACTTCAAGATATTAAAGATGGAAAAGAGGAATATTATGGATTTTTAAGTTGGAAATTTCCATATAAAACAGGAATATTTAAGAATTTACTGGTTGAACTATTAAAAGATGCTAAATACCAAGAAGCAGACTTTATAAACTTATCTAAGAAATGGTGGGATAGTAGTGGTAAATACTTAGAATTCAGTTATAACCATCACCTTAAATTAGAGGAAATATTAACAAAAGTGTTAAATAACTTAAATCAATCATCAGAGTATTCTAATGTCTACACTTATAGTAATTTCTTTCTAATGAAGAAAGAAAATTGGGTAGACTATCTTGAGAATTGGGTGGTTCCTTCTTTAGAATATATGGAAAATGAAATTTGGGATGAAGTGAATGTAGATGCAAATTATGTAACAGGTATTTCATCAGAACAATTAATGGAATCTGCAGGAGTGGGGTATTACAATTATGTAACTTTTGTTCTTGAAAGATTGATTATTTTTTACATTAAATCTAAAAACTTAAAAACAATAAACTTGATATGATAACAGTATATACAATAGCATATAACGAAGAAATTATGCTTCCATTTATGATTAAATGGTATAGAGAAAGATTTCCTGATTGTAAAATAGTTGTTTATGATAATGAAAGCACTGATGCTACTGTAAAAATTGCTTTAAGTAATAACTGTGAAGTAATTAGTTTTAACACAAAAAATAAGTTTGAAGATGCTATTCACATGAATATTAAAAATCAATGTTGGAAAGAAGCTAAGACTAATTGGGTAATAGTTTGTGATACAGATGAACTTCTAGACATTAATCAAGAAATACTATTATTAGAAGAGAAACAAAATACTACTATTATTTCAACACAAGGCTGGAATATGGTAAATAAAAATGAATCTTCTAATTTAGAAGATATAAAATTTGGGTTTAAGCATAGCCCTCAAAGTAAATATATCTTATTTAATAAATCAAAAATTATAAAAATAAATTACAATGCAGGGGGACACAATATTAAACCATTAGGAAATATTAAGTACTCTACAAAAATCTATTCTTTATGTCATTTTAAATACCTTTCTGAAGATTATATGGTAAATAGATACAAACTATTTCAAAATAGATTATCGGATACAAATAAAAAATTTGGATGGGGAATTCATTACAACACTAGTGAAAAAGATATTAGAGATTCTTATAAAAATTCTAAATCTATTTTAATTCAAATATTATGAAAGGTTGTATAATTATACCTTATAGAGATAGGGAAGAACATTTAACTATATTTCTAAAAAAGTTTAATAAATTAAAATTAGGTTTAAAAATAGTTGTCGTTGAGCAATTTGATGATAAATTATTTAATAGGGGAAAACTTTTAAACTTAGGATTCAAATTCAATGAAGATTGTGACTATTTTATTTTTCATGATATAGATATGATTCCCTTCAAAAATATTGATTACTCTTATTCTTCAGAAATATGTCATATGGCTAGAAAAGTTGAACAGTTTAATTATAAAATGTTATATGAAACTTATTTTGGGGGAGTTACTTTATTCCCAAAAAATAAGTTTATGCAATTGAATGGTTTTTCTAATAATTATTGGGGTTGGGGACAAGAAGATGATAATTTATATCAAAGATGTCAAATTATAAAACTACCTATTAGTCATAGAAATATTTATTATAAATCATTAAAACATAAACACAATTATATTTCTGAAATTTTTCAAGAAAATGTAAAAAAAAGTGAGATATTTAACTCTAATCCTGATTTAATGTTTAAAGACGGGCTGAATTCTCTTTCTGATTATATATTAATAAATCATACAGTATTGTCAGATTATACATTAATACAGATAAAAAATAACTAAACTATGAAAATAGAGCACAATTACCAATCTATAGAAGGTTGGTTTAATATGGAAGACCAATATTTAGAATTATTAGCAAATACACCTGAAAATGGAATATTTGTAGAATTAGGAGCGTATAAGGGTAAATCTACCTCTTTTATTGTTACAGAAATGATAAATAGAGGTAGAAATATTAATTTTTATACCGCAGATACATTTGAGGGAAATAGTGGCTCTACAGATTTAAAAGAAGTAGAAGCTTATAAACAAGTAAATGTATCTAAAATGTATGAAGAGTATTTAAATAATACAGAACATTTAAAAAGTTATTTTAATACTGTAGTAAATTATTCACATCAAGTAGCTGACAGTTTTAATGATAATTCTGTAGATTGTATATTTATAGATGCAGGACATAGTTATAAAGCTGTAAAAGCAGACATTCAAGCTTGGCTACCTAAAATGAAAGATGGGAGTATTATGTCAGGACATGATTATACAGCTTGGAAGGGTGTTGGAGAAGCTGTAAACGAATTATTAGGAACTCCCGATAAAGTAGAAAATGATTGTTGGTTTATTAAAATTAAAAAATAATGAAAGAGATAGCTGAAACAGGATATTGGAATGGAGAAACAGCCCATATTCATCATGTGCATTGTAAAGAATTAAGCAAATGGGTATGTGAGTTTTTAAAAGAATATAAAAAGAAACCTTTACATGATTTTGGTTGTGGATTGGGTAATTATCTTAAAGATTTAGAAGATAATGGATTTACTTATTTAACAGGATTTGAAGCAGACCCACCTAGAAATAGTAAATTCCAACATATTCTTAAATATGATTTATCCATAGCTTTTACTTTACCTGTAAAAGGAAATGTAATATCTTTAGAAGTAGGAGAACATATTCCTGTTGAATTTATGGATGTTTATTTAGATAACATTACAAATGCTTGTAATAATTATTTAATTACTTCTTGGGCTGTAAAGGGACAAGCAGGATTTGGACATGTTAATTGTCTTGATAATCATGAGATTATACCTGAAATAGAAAAAAGAGGGTTTAAACTAATGGAAAAAGAAACACAAGAAGTTAGGAGTATTAATTTGAGTGAAGCCCCTTGGTTTAAAAATACATTGTTAGTATTTAAAAAGATATAGTGTTACACATAATTACTACTCTTTGGAGATATGAAAACTTAGATGCTATATGGGAATCTTTAAAAAATTATGAAGATATTGTATGGCATTTAAGTAAAGTAAAAGATAGAGAAATAGATAAAAAATGGTATAAAATACCTAATATTAAAGTTTGGGATTTAGATTGTAAAGATGAAGATACAGAAACAAAAAAAAATGTTGTTATGAATACTATTAAAAACAATAATGAATTTTTTTGTTTTTTAGATGATGACACAATATTTCACAATGGAATGTATCAACAATATTTAAAATACAAAAGTACAGACTTTAAAGGTATAGTTATAGGTAATCAATTGTATAATAATAAAATTAGGTTAAAAGCTATTTACCCTAAATATTGTCAAATTGATACAGGGAATGTTTTATGTCACACAGATTTATTAAAACAATTAACTTGGATAATTGACCCTAAAACAGCAGGAGATTTTTATTTCTGGGATAGGTGTTTTAAAATTTTAGGTGTTAAAAATACAATTTTAATAAATTCTATTATCAGTGTTTATAACAGTTTAAGTAAAAAAACATGGAAAAAATAATAAATTTCTGCCCAAATGGGTCAGAGACAACAAAAGAAAATAGTTTAGCTCCAATATTTCCTAATGAAGTGATAGAAGAAGTAATAGATTTTTATGAAAAGCAATTAATTACTCTTGTGCATATTCATGCAAGAAATAAAAATGGTAAACCAAGTAGTAAAGTGCAGGATTTTAGTCCTATAATTGAAGGAATAAGAAAATATTGCCCTGACTTAACTATTTGTGCAAGTTTAAGTGGTAGATATTTTAACATATTTGAGGAGAGAAGTGCTGTATTAGATTTAAAACCTGATATGGGGTCTTTAACAATGGGTAGTTGGAATTATAAAACAGGAGTAAACATTAATTCTCCTCAAATGATAGTTTCTTTAGCAGAAAAAATGAATAAATTAGGAATTGTTCCTGAATTAGAATGCTTTGATGCAGGAATGTTAAATTATGTAAACTATTTAATTAAGAAAAAAACTCTTAAATCTCCTAATTATATTAATATGATATTTGGTAATTTAAGCAATGCTCAATTAAATATTGATACAGTATCTGATATTTTAAATAATAAGCCAGAAAATTCAATAATGTGTTTTGGAGGTATTGGTGGACAACAATTAGAAGCTAATTTAACAGGTATTTACAAAGCAGATGGATGTAGAATTGGTTTAGAAGATAATTTATATAATTTAAATAATGAAAAAACTACTAATTTTAATTTATTAAAAAGAATAGAAGTTTACTCTAAAGGATATATTATGAAACCAAAAGATTTTAAACAATGGTTACAATCTTAGGAAAATCTGAAGCTACTATAACAATGATTCTTGATAATTTAGAATCTACAAAGAATTTTGAAAGAATAGTATTAGTAAATAATTTAAAATTATACAGTAGTAAACTTTATTCTCATCCTGACTTTACTATTGATGAATATGAAGATTTTAAACAATTTTTTAATAATTTGATTATTGGTGTTACTAATCCTGTAGCTAAAAAGAAAATATTTGAGTATTTTGGATTTAATAATCAAAAATATATAAATGTATTTCATAATAATGTTTTAAAAAGTAAAACAGCAAATGTAGGAATTGGTATAATTATGAATCAAAATTCTTCTATTAATGCATGGTGTAAAATAGGAAATCATGTAACTTTTAATAATGGAAGTGGAATTGGACATCATGGAGAAATAGGAGATTTTGCTACATTAAATCCAAGAGTTACAGTTTGTGGTAACTGTAAAATAAGAGAAGGTGCTTTAATAGGAGCTTGTGCCGTTATTAAAAATGATATTACAATAGGTAAATGGGCTACAATAGGAATGGGTGCAGTTGTTATAAAAGATGTTCCTGATTATGCTATTGCAGTAGGAAATCCTGCTAAAATAATAAAATATAATAACATATGTTATTAATAGATGTAGAGTTAAGATTAATAGAATTAAAAAGTTGGGGAATATTTGCTAAAGAAATAATACCTAAAGGAACTAAAATTTGGGAAAGGAGTATATTAGATAAAGATATTCATGTAGGATGGATGGAAAGACTTTCTAAAAGAGAAAGTGAATACATCATGAAATATGGGTATTTAGAAGGAGAGTATTGGATATTGTGTATAGATAATGCTAAATTCATGAATCATTCTAAAGGAGCAAATACTTATAATACTTCTGAGGGAACTTACACTCTAAAAGACATTAGAGTAGGAGAAGAAATAACAACAGATTATTATAAAATTTGTGACTTTGTAGATAAACATGGACTTGGATTTGAAGAAAAATAAAATATTATGTCATGTCATAAAGAAAAATTTGATAAAAAAACAGCTAAAACAATTCTGAATAAATGTAAGAAGGAACATAGACCAGAATGTAGAATTTATGAATGTCCAGAGTGCAATGCCTGGCATTTAACTAGTGAAAAAGAATATGAAGAGAGGATATATTTAACAGAAGAAGATTTGATCTTTAAATCTAAATGGGAGGAATTAAAAAAGCCGTAAGAGTTTTTCTTACGGCTTTTACTTTTACAAGACTTCTCATTCTTTACTTATGCTTATCCCAAAAACCTTCTTTTAGAATAGGTCTTCCATATTCATTTAATAAAAAAGAACCATCTGAATTCTTTTGATAATCTTCTTCAAATGTGTTCACTGTAGCTCCTTGAGAAGCTGATGCAGCTTTAACATCTCTTATAATTGAAAATATCCATGCAAATGGAGCTAATTGTCTTTCAATCATAGAAAGCTCTTGCAAAGATAGGGTAAACACTGTATCAGGTTTAAAAATCTGATCTACAGGTTGTTTTACCACTTCTTCTTTTGGTTGTTGTTTTGTTGCCATTTTTAAATCTCTGTGTTTAAAATTGAATTTCTAAAGCTTAAAGCTTCTTTACAGGTTTCACAATATTTAGAGAATTTAACTCCATTCTTCATTACTCTTACTCTGTAAGTTTTACCTGCTTTGCAGATGTTGTTATACCTTGTTGATTGATACATTTGTTTTTAAATTTTGTTTAATTAATAAAGACAAATATAAACAAATATATTTAATAAACAAGGCAAATACAAAATTATTTTGACTTTTCTTGAATATATTTTTGTATTCCTTCAGGAAGGTCTTTTAAAGCAGCTTCTTGAAACTCGTTATTGTCTAGCTTAATAAACACTTGTGGAAAATAATAATACTTTTTATTACATTTTTCTGCTACTACTTCCATAAAAGAGTTTTGTTGGGAAGTTAATTTTAATGGTGGTTTTGTCATAAAAGCTAAAATAAAAATAAATTTGTTAAATAAAAATAAATCTGTATTGCATCAGAATAAATTGCTATGTTTGCATGAAACAAAAAAAGATGAGTAAATTTAAATATTATAAAATAGTTAAAAATGGTGTTACAACAGAGCTTCATCTTGAAGAACAAAGAGGAGAGTGTGTTGTAGCAAAAATCTACCCTAAATTACAACAAGAGGGTAAAAGCTATAAAGATGAAAATATAAAAGAATTAGAAAATCTTGATAAATGGAGAGAAGAAGGACTTAATACAAGTATTTTCACTAATTCCTCTTTTGAGCCGAAG
>Ga0315293_10005875_pt1 | contig 11524 bp, 15 predicted proteins | sample YL17G13_20_MG_FD_203071 | JGI IMG/M metagenome (GOLD analysis project Ga0315293, IMG submission 203071) | Sediment microbial communities from Yellowstone Lake, YNP, Wyoming, USA - YL17G13_20 | ecosystem: Environmental > Aquatic > Freshwater > Lake > Sediment | place: USA: Wyoming | collected... | reverse complement strand
GGCAAATAATCTTATCCTCTTTTTACTCAAAGTTTACTTTCATGAAGATCACCGATGCCTGTGTCTATCCGTACCCTTACGGGGATTCATCGGTGCGCCGGATGGCGCTGGAAGCCAAAGCTCTGGGATTTGACAGTCTTGTTGCCGCTGACACACCCTCTGGTGTGTTTTATGGGATTGAAATATACTCGGGAATCCTTATCCGGGACACTGCGGTAAGAGATCTCATAAGCCGCATCAAACGTGAGAGACACAATAAAGCAGTTGTATCAGTTCAGGCTGGTGATAACGGGTTCAACCGGTCAGTGATCAATCTTAAGGGGGTTCATATCCTCAGAGGCCTCCATTCCGCAGATAAAAATGCGTTCGATCACGTGGCGGCTAAGATGGCAGCTGATAACCGAGTTGCTATCGATCTTGACCTGTCGCCCCTCATCTCGGGGCGGGGCTTTACCCGCCAGCGCGTCATGCACCGGTACCGCGATATCCTGGTACTTAAGCGACGGTTTGAGTTCCCAATAACCCTCTCATCGCACGCCCGCTCAATTCTGGATATGCGTGCAGTCCGCGAGATTACAGGACTTTGTTCCCTCATTGGAATGGACATCCCCGATGTTGAAATGGCTTTTTTTGGTGTAGATATGATCACTGCTCCTCCCAATCCAGCAGTTAAGGTGATTTTATGAGTGTCCGCCCCCCCACATTGCGAGAGAAGCGCCGGTACCTTTTAGTCCATATCGAACCAGCGGGAACAATCATTGATCAAAAGGATCTGTATTACTCGGTATCTGACGCCACCACCTCTCTCTGGGGCGATGTGGTGACTGCAGTCATCACGTCAGCGGTGGTTGCTTCGGAGGGCCAGTATGTGATCATCCGGTGCCAACGGGGAACAGAGCAGGACCTCTCAGTCGCCCTCTCCACGATTACCACATGCTGCGATAACCCTATTGCCCTGCGAATGGTTGCTGCTTCGGGAACGATCGACACCCTGCGTGACAAGATACGAAGAGTAAAAACACCCGATCCAGAATCTATATCTCCGCGCGAATGCACATTTGATAAAAAAATGTTCCAAATAACCCAGTGTAACGGTCAGAAGGTTGATGTAATTGAAAAGGGATTTAAAAATACAAACCGATTGTTCTTGACAAGAGAAGATCTGGAGGAATTATAATGCAACCACAATATCAGATGGGATACGACAGGGCGATTACGGTCTTTTCTCCCGATGGCAGGCTTTACCAGGTGGAGTACGCCCGCGAGGCAGTAAAGCGCGGGACAACCGCAGTCGGTATCAAGGCAAAAGACGGTGTCGTCCTGATAGTTGATAAGCGCGTGAGCTCAAAGCTCCTCGAAGCATCATCTATCGAGAAAATTTTTAAAATTGATGAACATATCGGGGTCGCATCATCCGGACTCGTCGGAGATGCGCGGTCGCTTGTAGACCGGGCCCGGATAGAATGCCAGATAAACCGCGTCTCCTACGATGAGCCGATAGAAGTCGAAGCTCTAGCAAAAAAACTCTGTGACCACATGCAGACACTCACCCAGTACGGCGGCATACGCCCGTACGGGACAGCCTTGCTCGTTGCAGGTGTGAGTGATGGTGATTGTCGTCTTTTCGAAACCGATCCCTCCGGAACCCTTCTGGAATACAAAGCAACGGGTATTGGCATCGGACGCCCTGCGGCAATGAAGGTCTTTGAAGAGGAATACAATCCTGAATCAGAAATTAAGGATGTAATCCTTCTCGGGCTCAAGGCATTGCATTCCGCCACTGAGGGCAAGTTCGATGTAGACACCGTCGAAATCGGTGTGATCGGACGCGAGAACCCGGTTTTCCGCAAGATGAGTAAAGAAGAAGTTGCCACATTTGTCGGACAATTCAAACAGTGAACATCCATGATACCGCTCGATAAGGCAGTGGTAGCACGCCTTGAGAGTTTCGGAGAGCGCTTTGAGATTCTTGTTGACCCAAACCAGGCAGCACTGGTACGGCAGGGTCAGAAGGTCGATATCGAAGACGTAGTTGCAGCATTAAACGTCTTTGGCAACGCATCGCGGGGAACCCGGGCATCGGATGAATCGTTAGAAAAGGTATTCCATACCACAGAATTTGATACTGTTGCACGGCGGATTATCGTAAAAGGAGAGATCCATCTCACTTCCGAACAACGCAAACACATGATCGAGGAGAAGCGCAGGCAGGTGATCACCTTTATTGCAAGGAATGCCATTAACCCCCAGACTGGTCACCCGCACCCCCCTCACCGGATAGAGATGGCAATGGAAGAAGCGAGGGTTAACATCGATCCGTTCAAACATCTTGATGAACAGGTCAAAGAAACCGTCAAAGCGTTACGACCGCTTCTTCCAATCCGGTTTGAAGAACTCCGGCTTGCGATTCGTATTCCGGCGGATTTTGCTGCAAAAGCCTATGGGGACATTGCTGCAGGTTCCACGATGGAGAAAGAGGAGTGGCAGAAAGATGGTTCGTGGGTCTGCGTGGTTCGTATTCCGGCCGGGATCCAGGGAGAATTCTATGATCTCATTAATAAGCTCTCAAAAGGAGAAGGTCAGGTAAAAATCCTCAATCAAGTATATTAGTTACGGGGACAAATAAAAGAAGACAGATCGGTGGGTACGCATAATGGCAAGCTCGACTCATAAAGCAAAAGGAAAAGTAACAGGTAGTGCCGGACGTTTTGGCTGCCGGTACGGAAGATTTGTACGCAAGAGAGTAGCTGATATTGAAGCAATTTCAGGGGCCCTCCACCGCTGCCCGAAGTGTGACATGCAGTCCGTCCAGCGAAAGGGTACCGGTATCTGGGGATGCCGCAAATGCGGGTACAAGTTTGCCGGTGGGGCATATCAGCCGCAGACACCGGCCATGAAGATTGCCCAGCGCGCGATTGACCGGACCCTCGAACAGATCAAAGGATAATCCTGGATTAGAGTATGGCAAGTACGTACAAATGCGCACGGTGCAAGCAGAAAGTTGAGATAGACGTTAACGTTCGGTGCCCCTATTGTGGACACCGTATTCTGTTCAAAGAGCGTGGCGCTGCAATTAAAGAGATGAAAGCCCGTTAACTATTCTATCCGGCAAAAAAGCCGGAATAAAAAATATATTTATCATCTTTTTTATTCATATCCTGTGCGAGGCAATCCTGTGACACTTCACGAAGCGATCTTCCGGTTTTCGACATCCCACGCGCAGCTGATTTTCCATGCGCTGGCCCCGGAACTTTCCGACGAAGTGAATCCCCGCTCAATAACCCGGTGCTGGCTTGAAGGGACGGACACGCTTGTGCTCAACGTGGAGGCTCAGGATATTGCAGCACTCCGGGCTGCCCTCAATATGGTTCTTCGGCTTGTAAACGTCGCAGATGAGATGCAGGATCTCATGTAATTCCATTTAAGAGAATTTCATTTGAGTTTTTTGCAATCGACACATGAAAAGATATAATATACGATCTTTAATCAGAGACTTTTTGAATAATCCTTTTTATCAATTGGAACCGATAGTGTAAGAAGAGTAACAACCATGAACAATCTTTCACCCAAAGTGCAGAATCAGCTGGCCATGCTCCAGCAGATACAGCAGCAACTGCAGACTATTCTTTCGCAGAAAGCCCAGTACGAGATGGCAGTACGTGAGGCAAAACGTGCTCAGGAAGAGATTAGCGATTCTCCGGACGACGCAGTCATGTACATGAGCGTCGGTACGGTAATGATGCAGAAGAAAAAAGAGGTCGTGAACACAAAACTCTCCGAGAAGGTCGAGACGCTTGAGCTGCGCATCAAGTCTCTCGAAAAGCAGGAGAAGATGATGCAGGGAAAATTTGAGCAGTTGCAGGCGCAGATCAAGGCGGCAATCGAGGGCAAAGGTGCCCCGACGGCTGCATAATTGTTCATTTTTCCTCCCTGAAATAAAACAATAGTCCTTTAGACTCCCGGCAGGATTTTTCTGTATGCAGACAGCTGCGGATCGCACAAACCCGGACACAGGTCAACGACTACTGGCGATCAAGACAGCTGCCGATCATGCTGCACGTGCCCATAAGGGACAGTTTCGCAAGGACCGGAGAACCCCTTATATCATCCACCCTGCCCGGGTTGCCGCCCTTGTTGGGATGTTTGGCGGGACACACGTAGCCATCATAGCTGCGTGGCTGCATGATATCTATGAAGACTGTACCCCTGAATGGATTGTCCAGACGGAAGGATTTATAGCACACCTTCCTTTTTCCGATGATGAAAGAAATGACATCACCCTTATTGTGGATGCGCTGACCAAGAAAAATACGATCCGGGGCAAAGCAGCCCGTCTCTCCGACAGCATAGACCGTATCCTTGATGCACCCCCAGAGACAACGCTGATAAAATTATGCGACCGGATCGATAACTTTCTGGATTCCAGCCCCCGTTGCGGACAGTTCAGGAAACGCTATCTTACATCAACGGACGAGATCATCGACCGTCTCTCCACACGCGCCCAACTGTATGGTTACAACAACGCACTTGCTACCCTCAGGGAGATTCGCGCATCTTCGGAAAAAAAGGATTAGCGTTATTTCCGGCTGATCAGGTTGATCGCGTTGACCAGCGCCTCGACCGATGAAAGTACGATGTCATCACCGCTGCCGCTTGCATCAAAGATTTTACCGTGCTCGTCCTCGACGGCGATGGTCACGTGGCACATGGCATCTGATCCACCGGAGATTGCCTCGATGTTGAACTCCCTGAGCTGGAGACGCGAAGGTGTTATTCCCAGGATGGCATGGAGTGCTGCATCAACCGGGCCATTGCCCACACTGGAGAAGACATGCTCTTTCCCATTGACTTTTGCTTTCACGCTCGCCGTCGGGATTACGTGGTTGCCGGTCATAATCGCAATATCCACAAGTTCAAACATTTTGTGGTTCAGTTCTGTACCCATCACACTATCAGCAATCTCGTAAAGATCAGCGTCGGTCACCCGTTTTCCCTTGTTTGCAACCGCTTTGACTTTCTCGACGATTACATCCAGCTGCGTGTCTGATGGTTTGATATGAACCTCAGAAAGCATCTGGTACACCGCATGCCTTCCCACGTGTTTTCCGAGGGTTAATCTCCTGCGGTGCCCGACCATTTCCGGTGTCATGATACCGGGTTCAAATGTTGCGGTATTCTTGATAACACCGTGTGAGTGGATGCCACTCTCGTGTGAAAAGACATTCTCACCAACAACCGGCTGGGTAGGTGGGATGCTGATACCGCTGAACCGGGAGATTAGATGCGACGTCTCGACCAGTCGCTCCTTTTGTATCCCGGTTTTTATCCGGTATATCGCCTCCAGGATCATCACCGTCTGCGCAAGGTCGGCGTTTCCTGCCCGCTCACCCAGCCCGTTCACGGTGACCTGCACCTGTGATGCACCCGCTTCGACAGCCGCGATTGTGTTTGCGACTGCGAGCCCGAAGTCGTTGTGGCAGTGCACGTCAATAGGACAATCCACCTCCCGGGCGATCCGTGTGACGAGTGTTTTCATACCGGAAGGTGATATCACACCAACGGTATCCGGTACGTTAATGATGGTGGCGCCGGCATTTGCTGCTGTCTGGAAGACTTCGATAAGATAGTCCCCGTCAGTCCTTGTTGCATCCATCGCAGAGAACATGCACAGGTCCGTGTGGTCGCGGATATAATGGATAATATCAGCAGTAATCCCGAGCACTTCTTCCCGGCTCTTGTTGATCGTGTTCTCCCGCTGGATATCTGATGTCGGGATAAAGACGTGCACCATGTCCACATCACAATCAAGGCATACGTCGACATCGGCTTTTACTGAACGGGCGAGTCCGCAAATCTTCGCTTCAAGACCGATCTTTTTAATAGCGGTCACCGTCTCTTTCTCGGCTTTCGATGATGCAGGGAATCCTGCCTCGATTACATGGACGCCGATATCAGAGAGCTGACGTGCGATCTGGAGTTTCTGTTCAAAGGTGAATGCAATCCCCGGGGTTTGTTCCCCGTCCCGGAGCGTAGTGTCAAAAACAGTCACTTCTTCATGAGCATGGCTATCGGTGAAGAAGGCGATCCCCCGCAACATCCTTGCGAGCAGTCATACATCTCTATGAGCATGCGGATTATTTAAATAATACCCAGAAATTATTGAAATCCGGGTAAATATTGCCATTTTTCTCTTATCTTTAACGATACGTTTAATACCAAACTATTCCAACATTTAGAGCACAGTGCCCCGCCTTAACTCAGCTCGGTAGAGTGCGCGGCTGTAGTATGGTTTACCGGTATCGGTAACTGCGCGGCTACCGCGATGTCCCCGGTTCGAATCCGGGAGGCGGGACATTTGTTCAAAATCGAGCCCAGGTAGTGTAGTGGCCCATCATGTTTGCCTGTCACGCAAACGACTCGGATTCGAATTCCGACCTGGGCGTTGTTTTTAATGGTCTTTGGTTATACGGGCAGGTTTTTTTTATTAAAATGTTAAATTTTTTTATCGAGATTGTTATTTCCCATTATTATAATGAAAATTTAAAAGTCTGATTCATTCAACCCGGTAGCCTTTGTCTTCCAGATACTTCTGCAACCATATTTCCGCATCTTCAGAAAGATGCGAAACTCTTCGCTCCGCCTCCTCCCACTCACTCCTCAATTCGGGATCGTTTGAATGGAGAGACAGATCTCCCGTTACAGTTCCTATCAGGTTCCCCAGCGAATCGAAGATTCGCATGACCACACACCGGTAGTTTTTACACTGGCAGGGACTCGTTCCATGGATCACGCACCGTATAAGATTTCCATCGGGCCGGAGAAACCGGCAGGCAATCGGGTGCTGATCCGTAAATGTGTGATCCAGAAAGATCTCGTGCTTATCGTCATCGATTCGGGCGATGAACGGTGTGCCGGTCGAAACAGACTCGCATGCAAATTCAAAGGGACCTATCTGGTGTTCGATTACGATGTAGTCGCCCATATGCATACAGCATGTTCCGCATTGCCGGCAGATAAACACCATCAGAATTCACTTATATGATAGAGTTTTTTTTCGTGAACTAAAATAAATAGGGGTAGTGTTGGCTGGCCGGAGGTTTATCAGGAAATGAGGATGCAAGACGGGCAGAACGAATAAAAAATGAGTATAAGGATTAATGACCAATACCAGTTTTTACCTATTGTACACCCTGGCACAAGGAATATAAAATGGTGCCGGAGTTGATACTCTGTTTTGATCCCGAGCACAAGCACTATTATTTCTGGGGTAAAACATTATGCAAAGGTGAAACAATATGCCAAAAAACAGCATTGCAATGCTTGACAAGGATCATCACATCCACCTGATCCCGGCCGAACGCGTACTCATGATGAGTCTCGAACACTCAACAATAAAAAAGGTTGAAAACGAACGTTACGAGGTAGAATGTTACCTTAAACTCTCGGTGGAAGGCTTCCCCCACCCGCTCGAAGACGTGATCAGGTTCGCATTTGCAGCACCTAAAATTCCCGGCCAGCAGATGATGACCGAACTCACTTTTGTGCAAAATCATATTATCAAGTACATCTTTGACAAGGGACTTTCCGGGGAGCTCTGCAGTTGTGCACCGGATGATCCGATTTCAAGGGAATGCGGGATCACGATTTCATCTGAGATCAAGACTCAGATGCTTGCATCAAGGCAGCTTAAAGAAGTTCTCGCACGTCATGGGGCACTCCCCGATACCATCGCTTTCCTGAAGTGAGGGAATCTTTATATTTTTTTGAAATGAATCCAGTTCTTTTGAGGGGAAACTCAAAAAAATCGCATTAGCTCCTTTTCACTATCTGTGCCACAAAAAGGTTGCATGGAGATGAATTGAATGAGGCACAAAATCTCTGCACCCGATCGGATCATTAGCGGTCATTGACCTAACCTTTCCCTGATGATAATATGGGTATGCATTTCCCCGGGGATCGTTCAGAAGCCCGGAAATCTGGTGATGGTCACTGTCTGGAGGTATACTGGAAAAATCTCCCTTCATATAATTATAATAATTGAGTAGTCTGATCTATCCATGCATGGTGTGTAGTCCGGGCAAAATTTCAATTAACTATCTTTTTCTAAAGAGACCTACATTTTTTAAGGTAGAATGGGGTAATGTGTGGTATAATGGGTGATCCAGAACTGCGTAGTGATGAGTCTGTTCTCCTCCGGACTCAGGGAATCTTTGTCAAGTCGATCCCGTTTGAAGGTATTCTTACCAACAAACGGATCATCCTTGTCGACAGGGCTACCAATATTATTCCACTAAAAGAGATTTCGCTTGTCACGCTTAAAGATTTTCAAGCAGGCGAGAATGCGATCCGCGACCAGATAATAACCCTGTCTGTAATGGCTAAGACGGGTGAGACACGGCAGATGATCCTCACCTTCTCGCGTCAAACAGGAGGGAACCGGATCAAGGAGCGGGATGACTGGATGAGGGTACTAAAAGAGAACACCTCGTCGTCATTCGAACAGGTCATTCGTAAAGTAATGCCAGGTGCCGGGCAGTCTCCTAAAAAAACTACTCGCGCTGCTCCACCACGGATAGAGGTTATCAGTTCTCCCGTTCCGCACAATGAACCGGCTACAGAGAAAACTGCAGTGAAGAAAGAAGGAGAAGATATCGTCCCAATCAAAAAGATTGTTATGACCAGCCCAGCTCCTTCTTCCTCATTCTCCGCAGTAAAAGAATCTGACGCTTCACCACCCGGCTTTGGTACCTATTGTTCACGGTGTGGAACCCGCGTGCCGGATGTATCGAGGTTTTGCAACCGCTGTGGATCCCAGATCGTTGTTCCTGGTAACTTGGCAGAACCCATAACACCAAAAGCCGCAGCACCCTCACCGACTGTTGCGGAACAATCAGCAAGAACTATTCAGCCGATCGAAAAGGGTATCCCTACAATAGAACCCTTCATTATACCCTCCCTTGCCAGTGTACCATCCAATTCCCCGGGGGAAGCTCCACAGCAACCAGAGACCCCCCGGGAACAGACCCCCATTGTCAGACCCCCGGAATTAATTCCGTCATGGTCGGATACAAACTTCCCGGCAACAGATGAGATACCTGAACCGTCACGGCCGGTTATCATTGACTCCCCCAATTCCGAACCGATGGCCCCTTCAGGGAAACCTCCCGTTCCGGAAAAGCCATGGGAAGGGCTTAGCTTTAAACCGGGAAAAAAAGTAATTCTCGGCATAATCGTGGTCATAATTATTGTAGCCGTTGTTTTGGGTGCATTTTTCCTCTACCCGATGATTTCAAATAGTGAAGGTAACGGAACTGCACTCAACACTGTTCCAACGATTACAAAAAATTCAGGAACGACCGTTATTCCAACCAAGACGCTAAAACCCACAGCGACCGTAACGTATCGCCCTTCTCCCGGAAACAGCGGTTCAACGGATGGTTTATAATATTCTTGGGACTGCTAATAAACCTGAAACCGGCAACATCGCATCCCAAAAATTCCGGATACATCCTTTTTTCCCGATATGTTTTTTACATTGAGTAATTCATCATTCATGAGAATTTTCTATGGTAAAAAGGCAGATCTTCCCGCTTAACACCCCTTTCAAACCCTCAGTTGCCCTTACAACATGGTTCATTGTTGACTTCATCCTGGTTATCCTTCTCATCCTCACCTGCACGATAGTCCCTGTGATAATTGCTTCAGAGTCAGACTGGATTATTACGGGTCTTACCCTTACAGGAGTGCTTATCCTTCTTGTGATCTTTGTTGCCTCGGTCCGGCTCTATTACGTAAGCATGTGGTATGAGCTAAAGGATGATGAGATGAGCTGGAAACGGGGTGTCTGGTTCCGCAGGACAGGCATTCTCCCCTATAACCGTATAACAAACCTTGATGTAATCCAGGGTCCTGTGATGCGAATGCTGGGGATTTCCACGCTCTCCATCCAGACAGCGGGATATTTTTGGGCAGGCTGTTCCGGAGATTCGGATTGAGGGCATTGAACATGCGGATGATTTGCGTGAATTAATCCGCTCACTGGTGCGACAATCAGGAGTGCATAGTGACGGTACAGGAGGAGGAGCCCCTCCAGTTACCGTACCAACCGATCAGAAAATAATCGAAGAACTGGTAAAAATTCGTACATTGCTTGAGCAGAAAAAAAAAATAACGATCTTTTTAAAAAACAATTATTTTTTCTCTGATAGTTCCTGTGGAGCTGCACCTTTCCTGCTTTTTCTCCAGCGGTAGATTGCATACCCGGCACCACCAACGATGATAAGCGGAAGCAACGTGAAAAGGATGATAATGATGGCATCGATCATGCCAAAGAACCCGGCGATCCCCTCATTAATGGTCGAAATGAAGTTATGACCGGTCTCACCACCAACCGGTTCGGGTTCCTGGAGGTTTACGGTGATTGTGGAGAGGTCGATTCGGCTGTCAAGGTATTTCAGCCTGCCCTCAAGACGGTTCAGTTCTGTCTGGACCCGGTCGATCTGCTGCTGGACGGTTATAACATCCTCAACTTTCACTGCCTTTTTCATGATCTCATTATATTGGGCAAGCTGGTTCTGGTAGGAGATTTTCTGTGCCTGGAGATCGACATACTCCTCAGTCACGTCCTGCCCCTGCGTGGAGACCGATTTGACTGTGCCGATTGCCTTGACACCGGTGAGTGTGTTTTCAAATTCTGCCGCAGGAACCCGGAGTATCACTGTACCAGAGAGACGGTTATTGTAATTTTTCTGGATACTTGTGGAGGATAAATAGCCTCCCTTCTGAGATGCAAGGTTTTTGAGAGTCTCTACTGATCCGGGTACATCTTTTACTTCAGTAGTCAGGTAAGCAGTTTTGATGATCTTCGTCTCTATAGCGGATATGCCCAAACCCGATTGCGATGGAGCGCTCGTAGGCATTGGTAGGGAAGATGCGTCACTGGCATACGCCATCTTGGATTCGGACGGTAAGCGTCCATTGCTCATATCCTGCGATGTGGATGACGGATCAAAACCTGCGGTCGGAAATCCCATGCATCCGGCTGCCGCAACCATTGCAATACATACTAAAAAAAGTGCGATGATTTTGTCATTCATACACAATGCATCACTGTGTGAAATATTTATATCCGTCGTAAACTGCGAATTGGTTCGCAGTTATCCCTCCCTTGTTATTTTTTGGGATTCTTACAATTCCTTTTATTTAAGCGATGAAGTAAAAACAATTATTGTGAAAAAGGGAACAGTGACTGTCCCCTCATTATTGCCCCTGAGTTTATAATGATGATGGCATATTTCCTGTTCCCTGTTTATCGCATTCGGGAGAGTTGAAGCAATAGATGAAACCCCATCATAAAAATGCATATCAGAAAAAATCTGCTTAACAACTTCAGTACAGCTTCGATTTTGAGTTTGTCAACCTGTGATCGCCCTTATATAACAATACGGGAGATACTTCATGGTGAATTTATGGTTGAAGTAAACATACCCGAAAAACCGGACGGGGCAGAGGAACTTGAGAAGCT
>Ga0315293_10005874_pt1 | contig 11525 bp, 10 predicted proteins | sample YL17G13_20_MG_FD_203071 | JGI IMG/M metagenome (GOLD analysis project Ga0315293, IMG submission 203071) | Sediment microbial communities from Yellowstone Lake, YNP, Wyoming, USA - YL17G13_20 | ecosystem: Environmental > Aquatic > Freshwater > Lake > Sediment | place: USA: Wyoming | collected... | reverse complement strand
TTTTTTCACATACATATCGTAGTGGCGCGCGCTGTTTTGCTTCTTAGGCTTGAATGGGTTTTCTAGCCTTCAGCTACATAGCTTGTTTTGTTTGATTGAGGATATTGAATCCTGTCAGATGGATTTGGCTTCCACATTTATTGCATTGGATTACTATCTTTTCCAGATAGTTTCCTTTCATGACTGGTTCTAGGATTGTATAGGTTTCATCTGATTTATCATCAGGTGAAATCCCAGTTTCACATTTCGGGCATTTGATATCGCCTTTCCCTTTAGCCTTAGCCAAATTAATCATATGAAATCTGACGTTCTGCATTCTCATCCTCCCCATTTGCCCAATAATCAGATGGCTCTACCGAATCTAAATCCTTTATGGAACAATCTTTCATGCCACCCATTTCAGAGATCTGCCACGCTGAAGAGCTCAACTCTTAAAGGACTTGATGCTTTGTTTTATCCTAAGAGCGTTTGTCAAAAGCAAATGACCTTTTAACCTTCAATGGAAGCTCTCAGGTCGCTCGAAAATATAACAAGTATTGGACTTGACCCCATTTGAGGTCTAATCTCTCCCGGCCCTTTTCTGCTGGACAATCTGGAGTAATGGGGAGAACCCAGCGTCTTAAACACTCTACTAATTTAAGGTCTTGAACCCGTTTGGGGGTTTATCCCAGCGGTTCACGAAATGGGGGTCAACGAGTGCTTATCCGAGCACATGTGGTGGGAAGATCAATGTTGTAAGTTTGGTGTTGTTTTCAATGATAGAACGTTCTTTCAAAAGTTTTATCTCTGCGTTGCACACTATTTTATATTGAGGGAATCCGTTGAGGATAATGCTTTTTGGAATAGCAATGATTCTGCTATTGGCTGGTACGCTTCTGATAATATCTGAATTTCGCTCTGTAAAGTCTGAGTCTATTACGATTATAGTTCCCGATGATTATCCAACAATCCAAGAAGCCATAAACAATGCAAACAGTGGAGACACAGTCTTCGTCAGAAATGGAACATACTATGAACACCTGAATGTGAACAAGACGATAGAACTTCTTGGCGAAAATAGGAACGCTACAATAATAGATGGAAATTCGACAGGGACAGTCGTTCTGCTAAGAAGAAGCAACATCACAATACAGAACTTCACAATTAGAAACAGCGGCCCGGCGGGGGTTGAAAGTGGCATCTGGGCATACTATAGTGTCAATAACTCCAAGATTATCGGAAATCTTGTCACCAATTGCTGCTGGGCGATAAGAGCTGAGAACGGAGCTTTCAACTCTACTATTTGCGGCAACATCGCAGAGAGAAGCCATTGCGGGGCTCTTCTCCTTGGAGCAAGCAATTGCAGAATTTCTTCAAACATCCTGAATCGAAACGACTTTTGCGGTGTTTGGCTTATCAATGCAGCAGAAAGCAATGTTTCAGACAACTACATAAGTGAAAATGGCTATTTACTGTCGGGCTACGGTATCTGTATAGAGCGTGGCTCACCAATTAATATAACCAACTTTGTCGACCACAACAACTTCATAGACAATAGACAGCAGGCATATTGTAAGCCTAACCCTCCTGAATGGGAAGGTACGTTGAAAGTCATATGGGACAATGGTTATCCGTCTGGCGGAAACTGCTGGAGCGACTATGCAGGCGTTGACTTTTGCAGTGGGTCTTATCAGAATGAGAGTGGCAGCGACGGAATAGGCGATACGCCATACGTTATTGACGCAGACAACCAAGACAACTATCCGCTTATGAACCCGTGGCCTTCTGGTTGGAAACTCGACTTTACAGGACCGACAACACACCCGATTGTTGACTTCGCCGTTTACAATGGAAGTCTATATGCTGCAGCCGACAACAAGCTCTATGTGAAGGATGGAAGCATATGGAGCCCTATAGACGCGTCCACTTTCGTGACTTCGCTTGAATCCTTCGGAGACAAACTCGTTGTCGGCGGACAGGGCGGACTGTACTGCTACGATGGGACATCGTTTAGCCAGATCTTCTCAGTGCCCACTTACATCAAAGTGCTCGGAAGCTTCAATAATACGCTTTACGCTGGAACCATGCTTGATAATCCGCCGAAACTTTACTACTGCGACGGTTCAGCTGACAATCCAAGCGACTGGTATATTGACACAGACTTTTCAGATGTGCTGAACTTCTCTGGTCCTTTCGGAAGCATAGATTCGTTTGCTGCCTATGGCACTAGCGCAGATGCTGATTGGCCATCTTTCTTACACGATGCTCAGCACACGGGGTTTTCTAGCTCTACAGTTGCAGGCACCAACCAGACATCGTGGGCATTTGCTTTCAGTGCAAACCAGATTGCTTCCCCAGCAGCGGAGAGTGGCAAAGTCTTCATATGCACGGATTCAGGGACAGTCTATGCCTTTAATGCCTATACAGGAAGCATAGTATGGAGTTCTCAAATTGGCAGTGGCCCCACATTTGTATCGCCTTGCGTGGCGGAAGGCATAGTCTTCGTAGGCTGCTATGATGGGAATTATCAAACCGTCTTTCGGGCACTGGACCAGAACACTGGAGAAGAAATCTGGAATTTCACAATCCAATTCTCCCCACTCGGCTTCCCCCAACATATTGCCTTAACCTACTCAGACGGAAAAGTATTTGCTGGTCAAGTCGGGGATGCGAAGATCTACGCTTTGAATGCTACTAGTGGTGAACTCATCTGGAGTTACGACATAGGTGTCGGTCCTGGAAGCAAGCCTCAGTCCAATCCTGCAGTGTCTGATGGGATGCTGGTCGTCGGTTCGCAGGATTGCAGGATCTATGCACTGAATGCAACCACTGGATTCCACATTTGGAACTTCACAAGTGAAGGTCCCGTAAGGAGCTCTCCCGCTATTTCAGGTGGAGCAGTCTTTGTTACATCATCGGACGGCAATCTTTATGCCCTCAATCAGACGACGGGAGGGCTTTTGTGGAACGTCACTTGTATCAGTCTCATGAGTTCCCCCGCTCTTTCTGATGGATTGGTCTTTGTCGGATTCGAAGCCTTTAATGCGAGCACTGGTGAGCTTGTCTGGCGCAATTCGTTAGATTCGACATCATCGTCGCCTGCGGTTGCTGATTCCAAAGTTTTGGTTTGCTCGGATGCATGTGACATTTTTGCTCTGGACAGGATGACTGGAGAGAAATTGTGGAGTTTTGAGACGGGAACTCCAAGAGCCATGTTCACGTCGCCTGTTGTTGCATACGGCAACGTATACGTTGGGTTAGGGTCGGCTCTCTACTCCTTTGGTAATCCTCTAATTGGCAAACTCTATCTTACATCAGGAAATTGTGTATACTCTTATGATGGAGAGATTTGGCGTATCATCAAGTCTTGCGACGATGCCCGCTCTTTTTCGGATATGGAAGTCTATGATGGTAAGCTATATCTTTCAACAATAGATCAAGGCTGGAGAAAACCTCTCTACCAAGGAGGCACAGGGTTCAGCGGTCGAGTAATCGAATTCGACGGAAGCATCTGGACAACCATACTTGACCATGACTATTGGATCTATTCGCTCGGAGTCTATGATGGCAAACTGTACGCTGGAACCGCTAACAACATCTTCACGTACAACGGCTCAACATGGGAAACCTCGTTCAACGCCACTGAAGGAGCGTACTATGCTCTGTGTTTCGAGAATTACGATGGCAAGATCTACGTTGGAATGGGCAACGGCTACATATTCGCAGACCCAGCACCACTCAAAGCAGAACATGAAACCATAGTAGTTCCAGAGTTTCCATCAACAACCATCCTAGCAGTCTTCATGGCTCTAACCATGCTTGCAGCAGCCTTGACTAGAAAGAAACGGACCAAAAGGTTCAGCTAGACATCTATTCCCTATTTTCTTTCCAGAACAGGTAGGCTTTTGTCTGCATCAGGAACCCGCAGATCTTGATGAGCCCTGCAAGCTGCCCCAAGGTCGCAGCACTCGCGACAATAGCCGTACCACCGCACCAAGACTGCTCTTGAGAAAACGAAACTAAAGAGCCACTCCCTTTCCTTTTTCTTATTCTCTTTTCCAAAATAGGTAAACTTCTACTTGCAATAACAAAGCCGTGACATGGATCAACGCGCGCGTTGAGTGGGGAAAATGGAACAATGCAAGGCTGGTTAGGGAAAATGTTGCGGAAGAATTGGAGAAAATGAAACGACGGGAAGGTCGACGACCCAAAGCCTAAGTTAGGCATTCACGAAAGCGCGTGGAATCGTGTGACTTGACCTCATTTGGGTATGAGTCCGGTAGAGACCCGCGCCGATTCAGGTTCGAATCCAGTAAGAACTATCCGTTAACTTGCTTACAGCGAATAGACATCGGAGTCCTTGAAACCCATTCTAAACAAAGCATCTCGAACGGCGTGTCTAGCATGACTCACGTCATTTTTGTCAAGACACATCAAAGCGTATCTCAAGCAAGCTAGTGCTGTCTTATAATTTGGGTCTAATTCCTCTATTTTCGTCGTCATTTCACCTCCAGATTCACCAACTTGGTGTAAATTACTATTTCCACCCTCTTGATTTAAGCACTTGTCATATATCGTTACAAAGCGCCTGCGCGCGCAAATCTTAAACACTGCAATCATGAAGAAGCTATTGGTGCACGCACGCTAATTGGTGAAATGAGAATGAGCGGAGGAGAACGATGGGAATCCAAATACGTGGAATGGTACCGTATTATCGAAAGAGTTTTCGGGACATATGTCCCGCACTTGTCCGATGACGAGATTCCAAGGTATGTTTCTAGCAAGGATTGGATGATAATTCCCCTCCCAGGGGAAACTGACAAGAACAAAGCGAAACTTGCGCCGAGACCCAACCTCTACATTGACCTGTCTACGGACAACGCGATAAGATTTGGAATAGTATACGAAAAACTGGACAGCGTAGCACAATTAAGGAGCATATTGTTGCCGTTCAACGAGTGGGAAAGGAAAGAGCTGATCACGAAATTGGCCACCCTTGATGATAGCTTTGTAACGACTGTTGACAGAAAGGTCAAAGAGCATCATCCGAAGGAAACGCCAGATTATACCACAGTCTACGAACACAAGTGCAATACGGTAGATTCTGAGGAATTCGTCAATGTTTTCAAAGCAGTAGACAAGATTCTTGATGCACGAGACGTTTTAGATAGCAAAAGGAAATACCAATTGGCTCCTACCATTGGTCTCGTATATGGTAGAATCAAGCGTGATGAAAATGCATTCACACAAGCTCTAAGCAAAATAAAACCGATCTACGAAATGACCGTCAAAGCAAAAACTGAAGAAGAGTATGAAGTCTGTTGAGAATGCCTATGTTTCAAGTGCTCCGAGAAGGAGGAACAAGGCTGCAGATGTCCCTGTCCTGGCTATCCGAAATCTCCTGACATCACAACCTTGTGCAATCTTCGAAAAAGGGGAACCGAAGCATCTGCCACCTAGTTCGCCGGGACGTCTAGCGCGCATGCCTGTTGAGACTGTGTGAAAACTCAAATTTAGCTCAGGAAATTGCCTTTTATATGTATAGAACACTTCTTGAAGCCTGTCTTTTGCACATAAAACCAGCAATTTTCTGAAATTGAGCCGAGTTTTCACACAGTCTGTGTTCCTAAATTAGTTTGCGAAGTACCTTATGCTTCTTGCTTTGGCTGGTTTGTGAGTATTTGTGGGGGCTTGAGCTGTGAATAGCATGATGAGCAAGCAAAGTTGAGCGTGAAACGTGATTTTAGCGAGTCCTCCCACTTCTTCGTTTATCTCTCATATGTCCATTCAGTCCACACAATAGAAATAGTTGGAACAACGGCAATACTCGAATTCCCCTCGGTTTCAATGCTCCTAATACTGCTAGCCCTGGTTGTGCTTCTATATGGGTTTGTCCGAATAGGCGGGTCGAACTTGATAGCCGGAAATCGTTTCCATAGAAATAGAGCGGCCTCAGAATCAAGGCCGCAAATGGAATCTTGTTAATAGTCATATTTCTCACTTGATTCGTCTTGTCTACAATTATCCTATTCTTAGTTGCTCGATCTCCTTCTTCAGCTCCTCCATATATTCCACTTTGTTCGAATAGAATACTATCGAGCCGCTATGGGCACTGGGAACTGTGTCTTTCCATGAACCTTGCATCGTTTGAGGTTTTTGGAAGCGACCTCTTCTTTCAGATAGCGTTAGCTCCATCATGCCATTAGTTATACGGTTTATTTTTCTAGTATGACCTTCGCTTTGGTAGAAAACCAACAACTGAGCATGGTCAAGATATGTTGCCAACGAATGGAAACTTGAACGGAATACATTGTCTTCATCCAGACTCGCAGCGGTAAAAGTAAGTGCGCCTAACTCATTTGTTATACACACTTCACCGTGTCTAATTCCTTTTGCCGGTTTTTCTATTCTTATTATGTAATACCATGTTCCTCGAAGGGATTGAATCGGAGAAAGAACAGGAAATAGAAACCTGCTATAGAAGATTTCGATTAATAGGACGAGCAAATGGAGCATTTTAGCTATGGGGAAAAACTTAGAAAGGAGCAATAGAAAACTGAGAGTGGTTGAACTAGGATCCCCGCATTCGCAATCGCCTGTTCTGGTTCCAATAGCATCCAGCTATGTAAAGTGGCAGAACTGCTGCCCAAAGGAGAGCAAACGGAACAATCGCGGGTTGTACGAATAGCCTTGTTTTTTCATTGACACTTGAAAACATGCAAAATGTGATGAATACACCTGTGCCGACCAGTCCAACCAGAGAACCATGAATTGCAGCATATTTCCAAGGAACCGTGTTGATAGCCCCTGGATGCAAATCGTGCTCGAAACAGTAGGCAATTATCGATCCTAAGAATATCATCAAAGGCAGAGCGATATCAGTGTAGGCTCCTGCAACAAGTAGTCCGCTTAACACACAGAGCCAAGCAAGTTTTACTTTGTCGGAAAGATAGCATTGAATATTAGCATCCCTGTGTTTCATTCTGGGCTGGCTAGCATATCTCGCCATCGAAAGAATTACGACTGCATTTACAGTGATAAGCAGAGCCAAAGCGAAAACACGCGAGAAGACTGGTTCCAAAAACAGAAAATCAAAGAGAAGTCGCATAGTGTGGGGTGCAAAGACAGAATAGAGTATGTTCATTCTAGAGCTCCGTAAGGTCATAAAAACATACAGAAAAGAAACAGCAAAAATAGTTAAGCTCTCCCTCGGAATCTCCCTATACGTGAATATCGCTTGCTCTGAAGCTGTCATTAATTGCACTTGAGAATTCAGTCTCCTCATTATTAAAATTCCCAGAAGTAGAATGTACCAACCGGAGAACAACAGCCAAGTAAAAAAGAGGTAAGGGTAGAGGAGGGATACCACGAGAAACAAACAAGAAAAACATATTGTGACTGCCCCTAGAAACCACACCGAACGCCCTCGAGATCCTCCTAATGCACCTAAAGAAAAAGTACTCCAGAAAAGACGTTTGTCTTTTACTTCGTCGATGCTTGAAGCTGCTTTTCTCAGTCGCCCAGAAACGCTGATACGACGATGTACCAGAATCTCATAAATGAACCATCCAACCACAAAGGCAACATATGCATAATCTATTATCCACATAACTAGCCAAAAGGTAAACAGTGCTGCACAAAACACTGCAATCTGTTCACCTATCTGAAAAGTGACTAGGAAGCGGCGAGTTCCTCCGTGGTTCAGGTATTCCTGATCGATACGAAGATCGTCAGACGTTTCTGTTTTCGACAATATTCTTTCAAGCGTGGTATCTCTTTTTCTGAGAAGCCTTACACCAACAAGAAAGCTAGCAAACATCACACCTGCAAAAGATATGAGAATAAAATGAGCCACACTAAATCCTGTCGGTATTGTTCCTTGGAGAGGAGACGGTAACAAGAGGGTTGGCGCTAACAACAGAAGCATGACAAACAGAAATGAAGGTAGCAAGACAAGGCTGAGCCTTAGCACAAGGTCATTCTTGAAAATCCTTGTACCAAAGTGCCGGTTCAGCAAATTAGGCACTTTCGTGAACAAGAAATACAGATATAGAACAACTCCTACGAGGGTTGAAACATTGTTCAAAACCAGGGCAGCTTTGCTTATTAGCTTCAAAAAAACTGCGAAAAATAAAGTAACCGCAAATTTCGGGATTCTCATTGCTCAGTCCAGATCTGACTAGATGCACTCACCTATTATCTGGATACCCAGAAGAAGGATAAATCTTTCGTCGGTTGCCAAATCCGCTCTCTTTCTTCTTTGGCGTCAAGAACCATTTGAGCTCAAGCCATAAGCAAATGCAAAGAAGTATTATGTGAGCCAAAGTGAATCTGTCGAAATTGATATCCGTAACTGGATTCCAGTTCGAATCACCCGGTATAGAGTTGAAAGCTAGGGCCACAGTTGTGATGTCAAAAATGTCAACAATATCGTCAGCGTTGCGCGCATGCGTGTTCCTAAATTCCTTCTCTAGAAGTGCAATATGGCCGAATTGCTGCGTCATGACGCTTGTCAAGGCTCGTGAGGATGATGGTTGTACGTAGCAACACAATTACATTCCATACTCGTCATCTCTTTCAAATACCGCGATCATGACGCGGTCGTGAGCATTCGCAGCAAACGACTGAAATGATTGAGCAGACTTCTCGCAACAAAAACATATATTTCAATAACGCGAATTGAACCTTGATGGGATAATTCAATGCATAATGAGTTGTTGAAAAAATGCATATACTAGATGCACTAACTGCTGATGAGCGCTCATTGGCAATACAGTATCAGCTTAAAGAGTATTTTGATCGTAGTGAAAATTTCCTTTCGTTTGTCGTTTGTGTAAAAGGAATCACCTTGCGTAAGTTGGGAGAAGTTGGGCCAGTAGATTTGGCAAAGGATAAATTCTCCGAAGTTATTGAGATTTTTCTTGAGCACAGCGATGAACTGTATAGATATGTGAATGGCATATGTTCTGCTCAGAATGGAAACAAAAATGTTTTCCATGCGGACTGGAAACGTATTTGTTCTGTTTGTTCAAAAATCGTGATTCAAATGGGATGGGAATATGAAGGAAAAGAATGAGAACCTTCTACAAGATGTTGCTCTGGAAATTGAAGAAAAGGCAATAGAATTAGGGGTGATAACTAGACCGCTTGATGCTGATAACCGAGCTTTATTGGTTTCGAGGTTTAGTAGACTCATCATTGACACATTGGCAATGCCTTCGGAAGTCCTAATCAAGAAGAGGCATAGACGTCATGAAGACAAAAGCCGCGAACCTGTATCTGGTCATGGCCTCTATTCTGTCTGGATCAAGATTGATGAAACTTTGCCTTGGATTGAGTTGAAAAAGTTGTATCCATCCAGAAACGATGCGTGTGAGGCAGCTGAGGATTTCCTAAGGAGTATGCAAATGAAGATCGTGCGTGTACCTGCTCGACAGTCCCTTGAGAGAAGCAAGCTCATCCAACAAATACTGAATGTGCGGAAATCTGAAAAGGAATCGTCAAAGCCATAGCTGTGAGGAGACAAAATGATCATATTCATTGGTGCTGGCGTATCAAAGCTATTTGGAATCCCAGACACGAAAGGGTTCATTGATATTTTTGACAGGGATCCCGACATATCAAGCGACGAGGTTTATAATCGTATCAAGAGAAGCTTTGAAGGAGCACGAGCGAGATTCGGAGATGACTTTGATCTTGAAGTTCTGATGACCATACTAGATGACCTTAGTAGAGACGAGGATGAGCTTTGGAGGAGAATGTCTCCTCAGACAGCGAAATTCCTGTTTAGGAATTCTGGCCAGATTAATTATTTACAAGACGAGAAGATCAAGAAAGCATCAAGGCTTTTGCTTAGTCGAATTAAGGAAATCATAGTCAGTGAATGCTTTAAAGCTGACGATGAGAAGCAGGAAAAAATATTGGAAGTCTATGACGGGTTGATGAAAATCTTGTCTCGGCGTTTTGATGCTGACTTATCAGGAGATAGAAAGATAAATTACCCTAAACATTTGAAGATTTTTACGACTAATTACGACAGGTGCATTGAGACATATCTTGGTATACGTCAAATAGACTTCACTCAAGGATTGAAACAGAGGTTTGGTCAAAACCTTTTTGATGTATCCTCCTACACTGAAGCTGAGCAAGACATCAAAGTTTTCAAACTACATGGTAGCGTTGACTTGTTCAACATTAAGGGCATTATTAGACAAAGAAGACATAATGAGATCATAGGAGAAGAAGTGATCTATTTCCCAATAGAGTTTAGTGGGTACAATCGTGTGATCGAAAGTCCATATTTGGAGCTTTTCTACCTCTTCAGGGAAGAGATAGGTAATGATGGAACATGGATGATTGCTGGCACCTCTTTGAGAGATAGAACGATATGCAGCATAATGAATGATGTTATCAGATTGAAAAGTGAAAAAGAACGCCCTAATATACTATTCATAAATCCTGATCAAAGCGTTATAGATAGGGTAGGAGCTTGGGGATATTCACACCTTAGAGACAGATTGATTCCTCTTCCCCATGATTTTGGTTTGCCCGAAACCTACGATTTGATATCGAAGAGATTATGAGTAACCCTGAACATCCGGATTGCTTCAATATATGTACCCCATGATCTCTCGGATGCCTTGGAGGGCCCGGGCCTTCAGCTCCACACCGAGCGACCCCAACTGGAATCCAGTCGCCGACATCAACAACGACAACCTCGTAGACATCTTCGACCTTGTGGTTGCAGCCTTACACTTTGGAGAAACAGCCTAGTACATTTGACCGCGCGCAATTGAGACAAAGTGCTGGACTGCTTCCGCCAGGAACAAGATTGTGAGAAATCCAAAAACATAGAGCAACGAAGTCTGCACTAGTTCTGAGAAGGAAAAAAACCATAGAAGAACCAATGCCCCACCCAAGCCTAAATATAGAGAATTGAATTTTCCACCCTTTGATGGGATTTTTGAGATGACTGCACTTGCTGAAACGTACGCGAGTCCTGTAGCTATCAATACAATTCCGTGATCTGCATATGGAAATATCCAGGCTCCTTGCGGTGACACATAGGTTGGGGCCTCTAAAAAGGCGAAAGTGATGGCTGAATATGTCGCCGTCACGATGGGTATCAATAATCCAACAAAAATGAGAACAACGCCGAACTCTTTGCAGAGTCTGCTGCAGAACCTGCTTATTCGAGTCTGCATTTCATTTCTGATAAAGGCCATGAAGCCCAGAGCCAAGAGAGAAAGCGCTGTTCCAAACATAAACAGAAACAAAGTTGCGGCTGTGTTTTCGCTGAAGCTGATAATTGGGTTTGTGAGGTTGAACAGCGTAGTTGGAGCAAGCAAGTGGTAGGATGTGACTAGCAAAACAAATGAAGTCCCAATTATGAAAAGGGTGAATGCGGAGACGAATTTTCCTTTGCCTTCTGCGCTCGGTTTCCACAAATTCTCGGAGTGAGTGAAGACAGCGGTAATCCACAACGAAGCTATGGCTGCAAGGAGTAACAAAACCACTGCGTCCTTGACAGTGCCAAAGAAGAGGGA
>Ga0315293_10005871_pt1 | contig 11529 bp, 4 predicted proteins | sample YL17G13_20_MG_FD_203071 | JGI IMG/M metagenome (GOLD analysis project Ga0315293, IMG submission 203071) | Sediment microbial communities from Yellowstone Lake, YNP, Wyoming, USA - YL17G13_20 | ecosystem: Environmental > Aquatic > Freshwater > Lake > Sediment | place: USA: Wyoming | collected... | reverse complement strand
CCACATGGCACTCTCCCCGGACGCAACCATGATTGCATTCGGCGGCACACGACGCAGTAACCCGACAGACCCGAAGAGCTGGGAGGCAGGCACCTGGCTCTACGACCTGCACACAGGCGTGATCACAAGACTCCTCGACGAGAGCATTGATTCACCACCAGCATGGTCGCCGGACGGGAGGCGGTTGGCTCTTCCAGCCGGAGGAGTGTGGTCGGGCGATTACCGCCTGCGGCTGGTCGTCGTAGATGTTGAGACGCGGTCCGTCGCCGACCTCAACGTTGCCGGGACCGATCCTTGCTTCTCTCCTGATGGCGCAAGGCTCGCGTATGTCGCCGGCATAACCGGACACCACACGAGCCGAGACCAAGGGAAGATCTTCGTGCTGGATCTTGCGGCCGGCGCGCAGCCGCGGCAGATCTCGCCTGGACCTGAGGGATGGGGATCGTCCTCGCCTCAGTGGTCGGCGGATGGGACGCGTGTGTTCTACACAGTACAGGGCCTGGCGGATCGGCGCAATGACTGGATCCTGAAGGTCGCCGCGGCCGACGGGTCCGGCAGCCGGGAGGTGTACCGGGGGATGTTCTGGCAGGCGGCGTGGAACCGCGCAGGCGATGCCCTGTACGTGCAAGACCTCAAGAAGGGCATGCTGTTGGTGGCGGCCGACGGCTCTGGAGTGATCGCGGACCTGGGCGGGAATGAGGACGAGAGTCCGCTCTCGCCAGCGGAAAAGGCCAACTTCCAGGCCGCGCAGACGACGCTGCGGCAGGCGGTGTTCCAGCACGCCATGGGCAATCGCGACGCTTACTACGGCCAGATGGCGGAAGCCAAGGCCTCCCACCGGAACTCGGCACAGCTCTTCGCCGAGATGCCATGGCGCTACCCGTATCTGGGCCTGAGCCTGACCAATGCGCTGATCTACGCCGATGCCGAACAGGCGATGGCGGACGAATCCACCTCGCAGATGCTCCTCGCTACCTGCAAGCAGCGCCTGAGCCATGCAGCCTACCTGGTCGCTGCCTACTACAGGAAGACTGGCAAGTACGCGCTCGACCTGGCCGCCGTCGAGACGTGGGCCAAGGCGCTGCCATTGACGACCATGAACGACGTCATCCGGCTCGACCGGGACGATACCAGCGTCATCTTCCGGTGTCCTCAGGGTGACCTCTTCACGTACACACAGCCCGCGCCCGGAACTGAACCAAACGAGGGCGATGTGATGCTAACCTGCCCGAACCATCCGGACTGCAAGGCGACCTGGAAGAAGTGGGGCGATAGCTGGGGCGCCGATACGCCGAGTGGCTGGCGGGTCACGAACGGGCCGGGCTGATCCCCGATGGGGGAATGCCTGCTCCTTCACGCCAGTTGACTGGGGGCGAGGGCTTCGGTCCTTGCCCCCATCTGTCCCCAACCTGAATAGCGGGACTCATCCGGGCTCGGCCCCAGTTCGTGCAGATAGCCCCATCCCAACCCCCCGAGTTACCAGCTCACCCCTTCCCCCGCCGTATCGCCGCCAACCTCTCTGCGTCCGCGCGCCTGACGCGATACCGCAGGAAGCCTCTGGCCAGCAGGGACGCGACCTCGCGGTAACGGTCGGTAGGTGACATGGATTCTGGGTCCGGTAGGTTTCGCAAAGACAGTCTCCCGTGGGATGTGGGGCGTGGCTTCGGACCTCCGAGCCGAGCACTGCCCCAGTACTGTCTCTACGAAAGGTGGGCACTAAACGCCGGGATACCCTCAACGGACGCGCGGAGCACCCCCGGCCGATGGCCTGCCGACCGTGTCCTCACGAAACGCGCCAGCTTGGTCAGGCATCGTACAGCGTTGGGCGATATGCGAAGTGGCCAAGAACGAAGCGGTAGCCCTGCCTCTGCGAGTCACGCCGGCGGAGAGATCGGTGGAAGTCCGGGACATGCACGTAAGCCAGATCAACACCCTTGCGCTGTGGGGGCTGGCTATACGGACGTCCAAACAACGGCATCCACACCGCTTGGCGCTTCACCCAGCCACGAAGCAACGGCAGCACCACAAGGAAATGGCGCCAATCCGCTGGCTCGGTCACGAGGAGAATCGCTAACTTATCGTCCGGGATCGGAAGATCGGACAGCCTGGGAGCCAACGGAAGGATGATCGGCTGGTCGGGCGACATTATCTGTTTGCGGACCGGCTCGCCGCCCGTGACGCTGATGACGGCATCACCCGGTCCTCCATGCCTCCGCTGTCAGCCGCGGCCGTCTCCTCTGCCGCGGCGACTGACGCCGCTGTAACAGACAGGCTGCCAGCGCGTCGTGCATTGCTGCGAAGCAGTCCGCCTCGACCGACCTGCTACATCGGCAACTGGAACGCCCTCGCCACATACACCGCCATCTGGTCCCGGGTTACGGGGTCGCCAGGCCGGTAGGTACCATCGTCGTAGCCGTTCACGACCCCTTGCCCGACGCAGTACTCTACCTGCTTGTAGGCCCAGAAGTCAGTTGCGACATCGGAGAAGGTCGGTCCGCTAACTGGGTCCGGGACGGCGGCATCTCCGCCGGGGGCGACGAGTGCCCTCGCCACGAACACCGCCATCTGCCCCCGGTCCACCGTCACCGTCGGCCGGTAGGTGTCGTCGTCATAGCCTCCGACCACACCCTGGCCGACCGCGTACTCCACGTGCTTCAGCGCCCAGAAGCCGGACGGCACGTCGGAGAAGGTGGGGGTGCCCGCGAAGTTGGGGACGTTCCCATCTCCGCCCGCCAAAGCCCTCGCGATGTAGACTGCCATCTGGTCGCGGGTGACAGGGTCGGTGGGACGATAGAGCCCGTCGTCGTAGCCCGCTACGATGCCGGCGCGGTAGCAGGCCTCCACCTGGGCGAAGGCCCAGTGGTCCCACAGGACGTCCGAGAAGATGGCGTATCGCGGGGTGAGACGTACGACCTGTCTGTTCTCCCCATTGCCGCCCCAGACAGAGCCGTCACTCGGGTTGGCTAGCCACGGCCAGACGTCGTACCCCTCTTCCGAGCGCCAGAGCTCGTGGCCGTCGGAAGCGAGCTGGACCACAGACCACTGCAACGTGCCCCCATCGCGGTGCCGCGTCCAGACTGAGCCGTCAGCCGGACTGAGAACTGCCCCGCACCAGCAACCGCCCGAGGGACTCCGCCACAGCTCCGTCCCGTCCGCGGCCAGGTGGAAGACAGCGTCTCTGTAGAACCCCCAGACGGACCCATCAACTGGGTTCACCGACACAGGTACAAACCCATTTTGCTGGTACTGTGTGGTCCGGCACAGTTCCGTCCCATCGGCCGAGAGATGGACGAGGGAGTAAAGAGGGACGGTGGTAAAGAGCCAACAGGAACCGTCGCTGGGGTTGACCACGAGCCATAGGAGACTGCCCTCCCCCACCGCGCTGCGCCACAACTCGGTGCCGTCAGCCGCGAGGTGGACGAGTTGCCACGTGCTGGTGTCTCTGTCCGTGGCCCAAGCCCAGCAGGAGCCATCTGTGGGGTTCACGGCAACCCTCGGGAGAGTGGTGAAGGCGCTCCCTCGCCACAGCTCGGAGCCGTCCGGCGCTAGATGGACTACCTCCCCAGTGGTACCATCACCCACCCAGCAGGTCCCATCCTGAGGGTTCACGGAGACCATCACGTCCTCCGACACACCCAACGTCGCCTCTCCCAGCACAACTCCGGTCGCACTCAGGTGCACGGGCCCGGTCACGCTCTGGTCGGGGGCCCGCATGGATGCCCACACAGAGCCATCTCCTGAGACAACACTCCCCGGGAGCGAGCCGAGATCGGGCCCCTCCCACAGCACCGCGCCCGTCTCGCTCAGATGCGTAAGCACCGGATGGGCCACCCCGGCTGGCCCGTTCAACCACACCGACCCATCGGCCGTGTTGAGGGAGATTGGGCCGAGGTAGCCGTACGGTCCTCCCCGGTACGCTTCTGTCCCGGCCCCGGTCAGGCGCACGAGTTCCCAGACGCGTGGTGACATCGACCAGCTGCCAGTGTCGTTACAGAGGGAGACCAGCCAGCAGGAACCATCGGCGGCACCACTGGTGACCGCGTAGAACCAGTAGTCGCCCGGGCCTCCCGTGCCGCCACCCGAGGCATCACACTCGAAGCGCGCAAGCTCCTCGCCCGCGTCGGACAACCGAATAGCCACTGCACTATAGCCCGTTGCGGACGTACCAGCTCTCGCCAGCACCCAGCAAGACCCGTCCGCGGCGACGGACGAGACCAGCTGCAGACTCGAGATCTCCAGCGCACATATGTCACACGGCACGGGTCGATTGCTCCCGAGGTTGTCATTGCGCCAGAGCTCGGTCCCATCCGCGGCCAAGTGGACGAGGAAGGACTCTGTCACCGGCCCCACCATCGCGTAGCAGCCCCCTGTGGGCGGCGACACCGCGAGCGACGCGGCCGCCAGGCCCACACCACGCCCTAGCGTGCCCCCGCCGGCGTTGAGGTGGACCAGGTCGCTGCCCTCGTTCACCCACACCGACCCATCGGTCGGGTTCGCCGCGACCACACCGGAGTACCCGGCGGTGCGCGAGAGTTCCGTGCCCGCGCCTGAGAAGTGCAGCAGACCCTCCCCGGCCACCACCCATAGCGAGTCGTCTGTGGAGTTGACGGAGAGCGAGAAGGGGCCGGTGAGCCCAGTCAGTCGCAGCAGCTCCGTGCCGTCCTCGGCCAGATGCACGATGGCAGCATCAGACGCACTGGTCCCGTCCACTCCGACCCAGCAGGAGCCGTCACTTGCGTCGACGGCGACTGCCCGGGGTCTCACCAGGCCATTGGTCTGGCTGAGTACGTTGCCCTCCGGACTCAGGTGCATCACGCTGCGGCCGGCCGTCACCCAGAGCGAGTTATCGGCGGGGTCGACGGCGGTGCGCCACAGGGTGCCAAAGGGACTGCGCCAGGTCTCGACGTAGTCCACCGTCACGGCGGATGCCACGGTGGATAGCAGCACGAGGAACGCTAGCGAGATCAAGAGCGGCGCCAGCCATCGCCGCACCTTAGTCTCCCTAGCTGAAGACGACAATTCGCCAAACGGAGAACGAAGTAGTCTCATTGCGCCTCTCCCAGATCAGTATTCGGGCAGGACTCGGTGGGCCCTGTCCACCGCGAGGCCCACCGGGCTGCTCAGGGCCCGCGCATATTCCCCTACATCTTCACGCTCTGCCACACTGTCCAGTCCGACGCAGCGAGAGCGTTCCAGGCCCGCACGCGGTACCGGAAGATGCCGGAGCTCGGGGTGGTATCAGAAAAGGAAGTCGCGTTCGCCAGAGCGGCGAGAGAGGTGGTGCCGATCCAGCTGCCGCCGGACTTCTTCTCTCGCTGGATGTCGAACCCGTCCTCGCTGACGGAGTTGTCCTGCCAGGCGAGCAGGGCCGCGGTTCCCGACTTCACCACGGTCAGCCCGCTCGGAGCGGCGGGCACCCCGAACGCCGCGGAGGCGCTTACCACCCCGCCGGTCGCTGTTATCCCCTTGAGCGACGGGACTGGCCGCACGGTGGCGAAGAGGCTGTCCCGGACATCCGCGTAGCCCCAATCCAGGTGCAGGCCCCAGAGCAGCGCGGCCACTCCAACTACGTGCGGCGTCGCCATGGAGGTACCGCTCATGTACCCGTAGTCGCTCCAGTAGGTGCTGTAGCAGTTCACGCCCGGCGCACCCAGGTCGACTGAGAGAGCGCCCCAGTTGGAGAAGGAGGCCAGTGCGTCGTCGTTGTCCGTGGCCGCCACACTGATGACGTTGTCCAGGTCGAAGGCTGCCGGGTAGAGAGGATAGGCGTCGGCATCTCTGGTGTAGTTTCCCGCTGCCGCCACCACCAGGTGGCCCTGCTGGCCGGCCGCGGCCACCGCGTCGTAGAGCGCCTGGGAGAAGGACGACATGCCCCAGCTATGATTGGAGACCTTGGCGCCCATGGCTACCGCGTAGTCGATGGCGTCCACCTGGGCCGAGACCGGAGCGTGCGCGATGTCCGCGATCGCTCGCAGCGGTATGATCTTGCACTGCCAGTTCACACCCGTCACGCCAACGCCGTTATTGCCCAAGGCGCCGATGATGCCGGCAACGTGGGTGGCGTGAGAGTCGTTCACCTGCATGGGGTTGCTGTCGACGTCCACGAAGTCCCAGCCGTGCACATCATCGATGTAGCCGTTCAAGTCGTCGTCTATGCCATTGCCGGGGATCTCCCCTGGGTTCGTCCAGATGTTCGCCGCCAGGTCGGGGTGGGTGTAGTTCATGCCCGTGTCAACGACGGCCACCACGAAGTCCGGGGCCCCGGTGAAGAAGCTCCAGGCGGCGAGGGCGCCGATGTCCGCTCCCGCCGTGCCGGGATCGCCCTTTCGGCTGATGGGAATCGTCTGCCCGGTGTTCTCCAGCCCCCACTGGACGGAGAAAGAGGGGTCGTTCGGCGCTTGGGCGAGCTCGACGAGGTGGTCCGGCTCCGCGTACTCCACGGAGGGCAGCCTCTGCAGTATCGAGAGCGCGCGCTCAACGCCCATCTCCGTCTCGATCAGCTCGAGCCCCGGGACCAGTCGGTAGCGCGTGTTCAGCGTCCCCGCGATCGCCGCACGCGCTTGGCCTCGCGCCGACTCAGAGGCCGCGGGATCGAAGCGAACCAGAACGCCGATGGGGCTGTAGGGAAGGTCCGGGTTCTGCTGGAGCAGCGCGCTGACACGTTGTCCATAGGTGGGCCGGGACTGGCCGTTCCCGGGTGCTGCACCTGCCGGAATCGTGGCCGCGACAAGCACCAGCAAGACCATCCAGAGTCCTGTGCGTCTCATCCTCGCCTCCTGGTTCCAGCCCATTGGCTGGCCTGAGTAGTGTGGACTGCACGCGCCCGGACACCGGGCGGAAGACGCCTGGAATGGTACAGACCTACCGTGACAGGAACGTAACAAGTCACAGGCGGGACGCAGGATTTCGCGTGGTCCGAAGTCTGCGAGGGTCGGGCCGCGTCTCGGCTAGGCATGGAGTTCGGGTAAGGCCCGGGGGAGCTGGGGAACTCGATCAGGCGCGATGCGGTTGTTGCTGCCGGACTGAGGACCGGCGGTGCCGCGGGACTGGATTGCACACATCCACTGGGTTGAGTCGGCGCGCACCGGGACTGCGATGAGACAGCGCGATCAGCAGGTGTGGCAAGGCCCAGCGCGGGAGACGCCCTCCTACCGGCCCCCGGCGGCTGCCAACTACTCGGTCTGCTCTAGAGCGTAGGCGACGGCCTCTTCCCAGCTCATCGTGCGCCCTTTAGCCCAGGCGGCCTCGAAGGCTTGTTCGCCAAGCGCCGCGCGAGCAGCGGCACATCCCTGCTGGTAGCGCTCCTGGTCCGCTGGCGGTAGCGGGGCGCGCAGTGTCTCGCGGAGCGCCTCGGCAGCCCCGAGCAGTATGCTGCCGGAGTTGGCCCTTTTGGTGGCCAGGCAGACATGGACGCAGTCCTCCAGCGCATAGGGGATAATCGCCATAGCGCGCATGTCCCTGGACCGCTCAAGGCACCGGCGCAGCAGGCGGCATGCCTCCACGACGTTCCCTTCCTCGAGGGGAATGCGTACCAGCCCCCGAAGCGCTTCGGTCCCATTGGCATCCAGGTCGCCCTCACCGAGTAGGTCAAGCGCCTCTCTGTAGTGTACGCGCGCCGCAGCGCGATCTCCCTGGCGCCACGCGAATGAGGCGAGACCCGATAGAGCATGCGATCGCCTGGCTGAGGTTACACCAGGCAGCGCGAGAGCCTGCTCCGTGAACCTCGTGGCTGCCGCGTAGTCGCCTTGGGCCTCGGCGACACAGGCCAGATTGGTCAAGTTCAGGGCCTGCCCGTCTACGCGCCGGACCTCACGGTTGAAGGCCAGCGCCTCGCCAAACAGCTCGCCGGCTCGCAGGTAGGCGCCCCGGGAAAGGGCTACCAAGCCGAGGTAGTTCAGATCCTGGGCCGCCTTGTGCTTGTACCCCAGTCTCTTCCGTATTGCGAGCGACTCACCGAAGAGCGCCTCCGCCTTAGCCCAGTCTCCCCTACGGAAAGCGAGCTCCCCGAGCAAGCAGAGCGATACGGCGGTGTCAGGCAAGCTGCCCTCTTCCCGTGCCAGAGCCAGGGCGTCCTCCAGCAGTGCACGCGACTCGACGGAGGCCCCCTGACACATCGCAAGGTAGGCCCGGCAGCGCAGTACATAGCCGACGATGTACCTGTCAGTCAGATCGCGGGCGACCTCCGTCGCCCCCTTCACGAGGACCTGGAAGTCTGCCAGATCCCCCATCTGGATCGCCAGGTCCGCCGCCGCGCACAGAGCCAGCGCCCGCGCTGCTGGGTGCTCGGCGGCATCTTGCCGTGCTAGCATCTCCCTCAGGTACTCCCGGCCCTCGGCAAAGCTCCCTCTCACGTACCACACCGGCTGGAGTGCCCTAGCCAGGCGCAGCCCTGGGGCAGTGCCTTCCGCCGCGGACTTGTACCACGCCAGTGCCGCCCGGCAGTCATCCAGCTCTCCTGCCAGACGCTGCAGCCAGTCCTCCAGTTCCTGCCCAGACTCCTTGAGCCGGTACTGCTCCGCCTCCCCCAAGTAGTACTCCGCATGTCTCCGGCGGAGCGCCGCTTCCTCGTCCGGGGAGAGCACCTGCTGACCGTACTCGCGCAGCGTCTCCAACATGCGGAAGCGCAGCTCGTTGTCGGACCCGGTCTCGGTCCCCGTCAGGATCAGCGAACACTCCTCGAGCTGAGTCAGGTACTCGAGTGCCTGTGCCTCTTCGCAGACGGTCGCCGCGGCCTCCGCCGTCCACCCCCCGCGGAACACCGATAGCCTCCTGAAGAGCCTCTGCAGCTGTTCGGGCAACAATCGGTAGCTCCATTCCACCGCGGTCTGAAGAGAGCCGTGCCGCTCGCCTACATCGCGCCTGCGACTTACCAGGAACTCGAAGCGGTGCTCCAGCTGGGCCAGCATGTGGGCCGGTCCCAGCACCTGGGCGCGTGCCGCCGCCAGTTCCAAGGCGAGAGGAATGCCCTCGAGCCGGTCGCACAGTGTGGAGACAGCGGATGCAGTGGCCGGGGTGATCTGGAAGTCCGGTCTGACGGCCTGGGCCCGATCCACGAACAACTGCACACTGGGACACTCGATCAGCTCCCGAATGCCGGTCCGGCCCCGTGGGGTGGGCAGAGGCGGAAGGAGAGACTGGGTCTCCCCCGTCAGATCGAGGCCCCTCCGAGAGGTGACCAGGCAGGTCAGTGAGGATACTTGCTCCAGCAGCCTGCGCACCTCCAGCGCTCCCCCCTCCACTAACTGCTCGAAGTTGTCGAGCACCAGCAGGGACCGCTGACGCGAGAGTGCTTCCGCCAGCTGGCCCAGGGGCTCAACGCCAGGTAACCGGGACAAGCCCAGTGCCTCCAGAACGCTGTCCACGATCAGGCCCGCGTCGGTCAGGTCCTGCAGCGGCACGAACCAGACCGCGCCTCCGAACTCCTCGAGCAGCTGTCCCGCCAGCTCCAGCGCTAAGCGCGTCTTCCCGCTGCCTGGGGGCCCGGCAATGGTGACCAACCGCGTCCCCTCTCTCAGCAGCAGGCCCCGGAGCTGCGCCAGCTCTTCCTCCCGCCCGAAGAAGCGCGTGAACTGAGGCGGAAGATTGCTGGCATAGGCCCGTGCCGCCCGCGGCTTCATCAGCGTCTCTGCGCCCGCCCCCGGCGGTGCCACCGCGAAGAGCCGTTCGGGCTGGTCCTCCTCGGCCAGGCGGTAGAACCCGAGGTCAATCAGCCGGACTCCGGGCTCCAGGCGCCGCTGGAGAAGCCCTGCGCTGGCATCGGTGCACAGGATCTGGCCCGCGTGTGCAGCGGAGACCAAGGCGGCGGCGCGATCCAGCGCCCATCCGTGTTGCTGACCATGCGGCCGCTCGGCCTCCCCGGTGTCCAACGCCATGCGGACGCGCGGGATTGTCGTCCCCTTGGGCCAGCGACGGCCCGCTGACTCGCGCTGGCAGGCCAGTGCACACTGCAGCGCATCGGTAGGGTGGGCAAAGGCCGCGGCCAAGCAGCCCCGCCCCTGCCTGACCTCATGTCCGCCGTGGCGCGCGACCTGCTCGCGCAGCCATGCCTGGTGCTTCGCCAACACCCTCCTTCCTGCCTCACCGGACTGCTGCAGCACCTGTCGCTCATCCTCGATGTCGGCCAGCAGGAAGATAACAATGCCGCTCGGCAGAGGGGGAGGCGCGGGGGAAGCCACCGGGGGGGAGGCGACGATCTTCCCCGCGGCCTCCGACAGCTGCTTCGCCAACTGCTGTGTTGCCACCGCGGAGGCGACCCCCAACTCCTCCCTGAGTATCCGCTCCAGCTCCCGGTACTGGCGCAGCGCTGCCTCGGGCTGGCCTGCCACCCCCAGCAGCCGCATCAGGTGCTGGTGTCCCTCCTCCCGCAGCGGCTCCACCCCCACCGCCCGCCAGGCCTGCTCCAGTGCGGCACCAAGCTCTCCTGCCTCCTCCAGGGAGGCCGTCACCGACTGCAGGGCCTGGAAGTAGCGGCCTGACAGCCGCTCCTGCTCGACTGGAATCCAGTCCTGGTAGTAGCCAGGGAGCAGCGGCCCACCATAGAGCCTGATCGCCTCCACCAGGTGCTGTCTGCGCTCGACCTCGGCGCCCGCGCGCTCCGCGGCGTGCAGGGCGGCCTCGAACTCGCGCACATCCGTCGTGACTGTGGCGGCATTCAGCTTCACGGTGAAACGGTCGGCCACCACCAGCGTGCCTGGCGGAGTGCCGACAGACCCGAGCTGCCGGCGGAGCGAGGAGATCGCGGTCCTGAGGCTTGCCTGCCCGGCCTCCGGCGTGCTCTCTGGCCAGAGCAGATCGATCAGGATCTCACGGGGCTGAGGGCGGTGGAGATGGCAGGCCAGGTAGGCGAGCAGCGCTGCCGTCTTGCGGGTACGGAAGCGCGTGATGACCCGGTCGCCGCATGTGACGCGCAGCCCGCCCAGCAGTTGGATACGGCAGAGTATGCTCATTCCGCTACCTTCTCCCAACAGCATGGGCCTGCAAGGCGAGTAGGCATCCGGCCTCCGGTGCGATTATAGGGGCATTGGGAGCGAAAGGGAAGCGTTTCTCCTCACGATCTGGTACCGCTCGGCTGTCCCCCGCCGGCCGCCTGCGGCCCATCGCCCAGGCCAGCCGCGATCCGCCTATCCCGAAGCGGCCCGGCGTCCGGCCCCAGCCGTGCTCTCGTCCGCTGATCGCGTCTCTCCCACCCCTCCCCCCAACCGATACTGCGGCTTCTTCTCCAGTACCCGCATCTCCCGCGGCTGGTCTTGGTGGGACTCGGTGGGGCCACGAGTTCTTCGCAATCGTGCCGCTCTCGCGCCGGCGGCCCACCACCAGGAAAGCCTGCACGCGTGACTGCAGGCGCGGATTCAGCGCCCGGCGCCTTGACTCTTCGCCCCTTTCGAGCCTGTATGTACGTCCGGTAATCACCATTACTGGACGCAGAATGGAGGCGAAGGGCATGGAGACGAGTCTGGCGATCACGACGCAGGAGCGGCCGCAGCGCGCGCTAGCGCGAAGGGAGGCGGCAGATCCACTGGCCGGCATCCT
>Ga0315293_10005870_pt1 | contig 11531 bp, 11 predicted proteins | sample YL17G13_20_MG_FD_203071 | JGI IMG/M metagenome (GOLD analysis project Ga0315293, IMG submission 203071) | Sediment microbial communities from Yellowstone Lake, YNP, Wyoming, USA - YL17G13_20 | ecosystem: Environmental > Aquatic > Freshwater > Lake > Sediment | place: USA: Wyoming | collected... | reverse complement strand
GCGCCCCAGCCGCAGCCGGCGCCGCCGGGCGGTCCGGGCGGCGGGGGAGGGACTCTCGTGCCATGAAGTCGCGGCAGATGATAGCAGTTGCGGTGGCGGTGGCGCTGGGGCTGCCCGGCGTGTACCTGGTGTGCATCGCGGCGGGCATTGACCCCATCGAGCGGCTTCAGCGCCGGACGCGCACGACGCGGGAGCAGGTCGTCAAGCCGCTGGCAGCGGCCCCGGAAGTGCCGGACCCGCCGGAGTCGGTGAAAATTCAGCCCTTCAGTACTGAGAGCGCTGAGGGGAAGGTGATGAGGAACTATGAGAGCAAGTTGCCTCCGGAGATGGTTGCGGATGAGATGGACAGGTTGATGCGCGAGAAGGGGTGGGGGCAGGATGAGAGTTGGACGCGAAATGTGGGTGCGACGGTGAGGGATGGGATAATCCTGATTTATCGCCAGAATGGATGGCAGTGCAATATTGGCATCTATAAATCGACTGAAACGTTGAGCGGCTCGGCTGTGCAGGTGACAGTGCTGCCGGTGACGCGATGAAACAATAAACAGGAGCGTGCCATGAAAAACAAGATAGCGATACTTATTGCGGTCGTCGTGTTTCTGGTTGCGGTTTTCTTGATACACATGTTCATACAGAACTCCGTGTCAGGCGGCGCGGAAGAAAGCGGCCCCGTGAGGGTGCTGATGACAACCAGGGAGATTCAACCGGGCAAGACGCTGACCCAGAGCGACTTCACCGTCGTCGAAGTATCGGGGGCGATGTACAAGAAGGCCCCATACTCCTTCATACTTGAGCAGGAAATGGGCGGGTACGTCGGTCAGCCGGTGTCGATGCACTATCGCAGGGACACGTATCTGTCCGCCGTGGGTTTCAGAAAGGAGACCACGAAGTCGCCCATTGTGCCAGCGGAAGGGATGCGCGCCATGACGCTGAACGTGGACGAAGTCACGGGCCTGGCGGGCCTTTTGCGGCCTGAGGACCACGTGGACATAATCATCGTGCAGCGTCTCATGAACGTGGGAATGGGCGGCCCGCCCGATGCGGGCGGGGGCGGCTCAGGCTCTCCGAGGGTCGCATACACCGGCCAGCCGATGCTGCTGAACGTCTTCCGCAACGTCCGCATCCTTGCGGCCGGACGCAGCACGGACGCGGCCAGCGCTGAAGGCGCCGGGCAGGCCGGCTACTCCACCATCACGGTGGAACTGCCCGTCGACAAGGCGACCATTTTGGCGGCGGAGAGGCTGTTTTCCCAGATAACTCTCTTGTTGCGGAACCCGGGCGACATGAGTTCCGAGGGCGATATTTTCAACCTCCAGGTTGACAGCGCGAAACTGCAGGAAGCGCTGGACGAGTACAAGAAGAAGGGCGTCCTGCTGCCCGTCGCGCCGGGCGATGCCGAGCCAACGGAAGGCGGCGTCACGCCCCCCGCGGGCGGCGCAATGACCCCGCCGGTGGAGGGCGGGACCAACTGAGACGTCCCGAGGTAAGCGATGCCAAAACTGATCGTGATTGACAAGAGCGGCAACCAGACGCACTTCCCGTTTGACAAAGACCAGATTACCATCGGGAAGGCGCCGAACAATGACCTGGTCCTCAGCGAGCCGGACATATCGCGGGAGCATTGCGTCATCGCGCGCGAAGGCAACGCGTACAAGATAACCGACCTGAACAGCGCCAACGGGGTCCTTCTGAACGGCTTCAAAGTGCAGGGCAGCAGCTTGTTGCAGGACGGCGCGCGCATAGGCGTGGGCAACTACCTCATAATGTTCAAGGGCAACACCACGCAGACGGCCGCCGCGCGGCGCGCCCCCACGCAGGCCCCGGCGACTCAGGCGGACGCCCGCAAGCTGGCGAAAAAGGAACCCGCCGACAAGCCCCAGACATTCGCTTCGTACAAGGAAAAGGTCCATAAGATTCTGCTCGAAAGCGTGGACCTCAAGAAAGTCGATTTCACCAGCCATTCGGACGAGGAAATCCGCCAGAAAACGCGCTCCACTGTGGACGCGATTGTCAAGACGGTGCTCACGGAACTGCCGGACACGGTCGACAGGGAGCAGTTGGTCAGGGAGGTGGTGGACGAGGCGGTGGGACTCGGGCCGATAGAGGATTTCCTGGCGGACGATTCGGTGACCGAAATCATGATAAACAACTGGGACAGGATATACATCGAACGCCGCGGCAAAATCATAAAGACGGAGAAGCAGTTCACGAACAACCAGCAGTTGATGGCGATAATCCGGCGCATCATCGCGCCGATAGGGCGGCGCGTGGACGAGAGTTCGCCCATGGTTGACGCCAGGCTCTCGGACGGCAGCCGCGTGAACGCGATTATCCACCCGCTGTCGCTCACGGGGCCGACGCTGACGATACGAAAATTCTCGCGGGAGCCGTTCAAGGTGGTTGACCTCATCGGCTTCGGCACGCTGAACCGCGCGATGGCGGACTTCCTGCAGGCGGCGGTGAAGCACAAGCAGAACCTGCTCATCTCCGGCGGCACCGGTTCCGGAAAAACCACCCTGCTCAACGTCGTGTCGCTCTTCATTCCGGGAGACGAGCGGATAGTAACCATCGAGGACGCCGCGGAATTGAAACTGAACCAGGAGCACGTGGTGTCGCTGGAAGCGAAGCCGCCGAACATCGAGGGCAAGGGCGAGATACCGATAAGGAAACTCGTGATAAACAGCCTGCGCATGAGGCCGGACCGGATAATCGTGGGCGAGTGCCGCGGAGCGGAGGCGCTGGACATGCTTCAGGCGATGAACACCGGGCACGACGGCTCGCTCACCACGCTGCACGCCAACTCCGCGCGCGACGCCCTCAGCAGGCTGGAGACGATGGTGCTGATGGCGGGGATGGAGTTGCCGACGCGGGCGATACGCGACCAGATTGCGGGCGCGATAGACATGGTGGTGCACACGGCGAGGCTTCCAGACGGGAGCCGCAAGATAATTACCATTGCCGAGATAACCGGCATGGAAGGCGACGTGATAACGATGCAGGAAATATTCACCTTCAGGCAGACGGGCATTACGGCGGAAGGCAAGATTCTGGGCGAGATGGCGGCGACCGGCATAGTGCCGAAGTTCATTCTTGCCCTCAAGCAGCGGGGCCTGCCTGTTGACATGGGCATGTTTCGAAAGACCGCATAGAGGCGCTTTATGATGACGCTCATCCTGGCGATTATAATGGCCGCGGCGATTGCGCTGTTCGTCTGGGGGGCAGTGGGCCTTGTGACGACGGGGTGGGTGAGTTATGAAAGGAAATACCTTGCCGAGGCGGAGGAGACGCTGGACAGCATGTTCATGACCATCCCGACGCGGCAGTTGTTGTACATCTCCGTGGGCGGGGCGGCTTTTTTCGGCGTGCTGTCGTTCGTCATCATCTGGAGCATCATCATTTCCGCGGCGGTGGCCGTGTTTTTCCTGCTGCTGCCGTGGCGCATCATCAAGTTTCTGAAGAAAAAGCGCAACGGCAAATTCACGGAGCAGATGGTCGACGTCCTGTTCTCGATGTCGAACTCGCTGAGGAGCGGCTACAGCATACCGCAGGCCATCGGCCTGATAAGCCGGGAGATGCAGAACCCGGTGAAGCAGGAGTTCAAACTGGTGGCGCAGGAGATGCAGCTGGGCACGCCGTTGGAAGACGCGATGCAGCATCTTCACGAGAGGATGCCGAGCCAGGAAATGGAATTGGTCGTGGCGGCGATGGCGATAGCCAGGAACGTCGGCGGAAACCTCTCCGAGATATTACAGAACATCGCGAACACGATCCGCGAGCGCCTGCGCGTGGAAGGCCGCATCAAGGCCCTCACCGCCCAGGGGAAACTCCAGGGAATAGTGATGTGCGCGATGCCGTTCTTCCTGGCTTTCGTGCTCTATCTCGTCGCCCCCTCGTTCATCAAGCCGGTGTTCCAGGAATGGGCCGGGTATCTGATTCTGGCCGTCATAATCGTGATGGAAGCCCTCGGCATTTTTGTCATAAGCCGCGTGGTCAAAATTGACATCTAGGTGAGCCATTGTCCGAGTTGACAAAAACAATACTGTTCGCGGCCGTCGGCGCCGTCCCGTTTGCGATAGTAACGTGGGTGGTGGTTGACACGTACATGTGGTTCGTCCGGTCAGGCGGGGCGCATGTGCCCACCGGTGAGCGCATGCCCTTGCTCATCCGCCTCACGATCCCTTATATCAAGGGCTTCAGCGGGATATTCGCCGAAACACTGCGGTCGTGCGGCATAACGAGCGAGTATCAGCAGGCGGCGCCGTGGGAGACCGGGGAACGGAAAACGCCGGATGGGACGCGGTCGTCCGTCATGCGCTGGATATATGACAAGACGCGCAAGAAACTGCTCGCGGCGGGCAGCCCGCACGGCTTCGAGGTGGAAGACTACTGGGGGTTCGCGCTGTTCTGGTGGCTCATTTTCCTCGCAATTGACGTGATGCTTTTCGTCCTGACGGGCTTCATCCTCGGAATACTCGTGGCCGCCGCCGCAGTCTTTTTCCCGTTCGCGTACCTGTCGGACATGATTCGCCGCCGGCAGACGCGGATTCGCAAGGAGCTGCCGTTCGCCCTTGACCTCCTGACGCTCTCGGTGGAAGCGGGGATGGACTTCACGGCCGCGCTGGCCAATATAGTAACCCGTCTGCGCAACAGCGCGCTCGCGCAGGAATTCGACCAGACGGTGAAAGAAATCAACATCGGCAAGCAGCGCGCCGACTCGCTGAGGGACATGGCGGGCAGGCTCGGCATGCCCGAGGTCGATACCGTGGTCAGCGCGCTGGTGCAGGCGGACCAACTGGGCACGGGGCTGGGCGAGGTGCTCCGCATTCAGGCGGAAGACGTCCGGACAAGGCGGTTCCAGAACGCGGAAAAGCGCGCGGGCCAGGTGCCGGTGAAGATGCTGTTTCCGCTGGTTGCGTTTATATTTCCCGTGACGTTTCTGATGATAGCCGCGCCGCTGTTGATACAGGTAGTGCGCGCGCTGTTGCGCGGACGCTGAGAGACATGGTCCTGAGAAAAACCGCCGGCGGGCAAGACCTGTTGCGTTCATTGGCCGTTGCCGCTACGATATGGCGCAAGACCGTGGGCCTGATGGGCCGCAAAGGGCTTGGCCCCGATGACGGCCTCATGATCCCGCGCTGTCGGGCCGTGCACACGTTTTTCATGCGATTCAGCATAGGCCTGGTCTTCGTGGACGAACGCAACGCCGTTGTGTCGGTCAGAAAGAGCGTGGGGCCGTGGCGGCTGGCGTTCGAGCGGCGCGCGGCGGCGGTCATCGAGTGCGCCGCGGATGCGCCCTGGCTCGCGGAACTGAGGCCCGGAGACAAGCTGGAAATCCTTGAAAAATGAACCTGGCCGCAAACGACGCGCGGGAAAGACATGCAAGCAATCATTCAATACCATGACGCGACCGGCCTGCCGGTCGAACTGCCCATGCAGGGCGACACGCTGGTCATAGGCAGGGAGGCGGGCTGCCAGGTGATGCTGGACGACCCCGGCGTCTCCAAGCGCCACGCCCAGATCATACGCGTGGAAAACGAGTACATAGTCCGCGACCAGGGCAGCGTCAACGGCACCTTCGTCGGCGAGCACAGGATAACTCATCACACCCTGCACGACGGCGACGTCATCCACATAGGCAAGCATGAACTCATCTTCCGGCTCATGGCGGGCGGAGAGCGCGGCGCCGGCCTGCCCGCGGTGGCCGCGGCCATGCAGGGCGGGGAGGCGGGCGGCGAACTCGCTCCCGTCATTGAGCCCCAGCCCTTCACGCAGCAGGATTGGCTCCAGGAACAGGTCGCGGCGATGGGGGCGCGGGACGAGTCGCGCCGAAAGATCGTGGGCTGGGCGCTCAACGGCGCGATTGTCGCCGGCATCATCGTGGTCGTCGTGGTCATCCTGATGCTTCGCGCGGCGAACAACGACGCCAGGGGCATGGGGACCGTGACGCTGGAAATGGGCTATCCGCAGATACTGCGCGTCCCGGAACGCCCCGGCGTCCTGAGCATAACCGTTGCACCCGCGGACCTTGTGCAGTTTGCGTTTGACCCCCAAGACGCCCGCATCAAGGACCTTTGGGTCGCCGACCCGTATTTCTACTTCGTCATCGCCACGCCCGCGAACACGGGCGATGGCATCATCAGGTGCGCCGGCGGCAGGAAATACACGATTAACGTGATTGTCAACCCTCAGCGGAAAGCAGGCCCCAAGCCATACGCGGAAGAATACGTCAACGCGAAAACCGCCTCGGACGAAGTCAAGGCGGCGAAGGCCCGCGAGTGGGCGCGGAACGCCGGCAACATGGCGCTCACGCAGCCGCCCGTCGCACTCAGCATGGTGGACGTGGCCGACGCCTACGCGGACAGGGCGCTGGCGAGGGAGTTGGACCTGGAAGGCATCCGCGACAAGGCCAGGAAGGCGCTCGACCAGCAGTGGCGCGACCTGTGCCTCAGGTGCAACCAGGCGGTCAAGCAGGCCGATTTCGACAAGAAAGCGCGGGTTCTGCGCGAGATGCTTCAACTTATCCCCGATGAACGCGATCTGCGCCACCAGTGGGCGCAGTCAAATCTGGAAGCGACCGAGTACGCCATCGTGAAACGCAGGCGCGCCACCGGACCGTGGGGCGGCTAGGACGCCGATTACAGAGGTAGACCAATGATGAAGTTCGTAGCGGACCATGACGGCCAGTCCGTCGAGTACGTCCTCAAGGATGGGATAAACGTCATCGGGCGCGATGAAGAGTGCGACATCGCCATCGACAATACGCAGATATCGCGCAACCACGTCTCGGTCATGGTCGGGCCGGAGGGCGCGGTCATACAGGACCTCAACAGCCGCAACGGCACCTTCGTCAACGGCCTCAAGGTCACAAACACCGCGCAGATTAAGCACGGCGACGTCGTCTCCCTCGGCAAATACCTCATGAAGTGCATCGCCGACACACCCGCCCAGCCGGAGGAACAGCCCACCGCGCCGCTCACCGTTGAGCTGCCCGAAGCCGCCGCCGACACCCTTCCCTTCAAGGGAAAATACGCCAAGATGATGGGCGGCGGAAGCAGCGAGTCCCTCCCCGCCAAGTTCGACCCATCCCGCTACCAGATTGAAGTCCACGGACAGCGCATCATTGTGACCGACCCCTCCACAAGCCAGGCCATTGAACTCTATCGCGGCACGCCCGACGCCGCCATCCTTGACAAACTCCTCGCCGACCGCCGCCGCCGCGAGCGCCGCAACATCCTCCTCGGTGTTGGAGGCGGGATTGCCGCGCTGGTCGTGATTATCGCGCTGGCCGTGTCAGTACTTAATCCTAAGCCGAAGACTCCCGCGGTAAAATTTGAAGCGAAGGCCTATTACTCCTTCCTGAACCAGTCCGTCGAAGCGTTCAACAAGAACATGGCCGACCCGGAAGTGAACGCCCTCCTGGACAAGGCCGAAAAGGTCCCCGGCCGGTCCAACAGCGTCACCTATCACGTGCAACTGAAGAACATCTTCCGCCTCAAGCGCGAGGCGCTCGACGACGCGCTATTGGACAACCCGAAAAAGGGCGGAAACTGGACCGAGATGCTCAAGGTCATCGAGACATTCGGCGAAATGCCAGACACCGGCGACATCAGCATAACGCGGCAATTCATCGAAGAAACAAAAACCACGGCCGAGGACGAGCAGGAGAGCTGGGAGCACGTCGACAACGCGCAGGTGTTGGTTCTCAAATTTGACGAAAGCAAGGCAATAACGGAACTCCGCAAGATAGACCCGCGGTCCATCTACACCAAAGAAGCCCAGAAAATGATAGACGACCTTATGGTGGCTTTCGTCAACAAACAACTGAAAACTGTGGACCTGGCGCTTAACGGTATCGAAAACGTTGACGTGAAGGGATGGAGCATTAGGCAGATAGACGAGCGCACCAGGGTTGTCAGGGACCTGCTGAACAAGAAGATGTTCCGCAACACCCAGGACAGGGGAAATCTCGAAGCCTTCCTTGAACGTTGTGACGCGTACCGTAGAACGAAGCAGCAAATTGCTCAAGCGATAGCGGACGCCAACGCACTGTGGCAGCAAAACAAGATACAGGACGCTTACCCACTCGTGCAGCCGCTGGAGAACAACCCTGACCCGGATGTAAGGGCGCAGGTAGCCCCCATCGTGAACGCATACAAGGAGTACATCGCTCAACTTGAAAAGGATGAGAAGTTGAAGGAAGCACGCGGCAAGGTGATAGACGCATACAATCAGGGACATGGCGAGGAAGCGCTCGCCATCATCGAGAAGGCCAAGGAGGGTGACGGCCTGGCTGTCAACGAGTGGCTGATTCTTCAGGACAAGATAGCGACTGTAATCAGATATTACGACGAAGCACAGGAAGCGATGAAAGAGCAAGACATCCTGACGGCAAAGAAGAAGTATGAAAACGTAATCGCGAGCGAGCCGTCAGAAGCAAACTTCTACCGTCAAGCCGCGGCCAAGTTCAGCACCATGTTCGACCAGATGCCCGTGGCCGAAAAAGTGAAGATGTATGTTGACCGCGGGCGGAAGATGGTCACGGAGAAGAATTACGAGGAAGCGCTTGATTGTGCCACAAAAGCCGATTTCCTGGAAAAGGAGAGCGGAAAGGCCCCCGGAAAGCCAATTCGCATTCTCGTGAACAACGAAGGTGACAGGCGGCGCAAGGCGGCCATTACCGTGCACGACGCTGGTGCGAACGACCCAGCCCAGATAAAGAAGGCAATCGAAATGCTGCAGGAGATTATTGATAAGCACATATATGCCGACGACGCGGAGGGGATGGGCAACTCGATTTACAATGGGTGCACGAGTCTAATCCAGGCGTGGCAACAGGAGTTGTCCGGTGCGGAACCGTAACCGAAGGACAAGCATGGCGGAAAAGAGCAAGGCCCTTGTCCTTGCCATCGACATCGGCGGGACGAACCTTCGCGCCGCTCTTGTGGACCGCCGTGGCCGCATATTCGCCAGACAGCGCCACGCGACCGTGCTCACGCGCGACGGCCTCGCCGCCCAACTCACGGACATAATCAGCAAAGCCAGGACAAAAGAAAGCCGCATCTCCGCCGCCGGAATCGGTTTCCCCGGCCCCATGAAAATCAAAGAGGGCCTGATACTCACTCCGCCCAACATTCCGGACTGCGCCAACCTTCCCCTGAAAAAAATCCTCGAAAAGGCCACCCGCCTGCCCGTCTTCCTTGAAAACGACGCCAACGCCGCCGCGCTCGGCGAGTACTGGATAGGCGCGGCCAAGGGCGCGCACAGCGTTCTCTGCCTCACGCTCGGCACCGGCATCGGCGGCGGGATTGTGCTCGACGGAAAAGTCTGGCACGGCGCGGGCGATGTCGCGGGGGAATTGGGGCACATCACGGTCAAGCCCGGCGGCAGGAAGTGCGGCTGCGGAAAGCGCGGCTGCCTTGAAACTTACGCATCGGCCAGCGGCGTCGCCCGCTCGGCCATTTTGCGCCTGGCGGGAGGAAAAATGTCCGCCGTGAATTCCGCCATTGTTTATCGCGCCGCAATGCAGGGCGACCGCGCCGCCCGCGAGGTCCTGCATGAGACGGGACGCATCCTGGGAGCGGCAATCGGAAACCTGCTCAACGTGCTCAATCCCGCCGTCGTCGTCCTCACGGGCGGACTGGCGCGCGCGGGCAGCCTGCTGTTCCGCCCGCTGATTGCGGAAGCGCCGAAGCACTGCTTCCGCGCGGCCTTTCGCGGCACGCGCATCGTCCGCGGAAAACTCGGCGACGACGCAGGCATCGCCGGCGCCGCCCTGACCGCATTTCAGGAATTGGAAAACATTTGATTTGTTTTGGGGAAGTGCTACAATATTCTCACCGGGAAAGGAAGAAAGGCTTTCTTTCCCGTGGAGTCCCGATACGGCAATGAGCGCGAGTGCTTTACATAGCAACGTGCTGGTCTTGAACCAGCACTTCCGGGCCGTGCATATCACCACGGTGCGGCGGGCTTTTGCGCTGTTGTGCAAGGCGGTCGCCGAGGTGGTGCACTGGCGCAATGAGACGCTGCAAACGTACGACTTCGAGTCCTGGAAAGAGGTCTCGCGGTTCAGGGAGCAGTTCGAGCCGTACGACGACTGGATACGGACGGTGAGTTTTGAGATTGCCGTCCCGCGAATAATCCGGCTGCTCATCTACGACAGCCTTCCGCCGCAGGAAGTGAAATTCAACCGGCGCAACATCTACGCGCGCGACCGCAACCGCTGCCAGTACTGCGGGCGCAAGTTCCCCACGACCGAGTTGTCCCTGGACCACGTGATACCCAAGTCAAAGGGAGGGCGCACGACGTGGACGAACATCGTGTGCGCGTGCACGACCTGCAATAATATCAAGGCCGGCAGAACACCCAGGGAGGCGAGCATGAAACTTGTTTGCCTGCCGGGGCGGCCGCCACGGAACCCTGTAATCCAGTTGAAAATCAGGCACGAAAAATACCGCTCATGGAAGCAGTTCCTGGGCGAAGCGTACTGGACGGTGGAATTGAAAGAGTGAAGCCCCTCCCGCGGCGCGGATGCCGGCATTCCGTCTGGGCCATTAACACCACGGACATGTTATGTCTGAAACAAAACGCGCCTACTCGCACTTGCTCTACGCTCCGAATCTCCTGACATTCTCGCGCGTCTTCATCGCGATTATCTTCTTCATCGTCATCCCCCCCGAAGAAAACGGCGCATCCGCGCCCCTCTGGTATTTGATCGCCCTTGGCACTTTTTTGCTCGGCACCGCGACCGACTGGCTGGACGGCTACGTCGCGAGGAAGTATCATCTCGAAACCGCGCTGGGCCGCGTCGCGGACCCCTTCGTTGACAAGGTGCTTGTCTGCGGGGGCTTCATTATTCTCGCCATATACCTGAAAGGCGGCCCGTACATGGATAACCCCCGGGGGCTTGTCAACATCGCGCCCTGGATGGTCGTCATCGTGACCGCGAGGGAATTCCTGATTAGCGCGCTGCGCGGGTTCGCGGAATCGATGAACATCAAGTTCGGAGCGAACGTGTGGGGAAAGCAAAAGATGGTCATTCAGAGTTTTGCGATATGCGCGATACTTGCGCAGCATTCGTTGTTTTACGGGTATGCCGCTTTCGCGTGGTTCACCACGGTGCTCATCTGGCTTGCGGTTGTGTCCACTATTCTGAGCGGGGTGCTCTACATATCCCGCGCGAAAAGGGTCTTGAAGAATGAACCGGCTTAGGGAAGCGGTCGCAACTTTCTTTTACACCGGCTACGCGCCGGTTGCTCCGGGAACGGCGGCCGCCGCGCTCGCCGCGGGCATCTGCATTGCCATATTTTACACCGTCCCCGCTCCGGGCCGCTGGTTCGTGTTCGGGGGCATGGTTGTTCTGGCGCTGGCGGGGAATGTGTTCAGCGCGCGATGGGCGCGGGAGCGGTTTCGTTCCCCCGACCCGTCGCACATGGTCGTTGACGAGGCGCTGGGGATGTTCGTCTCCGTTTTCCTGTTGCCGGCGAATTACTTTGTTTTGTCGGTGGGCGCGGGGTTTCTGCTTTTCAGGGTTT
>Ga0315293_10005868_pt1 | contig 11531 bp, 12 predicted proteins | sample YL17G13_20_MG_FD_203071 | JGI IMG/M metagenome (GOLD analysis project Ga0315293, IMG submission 203071) | Sediment microbial communities from Yellowstone Lake, YNP, Wyoming, USA - YL17G13_20 | ecosystem: Environmental > Aquatic > Freshwater > Lake > Sediment | place: USA: Wyoming | collected... | reverse complement strand
CCAGTTGGAGCGCTCGTGGGAAGAAAAGAGATCATGGAAAAAACCTCACCTGAAAAAAAGGGCAACAAATGGGAGAAGATTTTGATTGGTGGCGGGACGTTTTCTTCCCATCCACTGACCGTGGCCGCCGGAATAACCATCCTTCGTTATTTAAGAGATTTTGAGGAGGAGATCTATCCGGTTTTAGAGGTTAAAGGAGAACGGGTGCGTAAGGGTGTTCAGGAAGCCCTTCAGCGCGAAGGAGTGGAGACCGCTGTCACGGGGATCGGCTCTCTCTTTCAGACTCACTTCCCTTTCCAGAAAGGAGCAACTCTGAACTCTCCCCATTCGATCAATCAATTAACCGATACAGAGAAAAGAGAAGTTGAGTTTCGTATCCGAATGCTTAACAAAGGGGTCCATGTCATGCATGGTGGCGGGAGTTTATCCATCGCCCACTCTGATCAAGACATCGAAAAGATCATCGAAGCGGCCCGTGAGGTTGCTAAAGAAATGGCGGAATCCAAATAAAAAGTTCGGAGTTCAGAGTTCGGAGTTTTGAGTCATGAATTTAAGAATTCATAATTCAAAATTCTAAATTCAAAATTTATCATTATTAAAGGAGGTGCGTTATGGAAAATCGGGGGGTGAAAACATTGATATGGGGATTATTTTTTATGCTGGTTTTAGGAGGTACGGTTATGGCAAAGGAAATAGTAAAAATAGGTGTCATTGTCGTGGATATTCAGGGAGATTTTACAAAGCTCAAAAATGGTTCATTAGCTGTTGAAGGAACCGATGAGGCCTATATTAAAACCATTGAAGAGAACACGAAAAAACTCAAGGCCGCAGGCTTCCCCATCTATGCCACTCAAGACTGGCACCCTAAAGACCATGCCTCCTTTTTCACCAATCATCCCGGGAAAAAAGCCTTTGATGTGATCAAACTGAATAACAGGGATCAGGTCCTCTGGCCTCCCCACTGCGTTCAGAAGACCCCTGGTGCGGAAATCTTATTGGACAAAAAATTATTTAAGGCCGTTGTGAAAAAGGGAATGGATTCGCAATATGATAGCTATTCGGGCTTTCAGGACGATGGCGGAAAAAAGACCGAAATGGACAAATTCCTCAAGAAGGATAAGATCAAAAAGGTCGTTGTCTACGGCATTGCTACTGATTACTGCGTCAGAGCAACTGCCCTCGATGCTGCCGCCGCAGGTTACAAGGTTATAATGATTAAGAATCTCTCAAGAGGCGTTGCTCCGGACACCTTTCAAAAAGCAATCGACGAGATGAAAGCCAAAGGAGTTGTTGTTCTCGATGATCTGGACTTAGAAAAAGTCAAAGCCAATTAAAACAAATCAGAACACGGGACGTTGTTTTCTATTTTTCTAAAAAGCCATGATAAAAATAGCGAAATAGAAAACAACGTCCCGTTCTATAAATCCTAATGCGTTCTTATTGATCGGTGGAGACGAGCTCAGTAGTAGCGTTTTTCTTCGATATGGTCCTCGGCGAGGTTGATGCCCCATTCGGTGAGGATCTTTGAAACAGCCCTCTCACCGCTCTCAACACAGTTTGGAAGACCCACCCCCCTGTAACATCCGCCCGCAAGGGCAAGGCCCGGAATCTTGGCGCTCCGCTCCTCGATCAGTTCAACACGACTGAGGTGCCCCATGGTGTATTGTGGCATACCGAGGTGCCATCGGAAGACTCGCGTGAAGAGTGGCTTCGCATTCGGGTTGAGGCCCAGGATATCCCGGAACTCACTGCGGACTACCTGCACAAGCTCCTCGTCCGAGCGTTCCATCACCTCCTGATTGTGCGGACCGCCGACAAAACCACGAAGCAATACCTTACCTGCCGGTGCGCGGCCCGGCCACTTGGTGGATGAGTAAGTAGCTGCCATGAGCGCACGACCCTCTACCAGAGGACAGAGAACCCCGAAGGCATTCAGATCGAAGCCGACCTCGTCCTCGTTAAACGCAAATGAAATCGTTGCCGAGGAAGAAGCTGGTATGCTGGCGAGCGCATCTGCGATAGCCTTGTCGTGCGGGCGGACAAGCGGTTCGGCGGCCCATGATTCGGTGGCGATAATGACCGCGTCCCCATCGATGGCGGACCCGTCAGAGAGCAAACTACGCCATCCGCCTACGGAGGTATGTTGGAGCGAACTGACAGCCACGCCCGTGCGCATTCTCTCGCGACCTGCGGCGCCGGCCATCCGGTCCGTCAGTTGCTGCATCCCATTGACAAACGAGGTAAAAAATGTACGAGGTTTCTCGTCCGACTTAGTCGGGTATTTACGTCGCATCTCCTCCACCATGCGACGGGCAGCGATGAAACCCTTCATAAGCGACCCATGCTTCTGCTCCATCTCAAGGAGGCGGGGGAAGGTCGCGGCCAGTGACATCTGCGAGGGATCGGAGGCGTGAACACCCCCGACGAGTGGCTCGGCCAGGCGATCGAGGCACTCGCGGCCCATGCGGCGGACCACGAAGCTCTCGAGCGTCTCGTCGTTAAACTCGTCTGGAGCAACTTTCTTTGGCGGAATGAAGAACTCCATTCCCATCCGGATCTTGCCGGGCCATGAGAACAAGCCAGTTGTGGCGAACGGTATGAACTTCGTGGGCGCAAACATCATGACGCCATCAGGCATCTGATGAAGTTTGCCTCGTGACAGGATCCACGTCTTCCTCCTTGAGTCATCCGTGGGTAACTCGTCGTCGAAAATCCCTGTGAGCTTAGCGATGCGGTGACAGGCGGGCTTCTCGGTCAGGAAACAGTCCGGACCGCCATCAACGATGAACCTCCCCCCCCCGGTAGGATCTGACACGATCTCTGTCTGGATCTTCCCGCCGAGGCGCGGGTCCTTCTCAACAAGAATAAACTCGACTTTGTGGCCGACGGATGCGGCTCTGGTCACCTTATGCGCTGCGCCAAGCCCGGCAATGCCGCCGCCAACAATGATGATTCGTTTCATGCCGTCTCCCAAAATAGTGTGGTGTAATGAGTTTGCCTGCCTTCCGGAGGCAGGTAGTTTGGAGTATTTGGTTCAGAATCTCCGAACTCCTTACTCACTTGTAATATGTTCTTCCACTATGCTTGCCAGGAACTTGATAAACCCTTCTGACCAGTTGAGCGAGGGAGAACGCTTCAATACCATTTCCAACGATTCAGCCTTCTCTTTATAAAGAATATCGATATCGTAGAGAACCTCAATGTGATCCGATACAAAACCAATCGGTACGATAAGGACCTCTTTAATCCCTATCTTGTTAATCTCCACCAGAACGCTTTCGACCTCCGGGGCGATCCACCTCCCTAAACCGCCCCCTTTGCTCTGGAAAGCCATATGCCAGGGAAGCGGCTCGATCTTTTTCAGAACCTCATTTACACTCTCCTTCATGTCTTCAGCATAGGGATCGTTCCCAATGATCGATTCCGGAAGGCTATGGGCAGTAAAAATAAGGTGGACCCTCCTATTTTCTTCCGGAGTAAATTGTTTCAGCCCCTCTACCACCCTCTCTGCTACCACTTGTACAAAGAGAGGATGCGAATGCCATCCCTCGATAAAAGTGATTTTTAATTTTTCTCCTGAGATTTTATTTGCTCGATTCAACTCCTCCTTATAAGCACCTGTGCTGAATCGAGACCGAAAAGGAGCCATTGAAATAGCAACGACCTCTTTGACTCCATCTTGAAGTATCTCCTTCAATGTCTCTTCAACCAACGGCTGACTGTATCGCATCCCCACATAGGATTTGAACGAATAACCCCTGGAATTCAGTTTTTCTTCCAGGGCCTTGGCCTGCCTCTCCGTGATGGCGGGAAGGGGCGAACAACCTCCAATTAAACGATAGCGTTCTTTAACCCTTTCAAGTAGTTCAGGGGAGGGTTTCCGCCCGAAGAGACAGGTCAGCAGAAATTCAACCTCCTCCAATGAACGGGGTCCCCCAAAGGCTAAAAGAAGAAGGGCTTTCATTAAAACCTCTGCTCTTGATGAAGCATTATTGCCTTACGATACATCGTCTTCAATTAAGCCTGAATAATAACCAAACTCCAATAATCTAAGTATCGTTTAGTTATTGGTTATTCGAATTTATTTGGTGTTTGGAATTTGGGTATTGGAATTTCTCTTCCTTGAACTATACTCATGGACCATATCGACTAAGGCGGCCACATGATCCACGGGGGTATTGGGAAGGATGCCGTGGCCCAGGTTGAAGATATGGCCGGGCCGGCCCTCCGCTCTATCAAGAATCCGTTTCACTTCCTTCTTAATTAAATTGACAGGGCCAAGCAAAACAACGGGGTCGAGATTCCCCTGGATACCGACATCATATCCTATTCGAGTCCAGGCCTCTCCCAGATTCACTCTCCAATCCACCCCGATCACATTGCCTCCTGCCTGTTTCATCCGCTCCAAAAGGGTCGAAGAGGATGTGGCGAAATGAATGAGCGGAACACTTTTGTTTACTCCATCCATAACCCTTTTAGAGTAAGGGAGAACATACTCTTCGTAATCGCCAGGGGTTAAGCATCCCACCCAGGAGTCAAAAATCTGGAGGGCCTGCACGCCTGCCCGGATCTGGGCATTGAGATATCGAATCAGCACTTCTGAAATCTTCTTCATCAGGAGATCCCATGCCGGGCGATTCTGATACATCAACCCTTTTGTGAGGGTGTAGTTCCTGGAATGACCTCCCTCAATCATATAACTCGCAAGGGTGAAAGGGGCTCCTGAAAATCCGATTAGGGGAATTTTCCCCTCCAGCTCTCTCCGGACAATGCGAATCGACTCCATGAGAAAAGGAATCTCCTCTTCTGGTTCGATGATCTTCAACCGCTCCACATCCTTCATCTCCCGAACGGGACGATGAAAAACAGGGCCTTCTCCTTTCGCAAATTCAAATTCCACTCCCATCGGTTCCAGAGGAATAAGGATATCAGAAAAGATGATGGCCGCATCGAGTTTAAACTTGTCAATAGGTTGAAGCGTAACTTGCGCTGCCACTTCAGGATTCTTACACATTTCTAAGAAGGAATATTTCTTCCGGAGCGCCCGATACTCCTTCATATACCGGCCTGCCTGACGCATCAGCCAGATAGGGGTGTAGGAAGTGGGCTGCTTCCGACAAGCCAAAAGGAATGGATATTGATCCTTAGGTTTTTTCATATTCGGTTTTTTTCAATCAATCACCAATATCCAATTTTCAATATCCGAAACCTCGTCTGATTATTGGGTATTGGAATTTATTTGGAGCTTGGAATTTGGTTATTGGAGTTTCACCTATTCCAATCCCTTAACAGTTGGACCAATAACCTCACCCCTACCCCTGTTCCTCCCTTGGGTATGTAAGGTCTTTCTTTTTCAACAAAGGCAGGGCCGGCAATATCCAGGTGAACCCAGGGCGTCTTCTCCACAAACTTGCTCAGGAAGATTCCTCCGATAATAGCGCCTGCGGCCCGGGTCCCGACATTTCTAAAATCGGCCACATCGCTCTTGATATACTCGAAATATTCATTCCAGAGAGGAAATCTCCAGGCCTTTTCCCCTGATTTCGCTGAGGCCTCTTCAATTCGTTTCAAAAGAGTCTCGTCATTCCCAAAGAGGCCCATCACATAATCTCCAAGGGCGATCACGCAGGCTCCGGTCAGGGTGGCAAGATCGATGATTGCTTTTGGTTTGTAACGAAGGCTGTAGGTCAGGGCATCGGAAAGGATGAGTCTTCCCTCTGCATCGGTGCTGATCACCTCCACGGTCTGACCTGAAAGGGTCTTCAACACATCACCCGGCTTATAGGCCTTTCCGCTTGGAAGATTCTCCGTAGCAGGAATGATTCCAACCAGGTGAAGGGGAAGTTGAAGTTTTGAAGCTGCCTCCATTGCCCCCAGAACAGCAGCCGCACCCGACATATCGGCCTTCATCTGCTCCATCCGCTCCGCGGGTTTGATCGAGATGCCACCGCTGTCAAAGGTAATCCCTTTCCCCACCAGGACTATCGTATCCAGACCCTTTCCTTTGTTATATTCGAGCATGATGAACCTTGCCGGCTCCTGACTCCCCTTGGCCACGGCAACAAATGCCCCCATTCCCATGGTCTCGGCCTCGCTCAAATCAAGAACTTCAATCCCTAAGCCCTGATTTCTTGCAATCTCCCGGGACTTCTCGGCGAGAGCGTTCGGGGTTACCTGATTGCTCGGGGCGTTAGCCAGATCTCTTGCCAGACAGACCGCATTTGAAATGATTCGCCCTCTCTCCAGTCCCTGGCCGATCCGGCTGGTCTCCTGCTCGGTCTCCCCGAGAAGCACTGTCTCCTCAATCTTCCTAATCTTGTCTCTCTCCAGGGTCTTAAATTCATTGAACTGGTAAGCTCCAAGGAGAAGTCCTGTGACAAAAGATTCAGTGAGCTCCTCCTCGGATAGACCTTTGAATGGTTTTATCTGAAAGGCGAACTGTTTGATCCCCGAATCCCTTATAAACTGCCCGGCCTTCGAAGCCGCTCCTCTCCATTTCTCCAGATCGAACTCCTCTTTTTTGCCGAGACCTGTCAGCAAAACCCTTCTCGCAGGAATCGCCCCCTGGGTATGAATGAGCCGGCATTGGAATAGCTCCCCTTTGAAATCACCCTGGCTGATGAGTATGGAGAGGAACCCCTTCCATTCCAGATCAACGCTCTTGATTGGCCCCTCCAAGGGTTCTGGCGATTCAAAAGAAAAGAGAAGGAGAAGTTCGCAGGGAAACTTTTCAGAGCTGCCTTTTTCGACTTTTATCTCCATATAATCCCCTTTAGTTCTTGCCATATATATTTAAAAAGTTCATGGAAGAATGGAATGGTGGAACATTGGAATATTGGGTTAAGAAAAAAGTATTTTCGCTTTTAAACATTATTCCAACATTCCATTATTCCAGAATTATCCTTAATCGATGGCTAATCTCTTTCTTTTAGTTTCGATAGGGCAATGGTGCGATTCTTTTCAACAGTGGAAAATTCCCTTACCTTTTTAGCGAGAGAGGGAGGCCATCCTCCCCGTTCAAGAATCCTTGCCAGCATCCAGGGGTTCAGATCAGAAACTTCCATCCACTTTCCGGCATTTTTGATAAACTCATCCAATGCCTTTCGATTCGGATCTCCTTTCAACGGATACTTCTCTTTCATCTCGGTCTTAATTTTGGCGACATGGTCATTCCCGTAGATAGCCTCTAACTCCTCCCGTTGAGCATAAGCAAAGAGAGCTTCCTCCACCCTGGCCAGTTCTGCATCAATCTCTCCAATTAAAATCCCCTTCTTTTCTTTCAACTCCACGAATCGGTTGACCAGATTCACCCCTTCTTCCTGAAGATATTCATTCGGGGGAAGACTCTCCGCCACAATCCGATGCCTCCGTTTCGGACAGAGCCCCTGATAATCACACCAGTCACAGAGGGGGCTCTCTTTAGGAGAAAACTCCCTGTCCGACTCGATTTTCTTGATGAGTTCCATCGTCTCCTGCCGGAGTCGTTGAAGCTCCTCAGGAGTTCTCAGAGATTGGACCTCCACATCGAAGGCAAGATAGTGCCAGATCAATTTGATTTCCTGTATGTCTTTCCATTTTCCCTCCACCCCCATTTGATAGAAGGCCAGCTGCCGGTCTGATTGGACATTCGCCTGGGTCGGGAGTCTACTGGAGGTTTTATAATCATGGATCTCGAGGATGGAGTGATCCAAAAGCGTGAGACGATCAAGCACTCCCCTGATCCAGTACCCCTTTTCCTCTTCAAGGGGGAAATAGATGGTCTCTTCAAGGCCCAATGTCCTTCCCTGGTCAAAGGGATAATAACGTGTGTAATAGTCTGTGATACATTTCTCTCCCAGACGATGATAGTCCTCCGCACGGTATTCCTTTCGGATGATCTGAACCGTCTCGCTCCAATTCTTCTCCCAGCATTGATGATAAAAGGCAAGAAGTTCTTCGAGGGTATTGAGTTTGGTCATCTTCAGGTCCCGGTAGAGCTTCTCCAGGACATCGTGAACCCTCGAACCCATGAAAGCCTCAATTCCCTCTGTGTCAACCTTAATTTTCTGGATGTAGTGAAGTCGATATTGATGGGGACAGGTTTCATAGGTTGAGAGCTGGGAATGAGAATACGCTGGCATCCGTTACCTCATCTTTGTTTTGTAGAAGGTTATAACTATTTTTAACAAGAATTCCTCCCCCTGTCAAAAAACATTTCTCCTTGAAAGATCAATCCGAAGTGTGATACGAGATGGATAGGATGGACTCAGAGGGAAAACTGGAAAAATTACAAGAAAGGATAATCCGGTGCCGAAAATGTCCAAGACTGGTCAATTATTTAAGAGAGGGTCGGGACCGCAGACCCAGGCGATACAGACAATGGAACTACTGGTCCAAACCCCTTCCCAGTTTTGGAGACCCGAAGGCCCGTGTTCTTATCATCGGTCTTGCGCCTGCGGCCAATGGTGGAAATCGGACAGGACGAATGTTTACAGGGGACCGGAGTGGAGAGTGGCTGTTTGAAGCCCTTCACCGTTTTGGCTTTGCCAATCAACTCAATTCGGCCAGACGGGATGACGATTTTGCTTTAAACGATTGTTACATCACGGCAACGATCCGCTGCGCTCCTCCGGAGAATAAACCCCTGCCCGAAGAAATCGAGAATTGCCGACCCTATCTCTTAAAAGAACTTGACTTATTGAGAAATGTTAAAGTTATCGTTCCACTGGGTCAAATTGCCTTTACACAGACCTTGAAGTCCTTGAGGTTAAAAGGATTTGAAATTCCTTCATTGACCTTTGGCCATGGAAAGGTCTTTCCTCTCCGAACTCAAGACTCCTTACCTGTCCGGCCCCGGTCCCAACCGAGGGCGCGGCAGGCAGGCGAACTCCGAACATTAATCACCACCTACCACCCGAGCCAGCAGAACACCCAGACGGGTAAATTGACACGACCGATGTTTTATAGGGTATTCAGAATGGTTCAAAAAGAGTTAGGAGTTCGGAGGGGATAGTCTTATAGTCTATTAGTCTCATAGTCTTATAGTCTTATAGTTTTTGACTAGCCGACTATTTGACTATGTGACTATACGACTAATTACATAGGTTTATGATCCTTCGCATTCCCATTGAAGACTGGATCGATCTTCACACCTTCTCACCTAAAGAGATCCCTTCTCTTTTAGAAGAATACATTTCGGAATGTCAGAAGAAGGGGTTTAAAGAGGTCCGGATCATCCACGGAAAAGGCAAGGGAGTGCAACGAACTATCGTCCACTCCCTTCTCGAGAAAAATCCTCTTGTCGAATCCTACAGGATCGCACCTGACGATCAAGGTGGATGGGGAGGCACTCTTGTTTATTTGAAAAAGGGGAAAAAAGAACTGGATTAATGCCCCTTTGCCAGTTTCTCCTTCTCTTTTTCGTAGGCTTCCTTGCCGGCTTCGATAGCCGTTGTCACAATCGATTTCTTCTCCTCAAGAACTTCCTTCCCCTTTTCCACAACAGAGGTCACCTTGCCCTTTACCTGCTCAATCACTTCCTCTGCCTTTCCTCTTGCTTCTCCGGCAAATTCCTTAATCTTCTCCCTTGTCTCCCTCCCTGGCTTTGGAGCCAATAAGAGCGCAACCCCTGCTCCGATCAGCCCACCCAGGAAGAATGAAAAGATCAATGGCCCGGCGCTATATTCGCTCTCTTCATGTTTCATAGTCTCCCTCCTTTCTTTTATCCAAAGATTCTAATCTTTGGACTGGCCTCTATTTTGCTTCAATAGACCTCCCAAAAGGGCTTGCAAGCCTGCCCTGATACCTGCCTTCATGCCTGAGGCCTCGGCCCTTGCCAATAAACTCACATCTCCAACCATTTCACTCACACGTCTTACATTCTCGCTTGCACCTCTCACGCTTTCACTGACCCCCCTGATTGAGTCTGAAAAATCTCTTACATCCTCAGCCACCTCATTGATATTGTCAGTAAAATTTCGAAGGCTTTTAAGAGTCCCCTGAAGCTCAGCGAGAGTCGGTTTAATGGACTTCTCGGTCGTCCGGATCAACTCTTTTAATTCTTTGATGGCGCGTTTCAGTTCGATCATGACGACGATAAAGATGATGACTCCAGCTATAAAACCAAGAACAATAAGACCCAAATAGATCGGATTCATCTCCCCTCCGCTTTAAGGCTATTTGAGTATATTATACCATAAAACTTTGATTTTTGAAAAAAAACTTTTTTAAGACAGGGACGACCTCGAATACCATCCGGGGTACTTTTTGGACCCCCTAAAGAGAGCTCTGAAAAACTACCTTTCGCTCTCTGATTATAGAGATTTCTGGGCTTTTTCAGAAATCTCTTAAAAACACTTGACAATAATAATTCTAATATGATAATTATTCTATTAGATGAGCGCAGAGGGGATGGCAAAGTATAAAGAGGCGGGATTAAAACTAACACCCCAGAGGCTGGCGATCCTGAAGTATCTTGAAGGGAATAAGGAACATCCGTCCGCAGATGAAATATATAAGGCGGTATCAAAACAGTTCCCTACCATGTCCTTCGCCACCGTATATAACACCCTGGAGACATTAAGAAGGCATGGTCAGGTCATAGAGCTAAACTTCGACCCCTATAAGAAACGTTTCGATCCTAATCCCAAACCTCATCATCACGTCATCTGTGTCAGGTGCCAGAAAATTCTCGATGTTCAAAATGACTTTTCTCTCAAACCACCAAAAATCGAATCTGAGGAGTTTGAAATTGTCGGCAGCCACATAGAATTTTATGGGGTCTGTTCAAAGTGCAAGGATAAGTGAGGGGCTTAAAAAAGCAGAAAACTAATCCCTGTCAATAAAAATTTAATCAACAAATAAAGAGAGAGGAGGAATGTCGTTATGTCGAAGACAGAACAGTTTTTAAAGGAGGCATTTGCAGGAGAATCCCAGGCAAACCGGAAATATCTTGCCTTTGCAGCAAAAGCCGATCAGGAAGGTCTTCCACAGGTGGCCAGGCTCTTCCGGGCCGCAGCCGAGGCTGAGACGATTCATGCCCATAACCACCTGAGGGTGCTGAAAGGGATCAAAAGTACGAAAGAGAATCTTCAGGGAGCCATCGATGGAGAGACCCATGAGTTTAAGGAGATGTATCCGGAGATGATTGAAACGGCTAAAGCCGAAGGCCAAAAAGATGCGGTGAGAAGTTTCAACTTCGCCAATGAAGTGGAAAAAGTCCATGCCCAGCTTTATCAGAAGTTGTTAGACGGTCTGGGAAAACCTCAGGAGAATTATCCCTTCTATATCTGTCCGGTCTGCGGATACACAGCCGAAAAGGAACCTCCCGGGACCTGTCCGGTCTGTGGAACCAAAGGAGAGATGTTCAAAAAAATAGAATAACCGGAACCTGAGGCTTCAGGAGTCTCAAGGAATATAATAAGGAGGTCTTAATGAAAGAACGAACAGGAATCGTAACAATGAGAGGAAATCCGCTCACTCTCATCGGAAATGAGCTTAAAGTGGGAGAGATGGCCCCGGAGTTCACCGCCCTGGACAACAACCTATCTCCC
>Ga0315293_10005866_pt1 | contig 11540 bp, 15 predicted proteins | sample YL17G13_20_MG_FD_203071 | JGI IMG/M metagenome (GOLD analysis project Ga0315293, IMG submission 203071) | Sediment microbial communities from Yellowstone Lake, YNP, Wyoming, USA - YL17G13_20 | ecosystem: Environmental > Aquatic > Freshwater > Lake > Sediment | place: USA: Wyoming | collected... | reverse complement strand
CCTCAAAATGATTTCCTTGTCCAAATCAATCACCTGAATCTCTTGCCCAGGCTCCAAACTATGCTTTCTCCTGCTTTCAGCCTGCAACGTAAACTGGAATCCCTTAGATAATTTGATATCATAAACATCCACACTCAACTTGCACCACCACTAATATCTATACCCTTCATTATATTTAAACCTTTTCATTAGATTTAACTAAACTAATGAATATTTCTCCGAATAATATTGATTGCATTTTCAAAATATATTCTGGTTGCTATGGCTTTGGAATACAAATATTTGTATTGTTTATCTTGCTCTGTTTCTAGCTCATTAAATAGACCCGCTATAAATAAACACAGCAATTGCGATAATAATCCATAAGATACCGAATATTTGAATTATTTTTTTAGATAGAATAAAGTCCCAATATTTTTTCACAATCTCAACTTTGGCGAGGCCAATATTGAGTTTTAGAATGGACTTCATTACTGGCGGAATCAAAAAGATGATTAGCAATCCGGCAACAAGGTATGCAATCAAAATAAGATAGGGGTCATTTATTGCAGCCATGTTTTTATTTAACGGCCCTCTTCTTTTTATTCCTTTCCTTCCGTTTTTTCCGCGTCCTTCATCAGCGAGATGAATATTTCTCCGAACCATTCTTCCTGCCAGGCGTTTACTTTTCCGTTGTTCACCAGGAAGAGCAGCGGCACAAAGCAGTTTACCATTTCTATCGGGGTTTTTTCCTCCAGCAGGGCGCTGAAGGCGACAAGCCCTTGGCTGTCCGCTTTTTCCTTTATTTTTTTGAAGACTTTTTCAACCTGTTCAGCAATCCTTTCCTTGTTGAACTGCAAATTGAATTCAGGCAATTCTTTGCTGTGCAGAATGCTTTTCCTTTGCTTTGTTTTTTCCAGGATTTCTTCAATGCTTGAAACCAGCTCGTCCAAAGAAATTTTTCCTTCCCTGAACTGCCTTTGGCCCCTTAATTCCGGGATTGTTTCTTCAATCAGCTTCAATTCTTCTTTGCTGATTTCTTTTGTTTCCTCTTCTTCCTCTTCAATGCTGCTCAGTTTTATTGTCCTTGCTTTCATTTTAAGCAGGATTGCCGAAGCAAGGATTGCGTTTGCCGGAACCCTCAAGTCCTGCCTTTCAAGCAGCTGGATTTTTTTCCAGTACAGGTCGGCAAGCGCAATTATGTCAATGTTCCATGGGTCCATTTTGTTTGTTTTGACCAATTCAATGAGGATTGTTTTCCATGCAGGCTGGTCAATCAGGTCAACAAGGTATTCTTTTTCTTTTCCAACAGGGACAGCGGCAAGCTCTGCAGGCTCTTCATCTTCTTCGCTGTCGTCCGCTGCAGGCTCTTCTTCAAAAGGCTTTATTGGCATAAGCAAAATTAATTTTCATTTTTTGTTAAGTTTTTTTTAGAAGGAATTCATTGTTTTTGCAGCGCACTTTTAAGTGCCTTCTTCCCAGCTTGCAAGGTATTTTTTCTGCTCTTCTGTAAGAACATCAATTTTTACTCCCAAATCCTTGAGCTGCAGTTCTGCAATATGGTCGTCAAGCTCTTTCGGGAGCTGTATTACATCAGCCTTTAATTTTCCCCTGTTTTTTGCAAGGAATTCGCATGAAAGCGCCTGCCCGCAGAAAGAAGTGCTCATTACTGCGCTTGGATGGCCTTCAGCGCAGGCAAGGTTTACAAGCCTTCCTTCTCCAGCCAAAAACACTTTCTTTTTTCCAATTGTGTATTCGTCAAAATAAGGCCTTATTCTGCGCTTTTTTGAGGCAAGCTTTTCCAGCTGTTTCACGTTTATTTCGCTGTCAAAATGCCCTGAATTGCACATTATTGCGCCGTTTTTCATTGCCTTGAAATGCCTTTCAACAATTACATCCTTGTCGCCTGTAAGTGTGATGAAGATGTCGCCCAAGGGAGCTGCCTCGTCCATTGGCATTACATTAAAGCCATCAAGCTTTGCCTGCAGTGCCCTAAATGGCAAAACCTCTGTAACAATCGCGTTTCCGCCAAAGCCTTTTGCCCTTAATGCTGCTCCCTTGCCGCAGTCGCCGTATCCCGCAATTACAACAATTTTTCCCGCAACCAAAACATTTGACGCCCTCAATATGCCATCCCAGCTTGACTGGCCGGTGCCGTAGTAGTTATCTAACAAATGCTTTGTGTTGTTGTCGTTTACGGCAACAATCGGGTATTTCAAGGCATTGTCCCTTTTCATTGCCTTCAGCCTAATAATGCCTGTTGTTGTTTCCTCGCAGCCTCCGATAATATGCGGTATGAACTCAGGGTGCTTCTTGTGGATTTCGCTCACCAGGTCACAGCCGTCGTCTATTGTAATGTGCGGCTTTGTTTCAATCACTTTTTCAAGAAACCTGTAATAATCCTCTTTTGTTTCCCCCTTGTAAGCGAAAACAGAAACCCCTTCCTTGGCAAGCGCTGCAGCCACATCATCCTGCGTGCTTAATGGATTGCAGCCGGTAATTGCGACTGAAGCGCCCCCTGCAATCAGGGTTTTGACAAGGGCTGCAGTTTCTTTTGTCACATGCAGTGCCATGCCAATGCGCAGCCCTTTCAACGGCTTTTCTTTTTCAAAGCGCTTTTTTATTTCCATCAGCGCGCCCATTTGGGATTCGGCATACTCTATGTTCATCATGCCTTGTTCCGCAAGCTTCTCGTCCTTTACTTCAAACGCCATAAAAAACAGCCCGAAAGCAATTTTGATAACTAAAATTGTTATAAAAAGTATTTTAAACCAAAGCAGGGACAATGCTTTTTGATGGCAAAGAGAAAAAGCAGGCCAACTGTTCCAAAGCCAAGAATTGTCAGAATCGGGCCAATGCCTTACAAACTGGTTTATTTTAAGAAGCAAATCCGCATTTTTGATGCCTGCGTTAAGCGCGCTAAGAATGGCTTAAAGCGCGAAAATCTAAGCCCTGAGAAGCGCATTGAATTTTCAGTCATCCTTAACCAGTGGAAAATAACCCGCTGCAGGGCAAGAATAAATCTTTTCAATTGGTTTTTGGGGCACGGCCAGGAAGCCAGCCTTGAACCCAACAGAAAAAGGGTAAACGCTGCGATTGCAAAACAGCGGGCGTTGATTGTTGATTTCCAGAATGCCATAGGGAATGCGCAGAGAAGGCGCAGGCTGAAGATTAGAAAAATAAAATGATTAAAGCCCTGCCTTGTGCAGCCTGAAAAGCGGTTAAAACCTTACGATTTCCTTGAATCCGTTGAATCTTTTTTCTATTTCCTGCATTTTCAGCGTTCTTAGCCTTTCAAGGCCCATTCCCTCTGCATTGAATGATGCAACAGTAGAGCCGTACATGATTGCCTTTCTCATTGTGTCTTCATCCACTTTGCCTTCTTTTGCAAGGAAGCCAATCAATGCGCCTGCAAAGCAGTCGCCGCATCCAGTGGGATCCACAACATTCTCCAATGGGTATGCAGGGGCGGCAAAAGCGCCTTTTTCAGTGCAAAGCAACGCCCCATGCTCGCCTTTTTTTATTATTGCAAGGTCGCTGTCAAGCTTCAGTATTTCTTTTGCTGCCTGCATCAGGTTCGGCGTATTGAAAAGCATTCTTGCTTCGGAATCGTTCATCAGGCAAATGTCAGATTCCTTCACCACTTTCAAAACCTCTTCTTTTTGCCTTTCAATGTAATAATCCCTTGTGTCAGCAATCACAAGCTTGGGCTTTTTTTCCATCTGTTTTATCAAATCAAGCTGGGTAGCTGGATTGCTTGCGCCCAAAAGCAAAAAATCGGCTTTCCTGTATTCTTCAGGCATCTGTGGCTTGAAATTTCCCAATACATTCATGTCAACTTGGATGGTTTTTGCAGAGTTGATGTCAAAGCCGTATTCACCCTTCCAGAAAAAGGTTTTTCCCTGCGCAATCTCAAGGCCCTGAAGGTCAATGCCTTTCTGCTTTAGGAAATCCATTTCTTCTTCGGGAAAATCGCTGCCGACAATGCTGACAATGCCTGGCTTTGAAAAAAAACTTGCCGCCACAGAGGCATATGTTGCGCTTCCGCCAAGTATTTTTTCAGCCGAGCCGAATGGCGTTTTGATTGAATCAAAAGCAACGCTGCCAAAAACAACAACCTTTGGCATAATCACTTCACTTCCTTCAAGGTCTTTTCAATATTGCGCATGTTTTCTTCAAGCTCCCCGTTTGCGTCAATTATTTTAAGCAATTTCTTTTTTTTGTAATAATCAACCAAAGGCTTTGTTTTTTCCCTGTAAACTGCAAGCCTAACTTTTATTGCCTCGGGCTTGTCGTCTTCCCTTTGCACAAGCTTGCCGCCGCAAACGTCGCAAATCCATTCCTGCTTTGGCGGAATGTTCACAACATGGTAGATTTTGCCGCATCCGCTGCAGCTTCTTCTTCCCGAAAGCCTTTCCACAATCACGGCATCGCTTGCTTCAATGTCAAAGGCAGCCGTAAGCTTTATTCCCAGTTTTTTCAGTATTTTATTGAGCATTTCAGCCTGCTTCAATGTCCTTGGAAAGCCGTCAAGGATAAAGCCCTGTTTTTCTTTCAGGCTTTCGAGCTTGTTTTCAACCAATTCTGCCACTGTTTCATCATCAACAAACTGCCCTGTTGCCATTATCCTGTTTACCCTGCCGCCCAATTCAGTGCCTTTTGCAGCCTCTTCCCTCAGCAAGTCGCCAGTGCTTACCTGCGCCAATCCGCGGGATTCAACAAGGCGCTGTGCAATTGTCCCCTTTCCAGCTCCAGGAGGGCCCAAAAAAACCAGCCTTAAAACCATTTCAAAAACCTTGAAAGAATTTGGACGGATGTCATTTTAAGCGTTTTGGCTTTTTGCCTTGAAGTCTATCACGATTTGTTCCTTGCTTGCGGAAAAGCTCCTTACCTTTTCCGCCCTCAGGATGCTTGTTTCCATGCCAAGCGCTTCGGCTGCAGCCCTGACTTCACCCAATGCCTGCTCTGCTCCACTTGCCTTTTCAACAAACCTGTAAAAATGCACAACTCCTCCTTCTGGCTTGAGCGCAAGCAATGCCTCTTTCAAAAAATTCTCTGCGCCTTTGGGCAAAGGCATCATTATCCTGTCGCATTTTCCCAAAAGCATTTTGGGAACGATTTTTTTCACATCTCCCTTAATTGCCTCTATTTTGTTTTGGCACTTGTTCAATCCAATGTTATGTAGCAATTCCTTGAATGCTTCAGGGTTGAGCTCTATTGCAAATGCTTTTTCCATGCCTGAGTTTTTTGCAAACACTATTGGAAAAGGGCCGACTCCGGCAAAGAATGCGCCAATCACTTCGCCTTCTTTTATGAGCTTTGCAATCCTCAATCTTTCGGTGCTCAGCCTTGGCGAGAAAAAGACTTTTCCCAAATCAATGGTGAAAACGCAGCCGCTTTCTTTGTAAGTTGCTTTCTTGTTCCTTTTTCCTGCAATCACCTTCACTGGCTGCACCCTGTATTTTCCTGCATGTTCCCCTGAAACCATGCACACTGTTTTGAAGTGCCTGTTTATTGAAAGCAGGGCTTCTCCAATTGCCTTTGCCTTTTTCCCAAGCCCTTTCGGGATTTGTATTACGGCAATGTCACCGACAGAATCGAAAGAGGCAATCAAAATTTTCATTTCTTTTTTTGAGAGCTTTCCCTTCAGCGCTTCTTTCAAGTTCCTGGGCTGCTTTTTTTCGGGCATAATAAACTATAAAAGGATTAAGTAGTTAAAATTTCCTTCATAATGGACCTATTGCAATTTTTTTATGATGTTTTTGGAAAGCGCATTGCAGAGAGGGGCTTGTACAGCCCGATTGAATACATTGTGTACGGCACAATATTGCTTTGGCTTGCTTTCTTTGTGATTTTTCCTATCCTTGACAAAAAAGGCATTAAGTTCAATGCAGATTTCCTGCTGGCGCTTTTGCCCTACATTGTCCTTGGCTCTGCATTGCACGTGCTTGAAGACATGAGGCTGCTTCCGAGGAGCTGGAATCCTTTGGATGCAGCCTATTATTTTGTGACGCCCGGCATTTACTTTTTAATAGCGGCAATTGCGATTGCAGCGCTTTTTGCATCGCTTTTCTTTTCAAAAAAATTAAAGAAAGATTTCCTGAAAATCTTTGCATCCATTGGAATTATTCTCGCACTGCCGATTGTGATTTTTGAAGTGATTAATTTTCAGGCCTGGCTTGGCGCCCTTGCAGTGATTGCAATGGTTCTTGCAATAACCGCTTTGCTTTTTTTCCTGTTCAGGGCATTGAAATCAAGGCTTTTGCTGGACAAGCTCAACCTGCTTGCGGTTGCCTCGCAGGCAGTGGATGGCTCGGCAACTTTTGTTGCAACCCAGTTTTTTTATTGCGGGGAACAGCATCCTTTAAGCGGCGCATTGCTGGATTTTTTCCCGCTGAGTTTTGTTATTGCAAAAATTTTGCTGGTGCTTGTAATTTTGTGGTATGTTGACAAGGAAATAAAGAACCGGAATCTTGCAGGCTTCATCAAGATTGTTATTGCAATTCTTGGCTTTGCCACGGGCCTGAGGGATTTGCTCACTTTGGGAGTAGGAACCTGCCTGTAGAATTGTTTTCAACAATCAGGGCGCTTGCCGGTTTTTTCCAGCCTTATATTTTAAATATGACGCTCACGCCAAAGATTATTTTTCACAAATTTTTATGTAATGCCTGCTTCTTTGGCTTCTTCAATTGCTGCCAAAAAACGCCTCATCTCCTTTAAAATTAAGGCTTCGTCCTTTTTGCTTAAGGCAGTTTCTCTTTGATGACCTAATAATTCAATTAGTGCTTGTTGAGCCATTGTTATGCCAATATCACTCAGTTTAGAGCGCCACTCCAGGCCCATTCCTTTTTTTTCCAAAAAAGTTTTCAAAGTCGAATGTTCATTTGGGTCCCGGCCTTTCTGTTCTAATTCCCACAAATAAGCGCGCAATTTACCTTTTGGCTTAGGCTGACCATCTATTTCAGCTACTTTATAATGAAATTTATTAATAAGATTTCCAAATTTTCTATCATTGATTTGTTTTTCCTTTTGCGGCGTTCTTGCCTTTCTCCTTATCGGCTTTCTTTCCGGCTGCCTTCCTATTGGCTGCATAACTGCCTCCAAAATAATTATAATGTTCAGGCGTTATATCCTGAGCAATTTGAGCACCACAAACAGGGCTATTGCCATTGCGGCAACGAATCCTATTGCGCCAAGGTCTGCGGTGTTTCCTATTACTGTGTCAATTTTTGCCGTGAGCAGTGCTGTTGAAGCCATTATGACGGCTGCAAGTATTATGCTTGTGCTCAGCGTGCTGCTGCTTCTTGAAAGGCTGCTGCTCAGGCCGTCAAGCGTTTTTGCTTCAAGCGACACTTTGAAGTCTTCTTCCTCCATTTTTTTCACTATATGCATGATGCTTTCAGGCAGTTCTTTCAAAAATCTGCTCATTTCAAAGTAGTTTTCCCTGAAGCTCCTGAGCAAATAAGCCGGATTGGCTTTTTCCTCCATTATTTTTCCAATGTAAGGCTTTGCGATTTCTATGATGTTTATGTTTGGGTACAATTTTTGCACGCTGTCCTGCGCTATCATTAGGCTCCTTATCAGCAGCAAATATTGCCTTGGAACCCTTACCTTGTTCTTTACCAGCGCCCTGATGAAAGCATTTCCAAAGCCGTTGAAGTCAATCCTGTTCAGGTCAAAATCATAAAAATAATCTATTATTTCGGCTATGTCATTCAGGAATGTTTGCTCGTCTTCAATCCTGTCAATCATGCCCAATGCCTTTAACTGCCTCATTAGCCCTTTGGCGTTTTTGTCAAAAATCAGCACTATTGTTGTGGCAAAATTGTCCTTCAATTCGTAATCCACCCTGCCAACCATTCCAAAGTCAAGCAGGCTTATTACCGGCTTTCCTTTTTGCACTGCTGCAAAAATGTTTGCGGGATGCGGGTCTGCCTGAAAAAACCCGTATACAAGCATCTGCTTGAAGAAGCAGTCAATGTACAATTCCGCAAGCTTTTTCTTCAGCTCAGCATTCTTATTGCTGTAAAAATTGCTTATTTTTTCCCCGGGAACCCTTTCAAGCGTCAGCACTTTGCCGGTGGTGTGCTCCCATAAAACAGCAGGGACTATTATGCCTTCTTCATGCTGGAAGTTTTTCCTGAAAATCTCCGCGTTCTTTGCCTCCCTGTTGTAATCAAGCTCTTTCACCATTGTTTCCGCAAAATCCTGCGCTATGCTAACCGGATTGTAATATTTTGTTTCCTTTATGCTCTTTTCAACAAGCCCCGCAATAAACTGTATTATCCTCAGGTCCTCTTGGATAATATGCTCTATGTCAGGCCTTTGCACCTTCACAGCAACCTTTTTGCCGTTAAGCAGCTCTGCATAATGCACCTGCCCGATTGATGCCGCTGCAACAGGCTTTTCATCAAATTGCCTGAAAATTTTTTCCAATGGCTTTCCAAGCTGCTGCTGTATTATGTGCCTAGCTTCAACAAAATCAAACGGCGGCACTTCATCCTGCAGCTTCCTGAGCTCAACAACATACTCCTCTTTTATCAAATCAGGCCTTGTGCTCAGCATCTGGCCGAATTTTATGAAAGTCGGCCCAAGCTCTTCAAAAATTTTCCTCAGCTTTACAGGGCCTGTGAGCTTTTCCTCTTCCCTGCTAATGCCTTCAAGCCTGCTCAAAAAAGGAAAGCGTTCCTTCATCTGCGCTACTTCGCTCGAGCCTTCCCAGCCATATCTCAGGAAAACCCTCATTATTTCAAGGAACCTTTGGATGTCTGCAGGGGTTTCAAGAAAATTCAGCATTTAACTGCACTCCTTTTTGAAAGAAACAAAAATTCAAAAAAAATTCATCGCTTCTTTTTTTTTCTGGCTTTTCTCCCTGGAGATTCAGCCTTTCTCTTTTTTTTCTCCAGCCTGCTTACTTCAGCCGAAATGCTCCTAAGTATGCCGTTTATTTTTGCCAAGTCCTTGCTGCTGTAAAGCCTTGTTTTCAATGCTTCTCTCCTGAGCTTTGCCTTAATTGCCTCCATCTGCCTCAATTGCTGCGCTGCCCAATTCCTCAAAAAGGCTTCGCTTTCCTTCCTGCTCACCTTGTGCCTTTTCTCAAGGCCGCTTATTGCCTTGTCAAACTGGTTTGCGCTAATCCTGGCAATTCCCAGTGCCAGGGCAATCCCTTCCTTAACCAAATCCTTTGCCATCGAATTCCTCCTGATAAAAGTTAATTGGATATAAAATGGAATTCGCGATTAATAAACCTAACTATGCCTTGGAATTTCTTTCAAGAATTAGCTTCCTTTTTTCCTTACAACCTTTACCTGGTCGCCCCAGCGCAAATATTCTACCTCTACTCCGCTTTCCAGGCCGCTTACATCCTGGGGCTTTTTCACGTCAAATGTTTCATAAGAAACCAAATCCATTATCTGCACAGTGTCGCCCATTACAGCAACAACCTGCGCGTTTCCCTTTGCTATTATCGGGATTTCGGCATCTGCGCTGGTGGGCTTAAGCAGGCCCCTTTTCTGCCCGCTGAATATGTCCATGGCAACAATCCTTGCCTTTGTGCTGCCGTGCTTTCCTGGCTTTGACTTGTCAACGCTCTTGACCTGGCAGGCAAAGCCGTCAATAATGACATAACTGCCTGGCTTTATGCTGCCAATGTTGTCAAACCGCTTTTCGCCCTCAGCCAAAACCAAAACACCTTGAATAAATTAGCCAGCTTCACTTTAAATAACTTTACCATTTGAGGCATTCACGCGCTTTTTTGCCCAATGGAAAAAATTTTAAGCCGATTCAACCATATTATTTCATTGATTTATTGAACTTTTTGCGGTGCATTTTGTTTGGTTGCGGAAAAGGAAAAAAAGCCTGTTGAAGGCAGGGGAAGAAGGGCTTCTGTTCTTGCAAATGTCAGGGAAAGCATTGGCATGGTTATCAAGAAGAAGAAGCCCAAGAATATTGCTGTTTTTGTCGACGGCCCGAACATTTTGAGGAAGGATTTGGGAATTGCAATGGAAGACATCAAGAAGGCTTTGGAAAAATACGGCAACCTGAAGATTGCCAGGGTTTTCTTGAACCAGTTTGCCTCAAACAAATTGGTTGAGGCTGTTGTAAACCAGGGCTTTGAAACAATTTTGACTGTCGGCGACATTGATGTTGCAATGGCCAGTGATGCAACAGAGGCTGTTTTCAACAAGGCAATCCATTCAATCGCTTTTGTTACAAGGGACAGCGATTTTTTGCCTGCCATTACCAAGGCAAAGCGCTATGGAAAGGAAACAATTGTGGTTTTGGCTGAAGAGGCTTCAGCGGCAGCATTAAAAAACACTGCAGACATAGTTATAGTGCTGGGTGCAGCGAAATGAACATTCCTGTTGGAAAGGTCGAGGAATCACAGGTTAGTTTTGCCGAAAAGCCGCCTTTCGCAAGGATAAGGCAATTGCTGCAATCAGGCTTTGAGGGCTATATGGCTGCAACAATTGAGGGCGCTTCAGGATTGGAGGAATCAATAATATTGTTAAGGGGCAAGGAAATTGTGGCAGCTGTTTTTGATGCAATCAGGATGAACAAGCAATTTTACGGCATTGACGGCCTGAAGCTTGCCCTGAACCTGCTTAAATCCCAAAAAGGGGTTTTTGACCTGTGCAGGCTTTCAAAGCAGCAGATTGACTTGATAATTGCCTTCAATGAAAAGGTTGCGCTTCCAAAGCCGGTTGATGCAGGCACTCTTTCAAAGCTTGAGCCCGCGGGCTATAGTTCAGAGCTTGTTTCAAAAGAGCTTGCGGTTGATTTGGGCGCAAGCGATTCAAAGGCAAGCCTGCTGAAAAGGCTTGGATTAAGCTCAATTTAGGATAAGCCTGCAAAAAGGTTGCTTTAAAAGGCAGTGGTGCCAATCTAAACTTTTTAATTAGTTTCGCTGTTGTTGAGAATATTAATTGGGATTTTTTTTATGGCTGGTTTTGGTTTTATTTCAAGGTTTGCCGCAAAAATTCTTGCTTTTGACAATACAGAGCTGCCTGAACAGCAGTTTGCCTTAATCCAGGACATGCTTGCAGGCCAAAGCAATGAAATCAGGGGCAAGAATGCGGTTGAATTATTGAGCAGCCTGAAGAAAAAGCATTTGGTTAACAGCATTACAATAAGGAGGCTGAACAATGGCCTTGTTTTCAGCAGCAGCGGCAACGGCTTTGATGAAGGCGAAAAGGCTTCAGATGTGCTTAATTTTGCCAACAGGATTTTTGACGGAACAGACTTTTTCTCAATGAGGACAAAAAAAGAATGGATAATGCTGTTCCCTTGGGAAAACAGCCTTTTCATAATAAAGGCAAACAGCTCTGTTTCGCCGGTGGAATTGAGGGCAATTGCAAAAGAAATAGAAAAAACGCTAAAGAGGAAAAAAATCGCCTAAAAATGCCAAGGAAATATTTTTTAACAAGGCAATCCATTATATATCACAAAAATTTGTTTTTATTCCACAAGAAACTTTTGAAAAAAGTTTCATCAAAAAAGTGGCAATAAATATAATTTATATGCCACAAGAAACTTTTGAAAAAAGTTTCATCAAAAAAGTG
>Ga0315293_10005864_pt1 | contig 11540 bp, 18 predicted proteins | sample YL17G13_20_MG_FD_203071 | JGI IMG/M metagenome (GOLD analysis project Ga0315293, IMG submission 203071) | Sediment microbial communities from Yellowstone Lake, YNP, Wyoming, USA - YL17G13_20 | ecosystem: Environmental > Aquatic > Freshwater > Lake > Sediment | place: USA: Wyoming | collected... | reverse complement strand
TCCCAATGCCCTCTCATGGATAACGCAGAACCTCATCATCGTACTCATCATAGGAGTCATCATCCTGTTCGTCATACGATCATTAGTGGGGTAGAAGAGTTAAAATAAATCATAACCGTTACTACTACTCATGCTCGATATCACATTCATTATAATGATCTTTATTTTCCTCATAATTTTTATTTCAAACCTGTATCTTAACAACCCCATATTTGGAATCATTGCAGGATTCTGGCTTATCGTCATCTCCTGTGCAGTACTCATTGATGGCATACGACTCCAAGCAGGGATGGACCTCGTGACCTCCGGTAACTACACGAATGTCACCTACAAGTACACTGATCTTGTACTGCCGTTCCCATCGCCAGCTAGTGTCATCTTTGGCGTATTTTTAATTGGATTAAGTATTTATATTATTTACAAAAACGCCGAGGATTTAGTCTAAGATATTCTCAATCTATTTTCTTTTTACTTCCCGTATCTTGAAACAATACATCCCCCTCACGGATGATAACCTCTCCATAAAAGTATAACGGTCCAGGTCCACGCAATTCGCTTCATCAACATTTTTCTTCTCAACAAAATTCATGTTATCCATAATTATTCCATTTAGCATCCCTTGTTAATAACATATCCTTGGTGTTCACCGAAAGTATTCAAAGCATCTTTTCTCGCATGATTATATTTATATACGATATAATGATTTCCTGTTCCTTGTTATGAGCGAGAGATTCTATTCCCCCATATTTTTTGGTGAGGAGTTATGACTAACGAGATGGAAGCAGTACTCCAGGAGAAGATTTCTTACCTAGAGAAAAAGCTTCATGAGAAGGAGACTGCGACCACCTCGTTTGATGATTACCTCCGTGAACTCAAGATATACTCGGACATCCCCAAGGATCAGTTTGGTCACCAGTACAAACTGCTCTACCATCCCTCATCTGAGATCAGTAAGAAAAGCAGGAGAGCAGACCTGTTCAACCCAGACATACTCCTCGGCAACATCAAGGACAGCCGTAGCCTGTATTTCCTTCAGCGTGACTTCGCTATCCTGCACAGGTTGTTCGACATGGGTCTACGGTCCGAGGGCGTCATGGACTTGTTCAACAACCTATATTATCCATGGGTCGGTCAGATACGTCTTACGAGTGCGTTGGGTGGAACCGAGCGTTGGCTACAGTCATTCCTTGAGCCGATGCAACAGGCTTTCGAGAGCTTTAGCTTCTGGCAGAAACGCCAGCAGAAGAAACAAGCGAAGAAAAGACGGTTACAGGATTACATTCCACAGGATTTAGGCGGTGGCGGTGGAGGAGGAAACATCTATGACTGAGTTTACTCCAAGCATGGTTAAAACACTGAAGGAACATGAAGATGTCATAAACGAGATTGATGTACTTATCAACAGACTCCAAACACTTGTTGATAAAGACTACTGGGGATACATCCGTGAATACGAGATGGGGTTGCTTGATGCAAGCCTCGGTCTCTTGAAAAAAGTAAAGGAATCATTATGACAGATTTTGATGAGTTACTAAAAAAAGTATACAAAAAAGAAGAACAAATAAAACAAGCTGAACCAATGAAACAAAGAGAGCCTGAGCCAGAGATTGAACAAGAACCTGTTCAACCATCCATATCTGAAATAGACAGAAAGATCGCTGAACTCAACCAGATGAAGAAACAGCAGGAAGAGCATACACGCATCACCATACAGACCAGACGACTCACTGAGAAGAAACCTGAGGAGGTCACCCCTGAGCAGGATCAGCGTGTCATCGACAACCTCTACAACAAGCCATCACTCAAAGACAGGATGCGGATGAGACGCAGGGACAAAAACATGATCCTCGGAAAAGAGACCGAGGGTACTAAGAGCAAACAATGGTATGTGTTCATCTTCGGCATCATCGGAATCTTCATCCTCATGAGCCTCCAGTACACGGTTCATGAACAATGGGTCGTTATCGTTACCTTACTGCTTGGTAGCATGATGTTCCTGCCAGTCGGGATGATAGTCGGCTGGGCGTTCCTCGACCCGTATGTTCGCTGTAAGATACTACGAAAAGCCAGTCGTAAGAATTATGGTGTGATTAACTTCGTCGGCAAAGGACAGAAAATCGTATCCAAGATAAAGAACTTCGACCAGGCTCTCGTCTGGAAGAAGAACGAAACCTGGGTGATTACGAAAGAGCACGTGTACCAGCTCAGCAAGGATGGAGACAGCATCGTTGAGAAAGCAAAGATAGACCCAGAAAGCATCGTCACACTTATCGATACCGTACCCTGCTTGTTCGTTGACCTAGACAGCATGCAACCACTCTCACTGGCTAGAGACAGGCGCGAGGGTATCAACCCACTGGAGCTAGGATCATCGTTGAAAGCATGGGTTGATAACCAGCTCGCCAAAGCAATGTTCCTGAAGAAAACCATGGACCTGTATTTGATAATCATCCTCATCGTCAGCATCGCCTCAGTCTTCATCGGGTACCTCAACATGACACACATGGAGGATATGAGTACACAGCTTAAAAGCATCCAGAGCCAACTCACTGATGCACTCAGCCGATTACCAGGAACCCCATAGAAAAGCATATATATCTCAATGTGTATATTTAATAATATGAACCATAAATTAATTGCGGTAGTTCATAAAGAAGAGAACATGTATGTTGCCGACTGCCCAGAGATAGGCACTGTTTCTCAAGGTAATACGGAAGAAGAAGCGGTAAAAAATCTCAAGGAAGCGACAGAGCTTTATCTTGAGGTACATCAGGTGAAGCATTCTATAAAATCATCCATTCTCTCTTTTGAGGTTTTTCCAAATGCAAAAACTTCCAAATCTGTCCGGTGCTGAAGTCATCAAGATTCTAAAAAACTTTGGTTTTCTTCCACTCAGACAAAAAGGAAGCCATGTTGTTTTAGAAAAAATATTGTTTTCCGAAGAGATTCACTGTGTAGTTCCGTTGCATACTGAACTTAAAAAAGGAACTCTTTCTGGAATCCTTCGGCAAGCGAAGATTGAAAAAGAAGATTTTTTGAAACATGTTTAAACACCCTAGAACATTTTTTATAATTCATACACGATTTCTTTATTTAGTGATAAGACCATGAACAAGAAAACAATATTTTTTATGTTAACGCTAGTGACAACAATGCTTTTTGCTTCGACTATCGCATCCGCACAAACAAATAATCTAGCCGTATGGGAAAATATCGCTGATGGAACGCTCACCTCAACGTGGGTGGAGAATGAGACCGTTGACTGGAAACCACAGAACGCCTCTGGCATCTGGGAGTATAACTGCACGGTGACGAAAGATGTGTCGTTCACTTTTAATGAGACTGGTCTCGCTGACCACTGGTTCAACACCTTCGATGTTACTTCTGATGACAGCGAGTGCGGTGTTGGTTCTGCGATGATAGTCAACCTAACCTCTTATTATGCCATCGTATATTACTACGACAGCACTGACCATGGGAACGGTTTACCATCTGCTCATCTGATGTGCATGGACACTGACCATTTCGAGTATTGGAACGGCACAGGTTTTGAGAGCAACTCAAGCAACGCAACTGACCTTGACAAAGACTGGGAGAAAGATTACACCTCCGGCTTCTTCCGTGTGAAAGTCATGTGGGATTTCCACAGCACCATCGGATGCAGTCTCCACTTCAAGATATGGAACGCCTATGGTGGTGATGAATACCCAGAGTGGATGGTTGACCTTGAGTTCCCGAACCACCCGTCGATAACGACCACTGTCTTCCACCCAGGTTTGTTCGTTGACAGCCGTTACGACAACGACCCGTCAGAGACAGACTTCAGACGCATCTTCTTCTGGGATGTGGAATACGACCTGTATACACCAATCCTCCCTACCGTCAATGAATACATCGCCTGCCCGACCATCAACTGCAACGACGTCTACGTGATGTATGACGAGTATGCTGACATGGACCCTGATGACATCTACAACCAGACGCAGACACTCAAAGAGTTCGTGAACCTCTGGGACCTCCAAGTAATATACAGCGAAGAGTTCTTCGATGGAGCAATGCTCCCATATAACCAGAACGACAGCGTGTATCTCTTCAGCCTGATGTTCACCGACACCAGGGATTTCTTCGAGGGCATGTTTCCTGGTCCGTTACCCGATGATTTCCCAGACAACCTGCTTTTCATGCGTGCGTTCCTCCCCATTGACGGCTCTTCAAACGACACTGATTTCATGCTCCTGCGTATCGACACAGACAACAACGATGCTTACGATAGTTACGATTATGCTATCTGGAGCAACGACAGCGACATGATAACGTATCAGGGATGGACGCCGTTCACCTCAGGGTTCTTCGCTGACATGTGGTCAAGCTCAACTGGTGCTCCTGATGAGTTCGGGAACATCTTCCGTGATAAACTGTATTACGAATGGGATTTCACACTCAACTGGGATAAGATATACAACGGATCATCTGGTGAGCGTATCGGAGATGACCTGTGCAGGATGAGCATCGGATGGTATGACCATGATACCGCATTGACATCAGAGATGGTCTTCATGCAGGATTACGACCCGACTGATGATGACGATCCGTACCCAGCAACCGATGGAATGGATTTCGATGATGACCCTGTGTTCCTTGATTTCAATGATAGTAGCAACTGGCTGTATTTCCAGGTTGATGAAAGCATAAGCGGTGAACCACTTGCTGACCCCGAAGACCCTGTATCAATCTACGATGACCTTGATCCCACCACGACAAACCTTCTTACCAACATCCTCCCACTCGTGATAGCGGTATTGCTCTTCGTAGTGGTACTCGGAATGATTTTCACAATGGGAATAACCAAAGAGAGCCTTATCACCATCCTGATAATCAGCATCCTTGCTGTCATCATCATACAAGTCATACTCGGACTATAAGGAGGCAAAAAGAAGATGAAGATAAAACTCGGTAAACTCAAGAAACCCAAGAAGCTGAAGAGCAAATATGGCTACATCAGGATGCTGGAGACAGCAGGTAAACACAAAATGAAATAAAGGAGACTAGATAATATGCCGAAAGGAATATGCCTAAGCTGTTACAAGATAGGAACAGTAAACAGGAAAGGACTCTGCCATGGCTGTGCAGAAGACATGGGGGAATATTAAATGCCAAGCTACAAGAAGAAATATCATCAGATCGGAAGAAGCAACCTCATCATAGATGCTATGCTGTCAGCAAAGAAACCAGGGAAACGACGGAGCAGAAGCGGTAAGACGTACTATGAGTATAGGCGTAATAGATCGGATATGCCTGGGAAAAGAATCTAAAGAAAGGAGATACTTATGCCAAGTCTACATGACCGATTCAGCAAAATAAACCCTAAAGAAATACGAGCAGAAAGGAACCTCAAACGACAAGCGGAGCAGTATGCCAAAGAACAAGAGGATGACTACAGCGACAGTGGATACGGTGAAAGCTATCTTGAAAAAAGACGAGCAAAAAAGATATCAAGAGGAGCACAAGAAGAATTACAACTCAAGCAACGTGAACGAGAACTCAGCCGTAAAATAAAGGAACGGGAACTCAGCAAACGAGAGCGTGAGTTCAAGTACCCATCGCAGACGTACGCAAAGAAACGAGCAACCGCTTTCGCAGGACACTTCCTCTCCAGGGCACAGGATGTTCCTGAGAAAGCCAAAGGGGAGATCAGCACACGTATCCAAAAGATGAAAAGCCAGGCTAAAGAACCACGAGCATCACGAGTACGATACAAACACGAACCAGGACAATCAACACGTTTACCAGTGTTCGCACCAGCAACAGGACTAGGAGCAGGAGTCGCTGAGGAGACCAGCAGACCAGCACAACCCATACTGCAACAGCAACAGCAACCAGAGTTCTTCAGCCAGAAGACAGCCATGGATTTCTTCGGAAGTAAACCACAGCAGGACATCCTCGGAACTAGCAACAAATACGACCTTGGACTCGGACAAAGCAACGGAAACAAAAAGAAGAAAGAGGTTCGGTATTACTAATGAGCAAAGCAAGAATTATCTACAAGGATGAAGCTGGTAATACCCTATGGGAACGACAACTGAAAGGACGCAAACAAGTATATGCGAAGAACAGATACGGTAGACTTGTTACTGAAAAAGACACAGCAGAAATGATGAACCGTGCAGGATACATGAAAATGAAAAACATCGAAGACATCAAACCAATCTCACCGAAAGGTAGACGGTTGATGAAATATTTTTATTGATAGTGAAACATTATGTGCGGACCAAAAATCCCTAAGTTACCATAGTATCCCTAAAGGAGATGTTATGACGAATGTATCAAGAAAAGAACTATAGGAAGAAGAAGACTCGTTCCTTGTTTCATTTGGTGAGAAAACAGGGACACGATCAAAAAATGTTAACTGATGCCAGTCTACCGATGCCGACGATGCGGTAAACAATACCGTTCTGAATTTGAAGAGGGAATCTGCTCGGCATGTTGCAAAAAAATATTTTTTCCATGAGGAGTTTTGATGGTATCAAAGATACGCCAGTATACGAATGACGCCATAGAACGTAAACAGAAACCAATCCTTGTCCAGCATCCAGTTACTCGTGTCTACAGGACGACACGACAACATACCATTGTCGTACCAGATGAGCAACAGGAGATACAGGAACCAGCACCACCCGTTAAACACAAGAAATCCGCTTTAGTCAACAGGGTTAAACAAACAACATCTCAGATGGTACAAAGGATAAAAACAAAACACTACTACTAAGAACCTCTTTTAAGCCCGTACACGCATTTGAGTTATGCCACGTACAATTTCCACGCCACAGACCAGTTAATGCTTTGGCGTCTACGGGATGTCCCTACGTTTCAGAAAACCAACGAGATCATGGAACTCATTCGCCAGACTCTTAAAATAAGTAGTGTTCGTCTTCATCGCCAGAAAATCCGATTCTGTTTCCATGTTATTGATGATCCCCAGTATCTCTTTCTTACTTGATTCATCAACACCACGGAGGTACTTCCTGAACAGATTCTTCTTCCCAATGATATACAGCATCCATATCATACCAAAAGCGACAGCAGTGAGAACAGCACCAGCAACGAAACTCATCTCTATTGTTCCCTCTGGCACAACCGTATACCTTATAGAATCAATCAATACAAACATATTTCCTATTCCTCCAATATCTTTATTTCACAGTTCTTGAAATCAACATAATCCTTTATTCCACGCTCGAACTGAAACTTCCAAGCACGAGACGCCTTTTTAACCTTTTCCTCAAGATACGCCTCATCCAGTGGCTTCCTGCGGAAACCGGGCATAAGACCCTGTTTCAAAGCAACCTCCGCAGAAAAAAACATGTTATTCATATACACTTGGATTACAAACTCATCATTCTTCAATTCATCCTGAATCAACTTGAATGGATCAACACCATTTATCTTGAAGCTGAATATCTCCATACTCAACGCTGTTTCCAAACCAGCAAGAACCGTATCAACAGTAACACCCATTGTTGATGGAGACTTACGAGCCACGTTCACGATAGCAGAGAGATACTTCCGATCACCAGACAATGCATTAAGCTTCTTCATTGCTTCCCCTTCACGCTGGACACGATATCCCACTAAATCCCCAAGGAGAAGATTCTTTTTCTGCAACACCAAACCCTTTGGTCTATACTCGATCTTCGTAATAATCACCCTACACAACCGATGCACTCACGATCCTCGTGTAACCCATCTTCGTGAACAACTCCCGTGCTTTCTCATACTCAGTACTGACAGACTCGTTGAAACCATCAATCTCAGCCTCATACTGCTTCTGAGCAATCTCCCGTTGCTTCTCATCAGGGATCAAACCGAAAACATTCATGTTAACAAGACGTATCGGCTTGATGTTCTCCTGATAATTATAAACATTACAGAACAGGTCCATGTCAATATACTGTAACCGTATTGATGCGGTATGGATATCATCCTGTTTCATGTGAACAACCGAGATATAAACAGGCGTTGTTTTCTCCAGCGTATTTAATCCATCTAGGAAATCATCTATTTTCTCATAGACTTTAAACATCTTTTTATTCCTCCTTTAGCTTCCATAAAATCTTCTGGAACCAATCATGGCTCCACATGTACAATACAGCAAGGACAATGATGCATACGAGTATCGTGATGAGGCTCTGCTCATATGATAACAATCCAGCCATCCTCTTCAGCCTCCCCGTGAGTACGGTGACCCAGCATGGTTCGATATCCCTTTCTTGCTATTCTTGTTGCTCTTACTAACATGCTGACGAGGACACCGCTTTAGCGAGTCTTTATACCCACTCCGATGCCGATGACCATCATGGTAGAATACCTCACACTCAGGACACTTCACCCAAGCATTACTCTGACGCATACGGTTATTCATCGTTTCATTACTCCACATATAAATTTAAATCTGTGTCAAACCAAGGAGATCATATCCCCTTATGATGAGTTTATACAAGTTACCAGCTTTCTCACGCTCACGTAGCTTTGGCATCATTATGTCATCAAGCCATGGCTCAAACGGCTTCATCAGTTTAAACAATGCATCCGTCTTCGCACCACCACCCTCCAGCTTCGGAAGAAGCTGAGCAGTGATAACCACCATCAATGTTATGCACTCAGTAAACAGCTCCTCATCATAATGGAGCTTTGCTTTCTCATCAAGGAAAAACCGCCACCCCTGGTTCAGCTCACGCAGATCAGCGATAAGATCGTTACGGTAATCAGGAGCCTCCTCAGCACGCTTAAACTCAGAGTCATAAGGAGCCATAATTATTTCCTCCAGGATTCGATAAGCCAGTCGATAACATCAGAGAAACTCAGTTTTTTCTTCAGCCGTTTCTCCATCTCATGCTGAACATCAAGCAACTCAGTGTACGTTGACTCCTTATTCAACGCTATCGTAGTATACTTACGGTCCTCACTCACAATTAAACAGGAACGCTTATATGGTATATAAAATATTTCTTGTTTCATGCCATACAGTGATGCAGGGAAACTAGATTACCTAGTTACCATCATCTTCATGATCGTGTTCCTCTGGAGCTTCTTCATCTACCCAAACATGCAGATATATATTGCACCCATCGTCCTTATCTACGAATGGTGCGTCATCACAGTTTTACCAGGGAGAACGAGGCTCAGGGAAGTAGATAAGAAAATACTATTATTCAAACTCAGGCTCGTTATCAGGAAAAAGAAAGAGGAAGGAATACAGGATTATCTCCAATGGAGGATGAACCGAAGAATCAATTCAGACAAGAGTAAACCTCCTATGAACCCACCAACATAACACGCCACCCGTTTCCATGTGAACCTCCCATCAATAAATTGACGGGCATCCGTTTACAGGCTCGCATGGGTCTCCCCCATTCGATTTCAGAAAATCCATATACCACATAAATAGTTATTCTTTAATAGTTTAAACTACATACCATGCACCCATGGCAGTACAACTCACCTGTGGCTATGGTAAACCAAACTCAGGCTGTGGACACACATGGACCTACAATGGAGACAAAGCTATCACAAGCTGTCCGAATTGCGGAAATCGCGTACGGACAGGATACGCAAGAACACAAACAACAGGTGGAACCGCACCACAGAACATCAGCTCCAGATCAGCCGGAGAAGTCAGGTACTACTAGGCAACAGCTATGCTTGAGAACGTCTTAGCGTACGCATACTGGACACCACAGCATATACTAGGTTTAGTGCTCACGATAATTATTTCAGCGACCCTCTTCCACGCTTCACTAGAGGACATTCGTAGACGAGACATCAGTTCACTCCATGTTATCGTGCTGTACATCCTCGCTTGTTTCTACATCGTCATCACAGGAAACCTAGGATTACAAACAACGTATCTTTTTTTGTTCGCATTCATACTTTTTGTTGGCATCTCAGCTTTCTCAAGAGGAAGTTTTGGCATGGGCGACTCACTTGTCATTAGTGCACTTGCATTGTTCTTCCATGACTTTACCAACTTCCAAACATTCCTCTACGCCATGGGAATCATCAGTATACCATTGGTCGTATACTACACATTGAAATACTGGAAAGACACATCACTCAAAGGAATCATGCATGGCTTCAGAGCAGTAGTACCAATAGATCAGGTTTTAGTAGGAGATGTAGTTTACGGAGACAATTTTATGCATGGGCTTACCTCTGAGCAAATATCTAAAATGAAAATGGATGGTTATGTTTCCTTAGAGATAAAAAAAGTTATGCCATTCATACCCTGTATTTTTTTCGCCTTTCTTGTGACACTGATCCTATAATTTCTTTTGTTTGTTTATCATAAATCCAATGGCACATATGGCATAGCCATTGAAAATCTTCAACATCTCGTCTATATTCTCCCGATATATTTGATAATTGTTTAGGTGTGAACCAATTACACATTTCGCAAACATCTGGCTTAGTCTTCTGTTCTTTTGCCCAGATATGCAATCCTTCATATGATACGAAATCTCCTTTCCAATTATGATTCTTTTCGCCTCTGATTGAAATACCAAACATCGGATTGTTTTTCCCAGACATTCTTTTAGTGTGCTTTTTTTTCCAATCATCTGTTCTATGTTTTCCCCACATATGATTCTTTTCCCCACGTTGAGCATCCCCTATTTTCTTTTTTATTTTATCAGAAAGATGCACACCAAATCTCACATTTTTCTCTCCTAGTTTCAATTCTCTCATCTTTCTTATTGATTCTTTAGTGTGCTTTTTTCCATAAAACGGATTATTTATTCCAAGCATTCGTTCTCGTATTTTTTGTTTTCTTTCTTCAGAAAAATATTTTTTTCTTCCATCCATGAACAATCACAAATAAAAAATAACTATATAATCATTTCCTTTTATACCCTGCATCTTTTTTGCGTTCCTTGTAGCACTGTTCCTGTGATTCTACACATCTGTTTTTTTCTTTTTACGACGCCTCATCACCAGGAACAACAGCAACGATGAGCCAAGCAAGAGGTACGGATACCAACGCCCGATACCAATGCTTGTCAGCAGGATCATTATAACATTACTGCTCAACCCCTGAGTCAGCGTCCTATACCACTGGCTCTGATTCACATACGAGCCATACACATCACTCACATTAACACGCCACCAATAGATCGTGTTGTATGCTGAGGCATTCGCGTACGGCATCGTGTACGTCCCATTCGATGCATTCAACGTGGTCCCCAACAACGAACCATTCGTGTCCCACCAGAGTATCGTCATGTTATATCCATGAGACTGAGAAATGGTTACGGACAAGGTAACTGACAACGGCATCCCTGATGAAGCATTCAATGGGTAAACTGTGATGATGCTTATGTTCCCCGTTGACAGGTTATAGAACGAACCATTTATGGTGTTGTCAACGATGATGAACCGTGTCATGTTGTAGAATAAACCATTCATTGTATCATCAACAGGTCTGTAATACGACATGTTGTAGAAACTACCGTTTATCGTATCATCAACAAGTCTGAAAACAGAGTGGT
>Ga0315293_10005862_pt1 | contig 11541 bp, 7 predicted proteins | sample YL17G13_20_MG_FD_203071 | JGI IMG/M metagenome (GOLD analysis project Ga0315293, IMG submission 203071) | Sediment microbial communities from Yellowstone Lake, YNP, Wyoming, USA - YL17G13_20 | ecosystem: Environmental > Aquatic > Freshwater > Lake > Sediment | place: USA: Wyoming | collected... | reverse complement strand
CGAACTACTACTACTCCTGCTCGAGCTAGATGAAGAACTCGAAAGACTCGAGCTAGAAGAACTGCTCCTACTACTTGAAGACGACGAACTTCTCGAACTACTCGATGACGAAGAGCTCCTACTGGATGAACTAGAGCTACTCCTGGAAGAAGAACTGCTACTGCTCTTACTACTGGACGAAGATGAACTTCTAGATGAACTCGAAGAAGAACTCTTACTGGAAGAAGAGGAACTACTCCTACTAGAACTACTGGAGCTACTGCTTTTAGAAGAAGAACTCGATGAAGAGCTTAAGCTTGAGGAAGAACTACTAGAACTTCTTGAGCTGCTAGACGATGAGCTTCTACTGGACGACGAAGAACTGCTTCGGCTACTCGAGGAACTCGAGCTGCTCCTTGAGCTACTACTAGAAGAACTGCTGCTTTTCGAACTAGATGAAGAGGAACTTTTGCTACTCGATGACGAAGAACTTTTACTACTTGATGAGCTGGATGATGAACGTGAACTTGAACTTGAAGAACTGCTTCTACTACTACTCGATGAAGAACTTCTACTACTCGATGATGAGCTTGATCTACTGCTACTTGAAGAAGAACTCCTGGATGAGCTGGATGAGGATGAACTCCTGCTCGAAGATGAAGACGAACTACTTCTGGAACTCGATGAACTTGAACTTCTGGAGCTACTGGACGATGAACTCTTACTTGATGATGATGATGAACTGCTTAATGAACTAGATGAGCTACTGCTTATAGAAGACGAACTGCTTGAACTTCTACTCGAACTAGAGGATGAACTTGAACGGCTAGAACTTGAAGAACTACTCAGAGACGAAGACGAAGAAGAACTACGAGATGAGGAACTCGAGGAAGAAGAACTTCTGGAACTCGAAGATGAGGAACTGCGAGAACTACTGCTAGAACTACTCCTCGAGCTTGAAGAGCTAGAACTACTCCAAGAAGATGAACTGGATGAGGAGCGCGAACTAGAGCTACTACTGGACTTACTTGATGAACTCGAACTCGATGAACTTCTAGAAGAACTTGACGAAGAACTGGAGCTTCTTGAGCTCGATGATGAAGAACTTCTTGAGGATGAACTGCTACTAGATCTCGAAGAACTCGAAGAACTAGACGATCTAGATGAACTAGAACTACTAGATGAAAAACTAGAAGATGATGAGCTGGAACTTATACTCGATGAGGATGAAGAACTCCGACTACTCGAAGAACTACTCGATCTAGATGATGAACTACTCGAACTCCTACTGGAGCTAGATGAAGAAGAACTCTGGCTAGACGAACTGCTACTGCTACTTCTTGATGATGAGGATGAAGAGCTACTCCTAGAGCTACTGGAAGAAGATGAAGACTGCGAACTAGAAGAACTGGAAGAGCTTCTACTGGAAGAACTACTTGAACTTCTCGAAGATGAAGACGAAGAACTACGACTCGAGCTAGACGAAGAACTACTTCTGGAACTTGAGGAAGAGGAACTCCGAGAGCTGCTACTTGAGCTACTTCTAGAAGAACTGGAACTACTTGAGCTCTTGGAGGAACTCGAACTACTGCTTCTTGAAGATGAACTGCTGGAACTTCTACTCGAGCTAGAAGAACTACTCCTACTACTCGACGAAGACGAACTTCTCGAGCTACTCGATGACGAGGAGCTCCTACTGGATGAACTAGAACTGCTCCTAGATGACGAACTACTGCTGCTCCTACTGCTGGATGATGAAGAACTTCTGGATGAACTCGAAGAAGAACTCTTGCTTGAAGAAGAAGAGCTGCTCCTACTAGAGCTACTGGAACTACTGCTTCTACTTGAAGATGAGCTGGATGAAGAATAACTCGATGAACTACTAGAACTCTTGCTACTGGATGAGGAGGAACTCCTAGATGAAGAACTGGAACTGCTTCTGGAAGAACTCGAAGACGAAGAACTTCTGCTAGATGAACTTGAGCTACTTAAGGAACTAGAACTACTACTAGATCTACTCGAACTAGAAGAACTGCTCCTACTGGAAGAGGATGAACTCGATTTGCTACTACTAGAAGATGAACTTCTCGAAGAGCTCGATGAGGAACTACTTTTTGAAGAGGAGCTACTCGAACTTCTAGAACTAGAAGAGGAAGAACTCCTAGAGGAAGAGCTTGAACTGCTTCGCGAAGACGAGCTAGATGAACTGCTTAAACTTGAAGAAGAAGAGCTACTACTTCTACTCGAGGACGAGCTTGACGAACTTCTGGACGATGACGAAGAGCTGCTTCTAGAACTACTCGAGGAGGAACTCCGACTAGAAGAACTCGAAGAACTCCTTGAACTAGAGGAACTGCTAGAAGATCTAGAACTGCTGGAAGAGCTACTTCTACTAGAAGATGAGGAGGAGCTTCTGGAACTAGAAGAAGAAGAACTTATACTCGATGAAGACGATGAAGAACTTCTACTACTTGATGAAGAAGACGATGAACTACTACGCGAACTAGAAGATGAACTCGAACGACTACTACTTGAAGAACTACTTAAAGATGATGAACTGCTAGAAGACCTAGAGCTACTAGATGAACTAGAACTTCTGGAACTACTCGAGGAGCTACTCTTACTAGAGGACGAAGACGAACTCCTAGAACTTGATGACGAAGAACTACTTCTAGAACTACTAGAACTAGAACTCCTCGAAGAACTAGACGAAGAACTACGGCTGGACGAAGATGATGAGGAACTTCTAGATGAGGAAGAAGAACTACTGCGCGAGCTACTAGAAGAACTACTTCTCGATGATGACGAAGAACTTGATCTACTCGAAGATGAGGAACTTGAGCTTCTACTTGATGATGATGAAGAACTCCTGGAAGACGAAGAACTAGAACTACGTGAACTACTGGACGAACTGGATCTTGACGAAGAACTAGATGACGAACTTCTACTAGAACTCGAAGAGGAAGAGCTCCTACTGGACGAAGAAGATGAGGATCTACTGCTCGAGGACGAGCTAGAACGTGAACTCGAAGACGAGCTGCTCCTAGAAGATGAAGAACTACTAGAGGATCTTGAACTACTAGAACTACTACTCCGAGAAGATGACGAAGAAGAACTTCTACTACTAGAACTACTAGAAGACTTGGAACTAGAAGAAGAAGAGCTTCTACTGGAAGAAGACGAAGATGACTTACTACTGGAAGATGACGAACTACTTCTTGAACTACTAGATGAAGAACTACGGCTAGAACTACTACTTGAAGATCTTGAGCTACTAGAAGAACTACTTTTACTTGATGACGAGCTGGAACTACTTCTAGAAGAAGAAGACGAGCTAGATCTCGAACTACTCGAAGAACTAGAACGACTACTACTAGATGAACTTGATCTTGAAGAACTAGAGGAACTAACTACTCCAGCATCCCAAGCTAAACCGTAAGGATTATCACTAGGAGAACTAAACGAATCAGAAATAGTAGCGGAAAAACCGGAGTGCTTGTAGATTTTATCACTACCACCATCATTACTGAGAATATTAGCACCGTCCCAAGATAAACCCTGAGGAGTCTTACTTGGAGAACTAAAAGAATCAGATATAGTAGCGGTAAAACCAGAGTGCTTATATATTTTAACAGTAGTTCCATCACTGGTATATATATTGCCACCGTACCACTCTAAATCGCGAGGATTTTTGCTAGGGGAACTAAAAGAATCAGAGATGGTGGTTGTAAAACCGGAATGCTTATAGATTTTATCGCTAGAGGCATCACCAGAATACAGATTAGTTCCATCCCAAGACAAACCATAAGGGAACAGACTAGGAGTAGAAATAGAATCAGACACAGTAGCGGAAAAACCAGAATGCTTATATACCTTAGTTGTAGCATCACCAATATTAGTGCTAAGAATATTAGCACCATCATATGCTAAACCGGAATTGCCTGTATGAAGGAAACTGAAAGAACTTTCTATAGTAGAAGAAAAATTAGTATGCTTATAAAACTTTTGAGCATTAGTTTCTATACTATATAAGTTCGCCATTATTTGAGAGTCATCTCTATTTTATTAGTTTATTAGTTTGCTCTCTAACCAAGGTATTCTGGATACCTCTAAAACTTGTTTCTTTTATGTGATCACAAACAATATCAAAATCTATATAAATCTTAAAACCAGCCTTCTGGGCTTTCTGGAATATATCAAAATCACAAGTCAAAGCTAGGGTTCCATTGCGGTAATACTGAAAAGCATAAGGATGCTCTATAGCTTCATAAACCTTTCTTCTGAACATAACACAGGCACCACCTGTTGCATCCACTTCTTCTACTCCTTTTCCATAATAAGCTATATATTTTCTATCTTCATTATAACGAAGTGTAACGGGATACGTAAACCCTAGATCATTCTCATACTTCATGGCAAAACATACGGCACCGATTATATCTTTGTCAGCAGCAAGAAATCTTTCTATCGTATTTAAGGGTGGCACAATATCATCATCAATCCAAAGTAAATAATCACAGTTAGACTGTAAAAACTTCTCAACACAATGGTTTCTAGCTGCATCTAATGGGAATATACCCTTTGGCATATATACCTGCATCTCAAAAAGCGAACTATGTGACCAATTCATAAAATTGATTGCTATTTCAGGAACAATAGTACCTCCGTTAGGAACAGCTATAAATATTCGCTTCTTAACTCCATCGATATTTATATTCCTATATTTATCTCGGAGCATCAATATCCTAGATTCAGCAAATTCTTTAGATGTTGGTATATCATTCTTAAATATTTCTCTAAAAGTTGCAGAACCATAATGATATATAAAAACATCACGAGCAATACCTACCTTAAAACCATTCTGCCGTGCTCTTATACAATAATCAGCGTCATCCTGTCCTCCCAATCCAAACCTTTCATCCAAATCCCCCACTTTTTCTAAAGTTGCCCTAGAGATCATAACAAAGAAGAAAGTTACCACATCTGCATATTGGAAGTTTATTCCCTCTTTATTGAAATCAACATGCTGATACCCGGCAACTCCATTGGAAATCGGACCCAGAATGCCTAAATTTTTATCCTTCTTAAAATGCTCAAGCATCTTTTCTGCCCAATGAGGCGTAATAACCGTATCATTATTGGAAAAGACAATATAATCTCCCTTAGCTTTCTTAAAACCTTGGTTAATTGCCTTACACCAGCCAAGAGGGATCTTGTTTTCGATATAAATATGTTTATCCAAGCAAAATTTAGATAAATATTTCGTTGTCTTCTCGTCCGATCCCTCATTGATGATAATCAATTCATAGTCATCGGTATACCGTTTAATGGAATCCAAGCAGACTCGAGTTATATCGAGGTTGTTTCTTACCGGAATTACAATACTAATCATACTCTCCTCCGCAAATTTTCTGATAAATGAGTCCTATAGGATTATCCCATTTGTCATAAGTACAATGGGTATTAACCAAATTGGTTAAAAAACGTCCATCAAAATATTTAATATTATCTCTATAAGCAACATAACTAAACCCCAGTTTTTTTAAAATAGGCTCTAATCGAATCGTAAAATGGAACCCAGGGGAACGATAACCATATTCCTTGGGTAGATAAGGTCGTAAAATATCAAGAGCCTTCTCAACGCATTCTTCAAGCTCATTCCTTTCTGCCTCTGGCGGGTACATATGATCATAACCATGGATTGCTATCTCTACCCAATCTTTATGTTGCTCCCACCATTTCCTAAACTCCCCCGACTCTTTAATATTCTCTTTCAATTTATAATTAGCAATAGTAAATGCTATTAATTTCATATTGGGCTTAGAGTTGTGAACTTCATCCCAATACTTAAAAAACTGCAGATTACTGGGGCACAAGTCATCTGTAGTTAATATCATGGTTTTTCCTTACACTTATCACAAGAATATTCCCTACACAATTTAGGACGATTAGGATAATCCTTGCATTCAAATTGTTTTTTAGCGTCATTATAAATCAGATGTCTACATAGATGTGGCACAAGAACATATAAAACATCTCCTTTAATAACTCCCGTTGAACAATGATTATCGAGATATTCTACATAATTCTTTATCTCAGAAGGATTTGCGGCTGTAATATTAACTTTCATAGTCATATATCTACAGCATTCACCGCAACGTTTACATCCCATGCCAGAAGCTCCTATTTAGATAATTCGCTTAATAAAATATCACTAACTTTAGGTGTTATATTTATTCCGATTTCAGAAGAATTAGGATTTAAAGCATCGAGTTCGATTTGAGTTAAGGTTTCCCCCCTCCCCACCTTCGCTAAAATCGTAATTACTTTATCCATATCCATTATTTTTTCAATTTGGGCTGTATATGCATCACAAAAAGTTACAGCTTCTGCTTGTGTAAGTTCAACTGTAGTATATTGATGATCTTTATCAATGACTTTATCGGCTTCAAGAAATTGGCCAACATCGACATCCTCTACGCCAATTAGTATAAACTCGTCATTTTTAGCTCTATCTTTAACCCCCGCCAAACCAGTATCTATCCCACTTTCATAAATTGGACCAAACTTCACTTTATAAGCATCATAGAATGGAGTTGGATACTCGTAATGGGTATGTCCCCCGTCATCAATACGTTGAATTTTCATTTTTAATAAACGCATTCCTTACCTCCTTTCATTCTTGATCTGTTTATTCTATTCTCTGATATACTCTACAGGCAATCCAGCCTTGAGCGTCGTAATAATCGGATAAATCAACTCCTTTTGATCCTGTTAATGTGAACATAGTATCAGCACCAACCGAGTTTTCAGTGGCTAGGGTCTCCCAGCTTACTAGAGTTCTATTGAATACTTGTAAAGTCACAGGTGACAAAACAGTATTGCGAGTTGACTTGCCTTTCCATGTAGCAGCAAATGAAGAACTTTGATTATTTCTATCCTTAAACTCGAATGCTGCAATAGCACCATCGGTATGTTGAGTTACAAATATTCCATCCAAAGTTGCTACTTTAGTATAATCTGGGTCAGAAAATGAAATGGCTAAGTCACTATCATCGCCAGGCAGAACAGAAATATCTTCTCTAGTATATCCACGTTCGGCGGAACTGGAAACACTACTTGAACTTGAAGAACTTTTCGAGCTACTCGAAGAACGACTGGACGAAGAACTTGAACTCATACTACTTGAGGAAGACGAACTTAAACTAGAACTACTAGAACTAGAAGATGAACTTAAACTACTCGATGACGAACTTGATGATAGACTACTGCTAGAAGAACTACTAGAACTTGATAGTGAAGAACTACTTGAAGAACTTCTACTACTACTCGAGGAACTACTGGAACTCTTGGAAGAACTAGATGACGAACTCTTACTAGAGGATGATGAAGAAGATCTAGAACTTGAGGAAGAACTACTTCTTGAACTAGATGAGGATGAACTCCTGCTACTAGATGAAGACGAACTACTCTTACTACTACTAGATGACGAACTACGGCTAGAGGACGACGAAGAACTTGAGCTTTTAGAGGAGCTGCTACTCGAACTTCTACTAGAAGAAGAAGAACTACTGCGTGAACTTGAAGAACTCGAACTTCTTGAACTCGAGGAAGATGATGAACTACTACGACTGGATGAACTTGAAGATGAGCTACTTATAGAACTACTTGAAGAAGAACTCTTACTAGATGAGGATGAGCTCGAAGAACTCTTACTACTTGATGAAGAGGAACTCCTCGAACTTGAAGAGCTCGATGAACGACTACTTGATGAAGAAGATGAACTTTTAGAACTAGATGAGCTAGAACTACTAGAACTTATACTTGAACTACTTGAAGAACTACTTCTACTAGAGGACGAACTGCTACTTGATCTGCTCGAACTCGATGAACTACTGGAGGAGCTTCGAGAACTTGAAGATGACGAACTCTTGGATGAACTAGAAGATGAACTCTGGCTTGAGCTACTGCTAGATGAACTTGATCTTGAACTAGAGGACGAACTAGAAGAGCTCCTTGATGACGAAGATGAAGAACTCCTACTACTTGATGAGGAGGAACTACTCTGGCTAGATGACGAAGAACTACTAGAGCTACTTTTTGAGCTAGATGAGGATGAACTCGATTTACTTGAAGATGAACTGGATGAAGAATAACTGGACGAACTACTTGAACTCTTAGAACTAGACGACGACGAACTCTTAGAAGAGGAACTCGAAGAACTTCTGCTAGAAGATGACGAGGAACTAGAACGACTACTCGAGCTACTACTGGATGAACTAGACTTTGAACTAGAAGATGACGAAGAACTACGTGATGATGAAGAACTACTACTTTTACTGGAAGATGAGGAGCTGCTTCTACTTGAGCTGCTTGAACTAGAAGAACGAGAAGAACTGCTAGAACTACTGCTCCTAGAAGATGACGAACTAGATGAAGAACGACTTGAGGAGCTACTAGAACTTCTAGAACTCGACGATGAAGAACTTCTCGAAGAAGAACTAGAGCTACTATGAGAACTTGAACTACTCGAAGAACTTCTACTGGATGAGGAGCTCGAGGAAGATCTACTCGACGAAGACGAGCTACTCTTAGATGAACTGGATGAAGAACTACGAGACGACGAGCTAGAAGAACTTATTGAGCTCGACGAAGATGAACTGGATCTACTCGACGATGAAGACGATGAGCTCCTGGAAGAACTACTGGAGCTGGAACTTCTCGATGAAGACGAGGAACTACTTCTCGAACTACTAGAAGAAGAACTCTTTGATGAAGAACTAGAGGAACTTCTTGAGCTAGATGAACTGCTAGAACTTCTTGAACTACTGGAAGAAGAACTTCTCGACGAACTAGATGACGAACTTCTGCTACTGCTCGAAGAACTGGAACTACTCTTAGACGATGAACTAGAGCTGCTGCTCCTGCTTGAGGACGAACTTGAAGAACTGCGACTAGACGAAGATGATGAAGAACTTCTACTGGATGATGAAGAACTACTTCTTGAACTAGATGAGGATGAACTTCTGCTGCTGGAAGACGAAGAGCTTCTGCTACTGGAAGAACTGGAAGACGAACGTGAACTAGAACTTGAAGAGCTGCTACGTGAACTAGAAGAACTAGAAGAACTTCTCGATGACGAAGAAGAACTACTTTTAGACGAAGAACTAGAAGAAGACCTACTCGAACTCGATGAACTACTTCTGCTGGACGATGATGACGAAGATCTAGAACTAGAGCTTGAGGAAGAACTACTTCTTGAACTAGACGAACTGGAGCTCCTGGAACTAGAAGACGAACTAGAAGACGAACTCTTACTTGATGAACTGGATGAACTCGAACTTCTACTGCTTGATGAAGATGATGATGACGAACTACGAGAACTCGATGACGATGAGCTACTGCTTGAACGAGATGAAGAACTCGAAGAACTACTTCTACTAGATGAAGAACTGGACGAAGAAGATGATCTCGAGCTAGATGATGACGAACTAGAAGAACTTCTGGATGATGAACTACTAGAGCTAGAACTCCTAGATGAAGAGGACGACGATGATGAAGAGCTACGGCTAGAAGAAGAACTACTTGAAGATGAACTCCGACTAGAGGAAGAAGAGCTAGAACTTCTCGAGCTTGATGACGAGGAACTACTAGAACTTCTCGAAGAACTGCTGCTGCTTGACGAGCTAGATCTTGAACTAGAGGAAGAACTACTCGAGCTTCTCGAAGATGACGAACTAGATGAAGAACTTTTCGAAGAGCTAGATGACGAACTTCTACTTGAACTTGAAGAGCTAGATCTAGAACTAGAGGACGATGAACTATTAGAACTACTTGAAGAACTAGAAGAAAATATGCTTCCCGAAAACTCTATCCAAGGACAATAATTGCTGGTTTCTGTATTATCACCGGCAGATAAATCAGTAAGGGAGTTATCACCGTATACAAACCAGGCAAAACGAGTGTTAACTGTATCGAGTTCTCTAAAACCAATTTCTACAACTAATCTATCACCGCTATCTAATGTAAATTCTGAATATGGAATAAGCGTACTCTCAGATGAATTCTGAAAGGTCCTATTCGTGTACATCACATAATCCATCACGGGCGGTTGTGTGGATGTATCATCAGATGCTTGTATATCTACTATAGTCTGAGTAATATTTCCCGCGCTATCGCATATTCTAACATTAAAAGCTAGAGTAGCTAAGACACTTGCGTTCTGTTCGGCGCATCTAAACTGACCTCTAATATTTCCAGCAGACACAGTCTGAGCTTTTAAGGGACCCGAAACCCACTGTCTAGCAAGTTGGAATCTGGCACCAGCTGTAACATCTGTATAAATTCTATCAGATATAGTAAAAGCACTGCCTATTTTAGTAGAGACTAACTTTAGTCTGCTCTGGGCATTTCCAGTGCCATTCCACGATGCGCTATATGCAGGAGAAACTGCTGCTGCTCCCGTCGATGGGAAATACCATCTTTCTAGCCCGGGGCATGAACTATATGAAGAAGATGAAGAACTCTTGCTAGAACTAGAACTTGAAGAACTTGATTTAGAACTGCTACTCGAAGATGATGAGCGCGATGAACTAGATGATGAACTTGAACTCCTGGAACTCGAGGATGACGAACTACTGGAACTTTTACTGGAACTACTGCTAGATGAAGAACGCGAGCTTGAACTCGAAGAGCTACTTCTGCTAGAACTGCTACTAGATGAAGAACTCTTAGACGAAGATGAGGACGAACTCCTGCTACTCGAAGAAGAGGAACTACTTCTACTACTACTAGACGACGAACTACGGCTAGAAGAAGATGAAGAACTTGAACTTCTGGAAGAGCTACTACTTGAACTTCGACTAGACGAAGAACTGGAAGATCTACTGCTAGAAGATGAACTACTTGAGCTACTTCGAGAACTCGATGAGCTAGAACTACTCCTACTACTACTACTTGAAGAACTAGAACTACTTTTACAAGAAGAAGAACTAGAAGAAGAATTACTAGATGAACTAGATGAAGAATTATTCTCAAAATTACTTCCTGCTTTAAACCAATCTACATAAGTTATTCTATTGGCGGTGGTCTCATTTAATTGACCGAATACAACAAGTCCATCGTCCATTGGGAGTGTAAAATCACAACTAATTCCCGCTGCTTGCAATCCATTATTTAAATAAACATCTACCGTCTTTGCAACCCAATCAACATCAAAAGTCCACTCTTGCCACGTATCTTGAGAAACTAAATTGGTGCCAACTTCAACATAACCCCCCAAAGTAGTAAGTATAAATAAACCATCACTCGCAAAAATTAAATAAAGACCAATTGAACCATTACAACTAGAGTATATAAATCCATCATTAGCTGCCAAAACCCCTATCGCATCGTGATATAAATTTACTGAGAAGACTGTCCTGTTTCCAAAAGAAACTACATCTCGTTGACGTGCCGCTTGGCTCCCTAGTGACGCACCTGTGTCTAATTTCATACAAGATTTGCCATCAAAAGTTACCTGAGAACTATCACCTGTCCCTTCATCGGAATCCGTCCAATCCG
>Ga0315293_10005861_pt1 | contig 11542 bp, 10 predicted proteins | sample YL17G13_20_MG_FD_203071 | JGI IMG/M metagenome (GOLD analysis project Ga0315293, IMG submission 203071) | Sediment microbial communities from Yellowstone Lake, YNP, Wyoming, USA - YL17G13_20 | ecosystem: Environmental > Aquatic > Freshwater > Lake > Sediment | place: USA: Wyoming | collected... | reverse complement strand
AGGAAACTATTTAAACAAACAGTTTGTCGCTCGAGCCATTGCGGATGCGGATGCCTTGTTTTCTGTGGCCCATTTCAAGGGTCACCCTGCCGGAGGTTATGGAGCAGCGATCAAAAACATTGGTGTCGGTTGTGCAAGCAAACGGGGCAAGATGAACCTTCACGGCGCCCTGGCCGGTGATAAACCCGTTATTCATGCCGAGCTTTGCCCTGGACGAAAGTGTGAATGGTGGGAAACCTGTGAGGGATGTTGCCCGGAAGGGTCGATAAAGGTGACGGATAAAGGATTAGAGGTTGACCTGGAATCATGTGTCTATTGCTTTGCCTGTGCTAATTTATGTGTGAATATGGCTGGGATCAACGCGATTCAGCGGTTCGATCACCTGCCCGCTCTGGGGAGGCGTATTGCCGATTCAGCGCTTGCTACAATGATGACCAAGGAATCCAACAAAGTGTTCTTCATCAACTATGCCCTGGATATCACTCCTGCCTGTGACTGTTATGGATGGACAGATACGCCTTTTGTGAACAGCATAGGAGTTCTGGCCTCTCTGGATCCGGTCGCTGTGGATAAGGCATGTATCGATCTGATGAACGAAGCTCCCGGACTGATTAATTCTGAAGCCGAAGAATTTAATGTCCTTGCCCCAGGGTCGAAAAAGTTAAATGTCATCAAGGGAAAAGATATTGAGGTTCAGGTATATGGCGGGGTAGAGAATGGTTTGGGCGTAGCCGACTACGTGATTAACGAAGTTCCTCTTGACCGAAGTCAGGAGGCCATCGCACGTTTCTATCCTGAGAAGGTAAGAGCAAAAAAGCTCAAGCCGATGTATGAAAAGAATCATCCTCTGTCTAATCTGGACGCCGTTTCCTTCGGCCGGCCTACTGAAGGAGTGGCCAATCCAAAGCATCCCAAAAAGTGACGGAAGTATGAACGCCAAGCAATCATTAAAGGTTTAAACTTAATGCTGAATCTATAGTTTAAGGGTTATTTTGGAATGCAGACTTGTGGTGAAGTGGCCAGTGAGGGATTAACCCGACAAGGTCTGGGAAGTTCACTTTTATGATAGACTATATTATTTGTCATCATACCAGCAATGTGGATCTTCCTCGAGGTAGTCACCGGTTAAGGATAGAACCAGACTTCGGCAACCCAAGCAATCTTTTATTTCACAGCTTCCACATTTACCTTTGAGGTTTTCTTTTCTCCTTAATTTTTTTAATATCTCTGATTCGCTCCATATCTGCGTCAAGGGAGTTTCCAACAGATTTCCAATCGGGATGGGAAATCTCCGGCAGGGGAAAACATCGCCGGTTGGCATCACACAGAGGCCATCTTTTCCGATGACACAGGGAGCACCTAAAAGTTCCGGCTCCTCTCCATTGAAACTCACTTGAAAAGCCTGATAGGGGGGAAAAGGATTCTCCTCTTCGATTGAGAAAAAATCCAACAGCATTTTTACCATTTCTCTCCATCCTTCTTTATTCAGAACCTCATCCATCCTCTCCCTTCCTCTACCCAATGGGATGAATCGTTCGATGATGAATCCATCGACTCCCAGGTCTTTCGAAAGTTCTAAAAAAGATGGAAGACTCCTGAAATTATTTTTCATAACAGTGTACATGAAGATGATCTCAAAATGGCTCCCCTTTTTAATCAAAGGAATATTCTTGATGACCTTCTCAAAAGCCCCTCCCCCGCGGATAGAATCATTCGTCTCAGCATCTGCTCCATCCAGGGAGATCTTGATCTTTTTCAACTTATGGAAGACAGAGAGTCTCTCCAATAATTCTGGATCGAAGAGGAGGCCATTGGTGATGATCCCCAACTCCTCAATCACTGGATTTTGATCAAGATGGTTCAGAAGAGGAAATAACTCTGGCTTTAAAAGGGGTTCTCCACCGGTGAGATGAATGCAAGCTTTTTGATCCCATTCTTTTATTGTGGTGAGGAGGTTATCGGAGACCCTTTTCAGCCCTGTCCAATCGAGGTCCTTCTCCCTTGAGAAATCGTCCTGATAGCAGTGCTGGCACCGAAGATTGCAGAGGTTAGTAATATGCCATTGAATATGGAATTGTTCTTTCATCGGAGTGCTAAATTACAGGAGATCTTTCTTCTTCAGCTCGTATTCTTCTTTATCGATCTCTCCCCGAGCGTATCGTTTCTTCAACACATCGAGGGCGGACTCTTCAGGTTTTGCTGTTTTTGACATCCCAACGAGCCACCGGATGAGAAAGATGATCCCTAAAACGACTAGACCCCAGAAGATGATCATAAAGATCCATCCCATTCCCCACCATCCTTCCATCATGCCCGGTCCCATTCCATAATCTCGCCATCCGCCCGGCGCCATAGTCTGGACTGCCTGCACAAACTGTTCGCCGAACAAATTCTCTGGCAAATGAAAGCGTTTCGGCGAATGTAGGCTATGGACGGCGGCGCCCCATTGGATAAGTAATTTCTCCATCTGACTACCTCCTTTTCGGTCTCTCGCCGAGGGTGACCTTTACTTCTTCAAATTTCCCTTTTCGAAGAATTTTAAGTGTGATGACATCATTTGGTTTCTTTTCACGAATATATCGGATTAAATCATCATGTGTCTTCACATCATTCTGATCTACCTTTACAACAATATCTCCGCCCACGACCACAATCATATTTCCGACCTGAACTTTTTGACTGCCTCCTGTTAAACCGGCCCTTTCAGCCGGACCTCCCTTGGCCACCTCTGCGATCATAGCACCCCGCTCAACGCTCACCTTCATAAACTTCGCAATTTCCGGCAGCAATGGCTGGATGGTAGCCCCTATCCAGGGATAAGTGACATATCCTTTCGAGATGAGTTCCGGAATCACCTTTTTTGCTGTATTGACTGGGATAGCAAATCCGATGCCCACGCTTCCACCCGTTGGACTGATGATGGCGCTGTTGATCCCGACGATCTCCCCGTCTGAGTTAAGAAGGGGGCCACCGGAGTTGCCAGGATTGATCGCAGCGTCAGTCTGGATGACATCCTCGATCAATGTTCCCACTTCGGAACGGATGGTCCGGCCCAGGGAGCTGATCACTCCTGTGGTCAAGGTCCTTTGAAAACCAAACGGGTTCCCGATGGCAAGAACTTTCTGCCCAATCCTCAATTGCTTTGAATCTCCCATTGGGATAACCTTCAACTTTTCCTTTGGGACCTCTATCTTGATCACGGCCAGGTCACTATCCGGATCGGATCCGATTAACTTTGCAGGCCACTTCGACCCATCCGCCAGAGTCACTTCCAGTTTCTGAGCATTGGCCACAACATGATGGTTGGTCAGGATATGCCCCTTCGTATCGATGATGGAGCCTGAACCCGACCCCTGAGTTGGAAAGGCGTTGAAGAAGAAGTCCATCTGAACCGCAATGCTGGTGACATTGACAACCCCATCGGCCGCCTTTTCATAGACAGAGATATTGTTCTTTTCGTCCTCGGTAATGGAGAAGGCGGATTCCATGCTGAAAAGAGTGGCGAGAAGAATGAAGATGGTAATGAAAATCAGATGTGGAACTTTTTTGAAACTCATTTATTTAACCCCCTTTGCATATCCATACTCGTAGCCACTCCGGTAAACGCCGGAGCGTAAATTTCGCAACCTAAAGGTTGCGGCTACATATTTCTCTTAAAGATTTTTGAACTTCTTGATGATCTCCTCTCTGATCTTATCGATGGGAGTCTTCTTATCATAGAGTCTTTTAGTCAGGAGGGCCTCCTCCTGGCAGATCCCTCATCCCGCGCCATGCTGATCAATGAAGCAGTCCAGAAGATTTTCATGGCCAAAGGCTTCGCATTCACAGAAACAGGGCACCTGGGATAAAATCGAAGGGATTTCCCTTGCAACCTGATAGGCCTGTCTGGCCTTTCCCTTAAAGAGATGCGGATCGAGGGTCTTCGGCATTTTTGTTTTAGGATCGATAGATCTCTCTTTTAAGATTTTGAAGGCATCTGGATTGGTCTCTTGTTTAAAAGTCTTTGGATGCTCACCATTGGCCAGGGCAAAAGTTGAAGTGAGCAGGAATATTATTAATAAGGCTATGGATATTTTCAATAGATCAACCTCCAATCAAATTACGACCTTTTTTTTAGTTTGATATTTATATCTTAATAAAAAGACTTTTTACCTGCCGGCCTCGGCAACCTTATCGATAACCCTCTCTAGTTTTCCTGAAACCTCCTTCGCAATTTCCCGTAATTCCTCACTTTTAATAACTTCCAAGGCAGAGACCGGATTGATAGCAGAAACATGTGCCTTTTGGTCATCGGTTTCGTAAACAATCACGTTGCAGGGAAGGAGTAACCCTACATCGAGATCAGCCAGAAGGGTCCGATGGGCGTAAGGTGGATTGCAGGCTCCAAGAATCACGTATTTCCTGAAATCCACATTTAACTTCTTTTTTAAGATCGCCTTAACATCGATCTCCGTCAAAACCCCGAACCCCTCTTCCTTTAAAGCATCCTTGACTTTAGAAATAGCAACTTCATAAGAGGTGTTTAAAAAAGTACTAAAAGCATATTTCTTTATTTTTTCCATAATAATTACCTCCTTGTCCTAAATAAAATTCCTGTCTATCAACCAAGGATATACCGTTAGATACTATATCCTCGGAAGGCCGGCTTCATCAAAAACTCCTTCAAAGAGTGGGCCGCTCAAGTATCGCTCCCCCGAATCGGGTAAGATCGCCACGATCGTCTTTCCATCGAACTCACCGCTCTTTGCCAGTCTTAATGCCACGGCAATGGCTGCACCACAACTGACGCCTGAAAGGATCCCTTCCTCACGGGAGAGTCGCCTCGCATGATCGATTGCCTCTTGACTGGTGACCTGCTCAACCCGATCCACCATAGATAAGTCGAGAGTGTCGGGGATGAACCCGGCGCCAATTCCCTGAATCTTATGTGGACCTGGCTTCAACTCTTGCCCTGCAAGGCGTTGTGTAATAACCGGGCTTTCAGCTGGTTCGACGGCAACGCTGACAATCTTTTTCTTCTTCTCCCCTTTAATATATCGGGAAACACCGGTAATAGTTCCACCCGTTCCCACACCTGAAACGAGGACGTCGATCCCACCACTTGTCTGTTCCCATATTTCAGGACCTGTCGTCTTGAAATGGATTTCCGGATTGGCAGAGTTCTTAAACTGCTGGGGCATAAAGTAATTGAGACTGGATGAAGCAATACGCTCAGCTTCCTCGATCGCCCCCTTCATTCCTTTAGCACCTGGGGTCAGGATGATGTTAGCTCCCAGAATGGCAAGCACCTTTCGCCGTTCCATCGACATGGTTTCAGGCATTGTGACATTAAGCTTATATCCTCTTGCCGCTGCCACATAGGCCAAAGCAATGCCCGTATTTCCGCTGGTCGGTTCAATGATCTCCATCCCGGGCTTGAGCAACCCCTTCTTTTCCGCCGCCCAGATCATATTCGCTCCTATCCGGCATTTGACCGAATAGGCAGGGTTTCGACCTTCGATCTTAGCAAGGATCGTGGCCTTAAGCCCCTGCGCCATTTGATTGATCTTCACCAGCGGTGTGTTTCCAATCGATAATGAATTGTCATCAAAATATTGAGCCATAAACATCTCCTCTCTTTAAGAGTGGAACAATGGAATCATCTTTGGAATAATGGAAGAATGGAATACTGGAATATTGGGTATTGAAAAAACGGTTTTTTAATGCTTCTCCCATCATTCCACCATTCCATCATCCCAATGTTCCATCGAAGTTAGCCCATCGGTGCTTTAAACCTTCTCAGCCTCAAGGCATTGCTGACGACTGTCACGGAGGAAAGCCCCATGGCTGCCGCTGCAAAAATGGGATTGAGAAGGATGCCGAAGAACGGGAAGAGAATGCCTGCGGCCACGGGAATGAGAATAGTGTTGTAAGCAAAGGCCCAGAATAGGTTCTGTTTAATATTACGGATCGTTGCCTTGCTCAGGGCAATGGCAGTCACCACCCCCCTCAGGTCCCCGCTGATCAGGGTGATGTCCGAGGACTCCATGGCCACATCCGTCCCTGTCCCGATGGCAATCCCAACATCGGCCTGTGCCAGGGCAGGGGCATCGTTGATCCCATCGCCCACCATGCCAACCTTCTTACCCTCCGCTTGAAGTTTCTTCACCTCATTGGCCTTGTCTTCCGGAAGAACCTCAGCCAGAACCTTGTCGATCCCGATCTGCCGGGCGATTGACTCTGCTGTTCTTCTGTTGTCCCCGGTCATCATGACAACCTCTAATCCCATTTGATGGAGGGCTTCCACTGCCACCTTCGAATTCTCCTTGAGGGTATCGGCCACAGCAATGATTCCAGCCAGTTTTTGATCGATCGCGACAAACATCGGTGTTTTCCCTTGACGGGAAAGCTCCTCCGTTTTTTTCTCCATTTCGTTCAGCGGGATTCCGCGGTCTTTCATCAACTTGGCATTCCCCATTAACAACGACCTCCCTTCAAGGGTAGCCTCAATTCCATGTCCTGCAATGGCATTGAAGTCTTTCGGATTGATCAGAGAAAGGTTCTCCTCTTTGGCCCGGTTGACAATGGCCTCACCCAGAGGATGTTCTGAACCTTTCTCTGCCGAAGCGGCATAACGGAGAATCTCCTCTTTTCCGAATCCGTTGGCCTCCACGATATCGGTCACAGAGGGCTCACCTTTGGTCAACGTTCCTGTCTTATCCATGACAATCGAATTGAGTTGATGAGCTGTCTCGAGGGCCTCCCCTCCCCGGATCAGGACTCCATTTTCAGCTCCCCTCCCGGTTCCCACCATGATCGAGGTAGGTGTGGCCAAACCCAGTGCGCAGGGGCAGGCGATGATAAGGACGGCAACAAAGTTGAGCACCGCATAGGTCAGTGCGGGTTCGGGTCCGAAAAAGTACCAGACAATGAACGTGAGAATTCCAATACCGATCACTACGGGGACAAAGTAACTGGCAATGATATCGACCAGTCTCGCTATGGGCGGCTTGGATCCCTGGGCTTCTTCCACCATCTTGATGATCTGAGCAAGCATGGTTTCTTTTCCGACTTTGGTGGCTTCAAATTTGAAACTCCCTGTCCTGTTGAGGGTCGCTCCGATCACCTGGTCTCCAGGATTCTTCTCCACCGGCATGGACTCCCCTGTGATCATTGACTCGTCCACTGAAGAACGACCCTCCTTGATGATTCCATCCACCGGAATCTTTTCGCCCGGTCGGACCATCACTAGATCCCCCAGGGCCACCTCTTCCACAGGAATATCTTTTTCCTGACCTTCCCTGACCACTCTGGCTGTCTTCGCCTGTAAACCGATCAACTTCTTGATGGCCTCCGAGGTCTGCCCTTTGGCCCTTGCCTCAAGAAGCCTGCCCAGAAGAATCAAAACAATGATCGCCCCTGCTGTATCAAAGTAGACCTCTGCCATCAATCCCTGGGCTGAAAAGAGGTGTGGGAAGAAAGTCGCAATCACGCTATAAAGATAAGCGGCAGAAGTGCCAACGGCGATCAGGGTGTTCATATCTGCCGACTTATGCTTGGCCGTCTTCCAAGCTCCCACATAGAATTGCCACCCAACCCAGAATTGAATTGGGGTCTGGAAAAGGAGCTGGAGGTAAAAATTGACTTTCCTGCTCAGGTAGATCAGATTGGAAAGACCGGACATCTGCCAGAAGGCGAGAAGCAAGACCGGGGCAACCAGAATGACGCCAGTGATAAACTTTTTTTTCAGTTTTTTAAACTCGGCTTCCCTGGCTGCTTTTTCACGATCGACCAGGTCTTCTTTTCCAATTGTCTCCCCCTGTAGAACTTCATAACCGGCTTCTTTGACTGCCTTCCGGAAGTCCTCCATGGAGACAACGCCAGGAATATACTGGACCGTGGCCCGTTCTGTGGCAAAGTTGACACTGGCCTGTACCACCCCCTCCAATCCTTTCAGTCCATTCTCCACCTTTTTCACACAGGAGGCACAAGACATCCCATGGACCGGGAATGTGACCTTCTCCACTCCAGCCTCATACCCCAGATCTTTGATTGTTGAGACGAAGTCCCCCATATGAATCTGGGTGGGGTCAAAGGTGATGGTCGCCTTCTCTGTGGCGAAGTTGACCTTTGCATCGACGATGCCACTCATCTTGGAGAGGCCTTTTTCGATTTTGGCCACGCAACTGGCACAGCTCATTCCAGAAATGGGAAGATCCACTTTTTTCAAGCCTTCTTTTGAAATGGGGGAGGAGGATTTCTTCTTCTCTTTCTGGACCTCTTCGGGTTTCAAAAACTTCTCCGGGGAGGCGTCAAACTTCTCCTTGCAGGTCACATTACAGAAGTATATAAATTGCCCTTGATAGACACTCATGGCAGCGGCATGAGGAATCTGGACCGTCATTCCACAAACCGGGTCCACGGCCTCTCCCCATTGTTTTGTTCCCTCGATAAATTTCTGTGGGTCTTTTTCAAAGGCCTCCTTGCAGTAGGTCGCACAGAAGTAGTAATTTGTTTCCTGATAGGAAGTCTTCGCCGGTGCTGTCTTCTCATCCACAATCATCCCACATACTAAATCGATACCCATCGTCTTCCACCTCCTACCGGTTTGATGGTCCGATCACCATTTTTTTCAATTTAGCTCTTTGAAAATTCTTAAAGGAATAGGGTCAAAAAGCTTGTCATTCCTGCCCCGATTTTCATCGGGATAAACTCCAGCAGGAATCTATACTTTCGGATTTAATCTGGATTCCCGCCTGCGCGGGAATGACAACTCTAAATACCGTTGTGAATCAATTTTCATGGTTCGTGGGTGGCGAATCCGTCATGTAAAATTTATTTGGTTATTGGAATTTGGAGTTTGGTTATTTCCCACTCTATTTTATCTCATAATAGATCCCTGCCGTCCTTTTCTGCTCCCCAACCTTGAAAAGGACCAACACCTGATACTTACCTTTCTCCGGAAGGTTGAAATAGGCATCATAACTCTTCATCTCCCCTTCATACTTAAGGGCCTTGATCTGGTCTTTCCCTTTTGGATCGACCACCTTCATCTGGACCTCGGCATTGGTGACCTCCTTCTGGGTCTTCTCGTCCTTGAGGGTCACCGTGATATTATGAGTCGTTCCCGGCTCGATATCCTCCTTCATTTTCATATCCTTGAGCATCTTCTTATGTTCCGCATTGGACATAATCTGGAAAATGACCTTGACCCCTTCAACCAGAACCTCCCGGGTCTCCATCTTCATCGAAGTCGCCCCATGCCCATGTTGAGCAAAGGAAGTTGATGTAAAAACCAACAAACTCAAAAAAGAAATCAGAAAAAGCATACCACATCGTCTCATTTTACTCCCTCCTTTAAGTTTAATATATCCATTGAATTTTATAATTCAAGGGCGCTTGGTGAATGTATTGATATAATTGATCACATGCCATCTCTCTTCTACGGCTAATTCTTTTTCATAAGAAGGCATGGGGTCTTTTCCCTTTGTGATCTTCCAGAAGTGTTCTCCATCGGTCATCTTTTCTCCATGGGATTCTCGAAAATTGGTCGGTTTTGGATTTAGTCCCGCTCATGCGGGACCCTTTCCATCTCCCTTGTCACCGTGGCAGAGGGCACACTTCTTCTCGTAGATCTCTTTTCCTTTCTGAATAGAGGCTTTTGTAGCTTTGACAGGATTCTTCATCTTTTTTGCTTCTTCCGGAGCAACCCAACCTGTCTTTTCGTGGGCAGAGACCACCACGGCTCCGATTGCCAAAAATAACATTAGTAACCAATGATGAATTTTCATCCCTGTCTCCTTTTTGAACCAAGGCTAAAGCCTTCCGCTATATTATTGTCAAAACATAAATTAATAAATCCCCCTCAATCCCCCTTTGTTAAAGGGGGATTATCAATTTTTCGTCACCAAACGATCTCTTTTTTCACTTCCAGTAAATGAGGGCGAGACATTCAGTTGAATATTGAATTTAGTTTGAGCAACCCTCATCGCAATAGGTGTGAGCATCGTCAACATAATCACCACAATGATGGAGACATTAAAGGATGAAGGAATTAACAATCCGCGTGAAAATAGGTAGGCGGCAATCAGGATTCCCATTTCGCCTTGAGCCAAACCTCCAAACATGATTAAGGCTCGTTCACACGATGACTGATAACCTTTTTGGGTCGCGATCCAGGATCCAATCAGTTTTGCGCCCACGACACATACCAACAGAATTGCCAGAAAAATGATGGTACCCTCAGCCGCCCTAAGATTTACCTCCATCCCCAAGACCACAAACAGGACTCCTACAGGTATTGAAGCCAGGATGGATCCAAATCCCTTCGCAATCTTTTCTTTAACCTCCGAGTTTGACATCCCAAGCAATGCGCCTCCCAGCGAAGCGACGCAGATCGCAGCAAAACTTCCAAAATGCATCGCTGCCCATGCATACAACGAAGCGACCAAAAGAAGATAGCCGATGAGCATTTGACGGGGCCTTTTTTCAAAACCGGTTTTTGTACCAAGTTTCAGAAATCGGGAAGTCAAAAAGTATGCTACAGCAAAAAACATAATGAGCTTCGCCAAGAACCATGAAACGGCGATGGTCATCTTAAATGCTCCATAAGTCACCGCATAATTCGTGGCCTGGCTGGCGATCATCAGTAGAATTGCTAACAAACCACTCAAGATGGCTGCTCCCGATACCATGACCGCAACCCGAGAATCAAGGATCTTGCTTTCGCTGAAGTAATAAATTGAAATTCCGAAGCTTGAGGCTGACATGATCGCGCTCATTGCTAAGGCTTCTGACCAGCGATCTACGAATACCCGTGTGATAATCGCAACGCTCACAGCAGTCAAAACAAATTCCCAGGCACCCACAGAAAAAGAAAGTTTGAGTATTTTTTTCAGCTCACGCCAATCCACCTCCAGACCAGCGAGAAACATGAGTTGAATCAACCCAATCTCGGCAAGGATTTTCAAAACACCATGGACTGGACCAGAAGAGGGGCTTCCCCAGGTCCCCAGAACCATGGGAATTCCCAAAAGATTGAGCAGGGATGGGCCGAGAAGGATCCCCATCAGCAGTTGAATCGTCACAGCGGATATGTCAAATCGCCTTGCCAACAGGGCCGCTACCCTTGCCAACACGATAACGGCAATTAAAATTATAATCCACTTGGGAAATGTTTCCATATCTTCAGATTTCTTCCCCCCTCTCCCCCTGCCTGCCTGCCGGTAGGCAGGGGGAGAGGGGGTCATTTTATTTCTTTTCCACCAGGGGAGAGCGATTATTCTTTTTCTCTCTCGCAAGGGGAAGGGGACATTCCCTTTATGCGGGACTGCCACTTGTTTGACGTAATTGCTTCTTCAATCCAAAATTCCATTTCCAAATAGCATAAATTGCAGGATAGACGCCCAACTCCATAATGAACGATGTGAAAATACCTCCGATCATTGGTGCGGCAATGCGCTTCATCACATCAGCCCCAGCGCCTGTTGACCACATAATCGGTATCAAAGCCATGAACATCACGCCCACCGTCATCACCTTTGGCCGAAGCCGCTTCACCGCC
>Ga0315293_10005860_pt1 | contig 11542 bp, 9 predicted proteins | sample YL17G13_20_MG_FD_203071 | JGI IMG/M metagenome (GOLD analysis project Ga0315293, IMG submission 203071) | Sediment microbial communities from Yellowstone Lake, YNP, Wyoming, USA - YL17G13_20 | ecosystem: Environmental > Aquatic > Freshwater > Lake > Sediment | place: USA: Wyoming | collected... | reverse complement strand
GCACCGGCGACCCGCCCGACCAACTGCACCGGCGGGTCGTAACGCAGGGTCTCCTCGACGATCGCCGACGCCCGTCCGGCATCGCTGCCGAGGTCGGTCCAGTGGTCCCGGTCGCGCAGCATGGCGAGCACCCCGTTGGCGATCAAGTTCACCGTGGTCTCGTGGCCGGCGATCAGCAACAGGTTGCAGGTGGCGACGATCTCGTCCTCGGTGAGTTGGTCCCCGGCCTCCTCCACCGCGATCAGGCCCGACATCAGGTCCTCAGCAGGCTCGGCCCGGCGTTGCTGCAGCAGACCGCGCAGATACCCGCGCAGCCACAGCGCGGCCTCCAGACGCTCCTCGAATCCCTGCGGCCGGCCGGTGAAGGCGATGAACGGGTCGAGGCCCTGGGCGAGCAGCGACGACGCCCAGCTGAACTTCGGCTCGTCTTCGATCGGCACCCCGAGTAGCCGGCAGATCACCGCGACCGGCAGCGGGTAGGCCAGGTCGGCGATCGCCTCGAAGCGGCCCGCCGCGGCGACCTTGTCCAGCAGAGCATCGACCAACTCGGTGATGTCGGCTTCCATGGACTTGATGACCTTCGGTGAGAACGCCTTGCTGACAAGTCTGCGCAGCCGGGTGTGGTCGGGCGGGTCGAGGAACAGGAAACCGGGCGTGCCGAAGGGCCGCGGCTGCGCCCCCTCGGCGATCGCCCGCTGCGCTGCGGTGGATTTCAGCCTGTCACTGCACGAGGACGGGTGGCGCAACACCTCGTCGCAGTCGGCGAACGAGGAGAACACCACCAGGTTGGAGTCCGGCAGTTGCAGCGGCCCGCGCTCCTGCAGTTGCCGGTAGATCGGATACGGGTCGGCGCGGTGTGCGGGATCGAGCAGTTCCAGCAGTAGCGCCTGCGGGGCAGCGGTCATCGGTTCAGTGTGCCCGGCCGCACGGCACCCCGCCCTGGCCGCACCCCGGCGGCGCGGTCGGGACCATTTTCGGTTTTCCCCGCGCGCCCGTCACTGCCCGTAGTAGCGGCCCAGGAAGTCATCCCGCAGCTCCTCGAAGTCGCCCTTGACGATCGCGTCGCGGATGCTGTCGACGAGACCGATGATGAAGCGTTCGTTGTGGATGGTGCACAAGGTGGAGGCGAGCATCTCCTTGGCCTTGAACAGGTGGTGGATGTAGGCGCGGGTGTAGTGCGCGCAGGTGTAGCAGTCGCACTCGGGGTCGATGGGGGTGAAGTCGCGCCGGTAGCGCGCGCCGGTGATGTTGTAGCGGCCGGTGGTCGCGTAGACGGCGGCGTTGCGCGCCACCCGCGACGGCGAGACGCAGTCGAAGGTGTCCGCGCCGGCGCCGATCGCGGCGAACAGGTCGTCGGGCTCACTGATGCCCAACAGGTGGCGGGGCTTGGAGTCGGGTAACTCATCGGTGCACCAGCCGACGATGGCGGCCAGGTTCTGCTTCTCCAGCGCACCGCCGATGCCGTACCCGTCAAAGCCGCGACCGTCGGCGTCGACGATGCTCTCCAGTCCCCGGCAGGCTTGGCGGCGCAGGTCCTCGTAGTGGGCGCCCTGCACCACACCGAACAGCGCCTGCGGCGGCCGGGGGGCTGCTTCCGACACGCTGAGCCGGCGGTGTTCGACCAGGCAGCGCTGCGCCCAGGCGTGCGTCCGGGCCAGCGACTCCTCCTGGTAGGCGCGGGTGTTCACCAGCGTGGTCAGCTCGTCGAAAGCGAAGATGATGTCCGCCCCCAGTTGATGCTGGATGGCAATGGACACCTCGGGGGTGAAGCGGTGCGTCGAGCCGTCCAGGTGCGAGGTGAAGGTGACGCCGTCGTCATCGACGCGGGCCAACCGCTGCTTGCCCTTGGCGATGATGTCGTCGGCCTGCACCCGGCCCGGATCCTCCATGAGCACCTTGCGCAATCCCGAACCCAGCGACATGATCTGAAACCCGCCGCTGTCGGTGAACGTGGGACCCGGCCAGTTCATGAATGCGCCAAGGCCACCGGCCGCGGCGACGATGTCCGGGCCCGGCTGCAGGTACAGGTGGTAGGCGTTGGCCAGCACCGCCTGCGCGCCGAGTTCGCGGATGGTTTCGGGCAACACCGCCTTCACCGTCGCCTTGGTACCGACCGCGACGAAGGCCGGGGTTCGGATGTCGCCGTGCGGGGTGTGGATCGCACCGCTGCGACCACGACCGCCTGCCAGCTCCGCCTCGATGCTGAAGTAGGGGCCCTCGGTCACGCCCGCACTCTAACCAAGCGGGGATGGCGGCCGGCGCCGGTCGGCCGCGCGGCCACTCGGCGACAGCCGGGCATCGTGGCGACGAGAATGACATTCCCAATCCGGCAAACAAGGCAGATAATCGACGCGTGGGCCCGCCAGTGGGTCACCGCAACAAAGGAGATATCTGTGATTCGAACTTTCGGGGTCCTGCTAGGTGGCGCCGCTATTGTGGCGGCCGGACTGGTCGGCTGCTCCAGCGACACCAAATCGGAGAGTAAGACGACCGCTGACGCGAGTAAGGAGTCGACGCCGGCGGTCACCGCGACGTCCGGATCGGTAACCGCGGCCGCCGGCGCGGGCACCGCGACCGTCACCATCGACGGCCAGCCCCAGGACGTCCAGGGACAGGTGGTCTGCAGCACCGTCGGCGACAGTTTCAGCATCGCCGTCGGTGCGCAGGCCACCGGCATCGCCGTGATGATGGCCCCGGACGCCTCCAAGGTGACCTCAGTGGGTCTCGGCAACGTCAATGGCGTGGCGTTGGGCTTTCAGGACGGTGCGCCCGGCGGCACCGCCACGGCCACCAAGGACGGCCAGACCTACACGGTCAGCGGCACCGCGACCGGGGTGGACATGGCCAATCCGATGCAGCCGATGACCAAGCCGTTCGAGATCAAGGTCACCTGTCCGTAGAACGTTTGGACGAGGCGGCGGCGCTCCTGCGACGGGGCGCCGCCGTTTTCTTCCCGCCCGCGGTCCCCACCGCCTGCTCCAGCTCGGCCAGCGAGTCCTCGAGATGCCCGAGCAGCCGCTGCAGGCTCGGCACGCTGCGGCGGCAACCGACGAGGCCGAAGTCGAGGTTGTCGGCGTTGTTGGACAGCGTGATGTTGAGCGCCTGGCCATCCATCGGGATCGACAGCGGATAGTTTCCGTCGAGCCGGGCGCCGTTCCAGTACAACGGTTCTCGGGAGCCCGGCACATTGGAGATCACCAGGTTGAACGGGGGCGCGGCCGAGCCCAGCGCCGGTGACAACAGCGAGAGCAGCAGCGGAGACATGTTGAACGCCGACAGCCCCATCTGCTCCAGCTTGGGCAGTTCCTTGAAAACCGCCTTGTTGCTGCGCATCGACGCACTGACCTCCGCGAGTCGCTGCGCCGGGTCGGCGCGGTGGGTCGCCAGACTGGCCAGCAGCGCCCCGACCTGATTGCCCCCACCGGAACCGGCCTCGTCGCGCAGGCTCACCGGCACCATCGCGATGAGGGGCTTGTCCGGCAGCGCCTTCTGCTCGAGCAGATACGCCCGCAGCGCCCCACCGCACATCGCCAGGACGACGTCGTTGAGAGTCACCCCGGCGGCCTGCTTGATGGCCATCACCCGCTGGATCGGCCAGGACTGCGCGGCGACACGGCGCGCGCCGCCGATCGGCACGTTGAAGGCCGTGCGGGGAGCACCGACCGGCAGGGTCAGTTGCTGTTCCCATAACCCCTTGCGGGCCAGGTGCAGGGCTGAAGGACCCAGCCCCACAACGGATTCGGCGATCCCCAGCATCTCCCTGAGCATGGACGGGCCTGGCTTGGCCTTCCCCGGGGACCGTCCATTGGTGGCCCACGGCACCCGGATCTGGCGGTCCTGCGGGTCGGTCGCCAGCGACCGGCGCATCATGTTCATCGCGCTGACCCCGTCGACGAGGGCGTGGTGGATCTTGGTGTACACGGCGAACCGGCCGTCGTTGAGGCCTTCGACGAGGTGGCTCTCCCACAGCGGACGGTGGCGGTCGAGCAGGGTGCCATGCATCCGCGAAGTCAGTTCCAGCAGTTCGCGCACCCGCCCGGGCGTCGGCAGCGCCGACCGGCGTAGGTGGTACTCGAGGTCGATGTCACGGTCGAAGGCCCAGGTCAGGTTGGCGATGCCGCCGAGCAACTCGGCGGGATGCTTGCGGAACGTCGGCGCGACGTCCTCGCGGGCGATCAGGTTCTGATAGATGTCGCGGAGGTACTCCGGACCGGCACCTTTGGGCGGCTCGAACAACTGCAGTCCGGCAACGTGCATCGGGTGCTCGCGTGACTCCGCGAGCAGAAACATCGAGTCGACCGGTGATATCAGTTGCATTCGATGACCTGCCTCCGCTACTCCCCAAACTCCCGTCTTGAACCTTAGCCAACGCCGAATCGGGGCGATTTCGGGGCCGAAAGGCTCTGTCGGCCCAGGCCGCGTCGACGCAGTCTTGGGGCTATGACGACCGCTGTCCACGGCCGGTCGGCGGCCGCGCTGGTGATGGTCCTCGCGGCGGCCACCTGCACCGCGACGGGGTGCGCGACGGGCGCCGACCATCCTGCCGCCGTACCGGCGGCACCGCCGAGTTCAGCGACCACAAGCCCATCGGCACCGACCGCCCCGCCGTCGCCGGCAACCGTCCTGCGACAGTGGGAGGCGGTGGCAGGTGACCACTTCACGCTGTCCGCCGAGGCCCTGCAGCAGGTCTCGGAGGCCTCGGCGGCCGGTGACGAGTCGGGTCTGCGGTCGGGCTGTCAGCAGTTGCACGATGCCAATTCGATTGGGCTGCAACGGGATCTGCCCACTCCGGATCCGAAGCTGACCGCCGAACTGCAGCGGATGATCGACGACATGAACACCGCCACCCACGCCTGCCTGCGGTTCATCCTCAGCCGCAACACCGACGACGCCGGGATCTACCAGGACTACCTGGCCCGCGCGGTGGACCACCTGCAGCGGGCCAAGGTGATTCTCGACGCTGATCTGGCCGAGAAGTGATCAGCGGGGGCCACCGCCGCCACCACCCGGGCTTGCACCACCACCCGGGCGTGCATTCCAGCCCGGCATAGCGACCTCGGCCTCGGTCAACTGATCGCTGGTGTCGGGAATGACCGTCGGGACGCAGTTCATCGAGAAGCTGTCGGTGGTGTCGACAATGTCATTGCAACCGGCCAGAACCCGGGGGGCGGACTCGTGGGAGCCGGCAACGGCCACGACCGCCGGTGCCACGGCGATGGCAGCGCCCACAGCGATGAAGATCAGCTGTCGGCCGCGAACGGTAACGGTCATTCCCATGAGCACTCCCAGACGGTGTCGATATCTAGAAACCCAGGCTAGACCACCGAGGGCGCCGGCGCGCTGCTCCCGATCTCGCTGAGGTCGCTCAACCGGTAGGCCGTCACCGAGGTGTCGCCGACGGCGTAGAGCACGTCACCGATGCGAACGGTGCGAAGGACCGGTTCGTCGGTGTGAATCTCGCCGACCACCTCGATGCCGTTCGGGCCGACTCGCAGCACCTTCAGGAACTGGTCGGAGTGGTAGCCGGTCTGCGCGTCGTATCCGCTGCCTGAGACGGGCACCACCAGAAGGCCGTCCTCCGCGGTGTACAGCAACGCGTGGTGGTCGAACTGCGCTTCCGACCACGACCACTGCGAGCCGGGGTCCAGGAACTCCCGGTCGATCTGGCTCAGGTTGGTGCCGTCGCTCACGTTGAACAGCGTCGCGTGCACATAGCTGTTCCAGGTTCCGGGCTCGCGCTCCTGGCCGATCCCCAGCAGCAACCCGTCGCCGACCGACTGCAGGTAGTTGGAGAACCCGGGCACCACCAGCTCGCCCTGCAGGGCCGGGGCGGCGGGGTCGCTCAGATCGACGGCGAAGAGCGGGTCGGTCCGCACGAATGTCACCAGGTAGGCGGTGCCGCCGACGTAGCGGACCGCGTACAGCTGCTCGCCTGGCGCCAGGCCGGTCAGCTGGCCGACCTCGTCGAGGGTGGTACCGGCGGTGTCCAGGATGTAGATGCCGTTGTCGTCCCGGGTGGCGGTCGTGCCGTCGCTCCAGTGGGAGCTCGCGGTGTGGGTGGCCACTCGCAGGTAGCCGTTCTGCTCATCCATCGCGAACTGGTTGATCAGCGTGCCGGAGACCAGACCGCCGGCCTGCCAGGAGAGGTCCGATCCGGTGACGACGAAACGGTCGATCCGGGTATCGGTGGACGCACTTGTGCCGGTGTAGTGATACTCGGGGGTCGCCACGTACAGCGCGCCCTGGGTCATGTAGACGGTGCCGCCGGTCGAGGAGACCATGGCGGCCACACTGTCGGCGAAGGCCGGGCCCGCGGCCGGGCCGGCGGAATTCAGCGACACCACCGTCAGCAGCGACTGCTGGTCTGCGGAGTGCGGCCGCACGATGTCCTCGGCCCCGGCGACCAGGCCAAGATCAACCAGGTTGCCGTCGGAATCGACGGTATAGGCATGCGGCAGTGAGAGATCCGCGATCGACGGGCCCACCCGCGCGAGGTACTCGTCCCACGTTTCGTAGGTCCGGTAGGCGGTGGGCGCGGTCGGGTCGAAGCGAATGGGCTTGGCAACGACTGGATCCGCGGTGAGGTCGACAGTGTCGTCCGGTGTGACGCCGCCGTCCACGTACACCACCGGGGTGTCGGTGTAGTTCGGGGCGGGCAGATTCACCGACCGCTGCAGGACGACGTAGACCACACCGTCGATGGCCCGCGAACTCTGGTAGCCGCCGTCGAAGACCGTCTCCTTGACGACAGTGGGCGCCGTGCGATCGGTGACGTCGTACACGGTCACCGTCGTTTGCGGCTTCCAGGGACCCCAGTAGCCGTACGCCATCTTCACGTACGGTCCGTACCACCCCGAGCCGGACTGGGTGATGACGGTCAGGCGGTCACCCGACAGGTACTCGCCGACCACGTTGCCCGACAGGGTCGATTCCGAGGCCACCGACAGATCGGTCCGCACGATCGACAGCCGGCCGTTGTGCGCGACGTACATGTACTGACCGTCGTTCTCGACGAAGTCGGCCTCGTCGACACCGGACACCTGGGTGTTGGTGTCGGAGACGACGCCCGTCGTCGCATCGGTCTTGTAGTACTCCGGCCACGGTGCGTTGCCGTACACCGGAACGGTCTGGCCGAACAGGTCGCCGTACTGCTGCTTGGCGAGGTCGAGCAGGTAGGCCTGCAGTTCGTCCTTGGTGAAGTACGCGGGGTTCACCGTTTCCGTGCCGGTGGTCTGACCGGCGTTGAGGGCCGGGAAGGCGTTGAACAGGGTGCGGCGCACCAGCAGCAGGGCGCCCTCGAAGAAGTCGGTGATCGGACCGTCGGGCAGACCGGAGAGGAAGTTGGCGGCCGAGTCGAAGAAACTGGTGACCGCCACGCCGATCGACGCGATGGGTTTGACCACGGCCGGCGGTGGGGTGGTGAAGATGCTGGGAACGCTGTCCGCCGGACGGGGCGTCGCCGTGGCGACCGCGACGGCGGCGGCAGGCGCAGGAGACGCGCTGAGGCCGAAGGCCGGGACCGCGGAGCCGAGGGGTGAGGTGGTGCTGCTGTTCGACTGAACCGGGTTAGCTGACGGTGAAGCCGGCAGCGCAGTCTTGGGTTGCGTTCCCGCTCCGGAATCGCCTGGCTGATCCTGCCAGGTGCGGTGACCGGCAGCGCGGCGGACGGGCCGTGGATCGGCGCTCGGCGCAGTCGTCGGTTCAGCCGAACCGGTGGTGGCCGCCGGCTCGGCGGTCCCCCGTCCGCGATGGACTATTCCGGCGTCAGAATCGCCTTTCGGCGCAGGCCGGGAGGGCCGCACTCGGGCCGGGGTGTCGCGCGCCGGCCCCGGTTGCGGGCTGGCCACCGACGGGGAGCCGTTCTCGGCGGGCTCGGCCGCGGCGGTCCCGACGGTGTGCGGTCCGGCCAGCGACAATCCGAGCGCGAGCGCCGCGACCCCTGAGCGAGCGCCGCGCTTGGCAACCGACATCGACAGCCCCCGTCCCCGTTAATCCCTGAGATTTTGCTGAGTTCGCGATGAACCATAGCTGCGAGGCGAGTCACACGTCAATGCGACGACGATGCAGGGTGGAACAGCGCGACTGCCGAAAAGATCAGTCCTGATGGGCGCGGTTGAAGATCGGCGCCCGTTTTTCCATGAATGCAGCGATGCCTTCGACCATGTCGGGTCGGCCGAGCGTTGCGTGGAACGCCGCCCTCTCGTCTGACAAGGACTCCTGGAGCGATTTCTCCGGAGAGGTGACCAGGCATCGCAGCATTGCTGCCATGGCGGCTGCGGGCTGGGCGGCCAGTTCGGCGGCTAAGGCGATTGCGCGGTCCTTGAGTTCGGGGTTGGGCCAGACCTCGTTGACCAATCCCAAGTTCAGCGCCTCCGGGCCCGATACCGTCCGTGCCCGGAGAATCATGTCGATTGCCCGGTCGCGGCCGATGCAACGCACCAGTCTTGCGCTGCCGCCCCAGGCCGGAACGGTCCCCAGGTGAAGTTCCGGCAGTCCAATGTTTGCGCCGTCCTGAGCGGCCAGGCGGAAATGGCAGGCCAGCGGCAACTCCAGTCCCCCTCCAAGGCAATTGCCGAAAAGTGTTGCGATCCAGGGTTTACTCATGTTCTCAATGGCCGACAGGACTCGCAGCCGCTGGTCGAGGATGTGATCGACCCTGCTCCGGTCACCCAGCGCGCCAATGAGTTCTTTGAGATTCATGCCGACCGAGAAGTTCTGATCCCCCGCAGCGGTGATCACGACTGCGCGGATACCATCGTCGGTGGCGATCTCGCCAACGAGTGGCTCCAGCGTGTCCATGAAGGCGAAGGACAGGCGGTTGTAGGGTTCGTCGTCGATCGTAACGATCGCGACGGCGCCTCGCCGTTCGAAGGCAACACCGTTTTCACTCATCTCGGATCTCCGGGTTCGTAGGGGTACACGGCGGGCGGTGGCTGACGTGTTGACCTCACGCCGGCGCGGCTGGGGCACGGGTCACACCCCGAGGGCATCGCCACCTCAGCCCAGCGCCCACTGCGAGGTTGCGGCGACGACGGCACGGGTCTCAATCGTTCGGGTCATGGACACCACGATTGCGGACACGCGGCTTCGAAGTCTTGACAGTTCAAGACAAAGACCTCGCTTTGCAGGACACCCGAACTAGACGCAGCCGCTCACGGTGACCCGCTTCCCGGCGCTGGCGCACACGTCGACATCGGGCGGAGGTGGCGGCGGCACGTAGGCCGGCGGGGGTGGCGGCGCGGCGTCCGGCGGAGGTGGCGGCGGGGGCGGGTAGACATCGTTCAGCTCCGACAACGGATCGGAGCACCCACTGACGTCGACGTGCGCGCCGCCCACCGAGCCGCACACCGACGCGGCCGCGGGGGCGGCAGAGAAAGTCAGGCTCGCGCCGAGCAGCAGCATCGCCGCGCAGCCGGCACTCGCATGCCGCCCTCTGTCCAACACCCGCACTCCTTTCCTCCGCCGCAGACCTCAGCCCGCGGCGCCCTGCCCGACGGCCTGGACAGCCGCGTGCTCATGGAGGGCTTTCTGCGCTTCATAATCGACCGGTGCAAGATCGAACACGACCTGCTTGACCGTTCCGGTGAACGCGTAGGGCGCCTTGTCTTCGTACGCCCGAAGAACACCGACATACCGCCGAGCAGCGGCAGCACCCGGTTGCGTTCAGCCTCACTCCAGAACAGTTCCTTCAGTTCGGCGAGCTTGTCGGGGTTCTCGGCGGCGAGGTCACGAGCCTGGGAGAAGTCATCGGGCAGGTAGTACAACTCCCAGACGTCCTTGTCCGGGTCGTAGACACCGGGGGCGAACCGCGCGATGGTCTGCGGGGAAAAGTCCCACGGCGCCTTGTCCAGCCGTGCGCACGCCCACCAGCCGTCCTTGTAGATGGCGCGGCTGCCGAACATCTCGAAGTACTGCACGGTGTGACGTTCTTCGGCCCGTGGGTCGTCGAAGGTGTGGGCGAAGCTGGTGCCGTCCATCGACTCCTGCTCGATGCCGTCAACGCTGCGCGGCACCGGCAGTCCGATGACCTCCAGCATCGTCGGCGCGACGTCGATGCAGTGGGTGAACTGGGTGCGCGGAGTCGGGTCCGACTTGATGCGCGCCGGCCACGAGATCACCATCGGATTGCGGGTGCCGCCGAGGTGGCTGGCCATCTGCTTGCCCCACTGGAACGGTGCGTTGTTCGCGTGCGCCCAGGCTGCGGCGAAGTGCGGCGCGGTGTGCTCACTGCCGAGTTCGGCTATGCCGGCGGCCAGCGCCTGCCCGATCTTGTCCTCCAGCCCGGACTTGAGCCGGTGATCGGCGAATTTTCCGGCCACCGCGCCGGCGGCGGTTCCCACCGCGACAGCGGCCAGCAGAGTCGGCGCGAAGAGGCCGACCGCCAGGCCGACGCCCGCTCCCCAGCTCGCCCCGCGCCGGCCCAGGTGATTGCCGGTGTCGACCAGGTTGGCATTGCCGTCGGCGTCCTTGGACACCAGCACCGCGCCGCGCATGGCGAACTGCTTGGCGGCCACCTGCGCGGTCAGGGCGTCGAAATCACGTTTGGCGGCATCGAGGTCCTGGTAGGCGGCGAGGACGACGAGTGCGGGATCTTCGGCCATGACGAGTCTCCTCGAGGTCGGCTTGGGTTGGCCACCACGATAGCTGAGCGATACTGCGTGGAGCCTTGACAATTCGGTGACAACAATTTCACATTTGGAGACATGTCGGTGGTGCGCGCGACGTCGCTGTCGAACTATCCCCGACTCGTGAGCGAACTCGGCGGCGACCCGATAGCTCTGCTCCGGGGGGCCGGCATCGACCCCGCCGTGGCCGGGCGCAACGACGTCTTCGTTCCCCTGACGCGCGTCGTCGCCGCCATCGAGAACGCGGCGACTTCGACCGGAACCCGCGACTTCGGCCGCCGGTTGGCACGTCTGCAGGGCATCGAGATCCTCGGTCCGGTAGGCGTGGCCGCCCGGACCTCAGCGACCGTAGCCGACGCGTTGCGCATCTTCGAGAATTTCCTGGCGGCCTACAGTCCCGGGCTGGGATTGCGGGTGACGCCACTGGCCGATCCGCAGCGCTCGTTCATCGAGTACCAGGTATTGGACCCCGACGTGCCAACGAGCCCGCAGGTCGTCGAACTGTCACTGGGCGTCACGCTGCGAGTGCTGCGTTTCCTGCTCGGCAACCAGTTCTGCCCACTGTCGGTTCACCTGCCCCACGAGCCGCAGACCGCTGTCGCGGACTATCGCGCTTATTTCGGCTGCAGTCCGCGATTCGCCCACCGTGCAATGGGTTTCACGATCCGATCGACAGACCTGGAGTGTCCGTTAAACCCCGACGAGCTCGCCCACGAAGCCGTCGTGCAGTACCTCGCCAGCATCACCACCGCCGAACCGCGCACCGTCGCCTCGGTGCGTACGCTGGTGCACCAGCTGCTGCCCAGCGGCAGGGTCGCCCTCGACCTCATCGCCGAGCAGTTGAACCTGCATCCCAAGGCGCTGCAACGGCGGCTCACGGCGGACGACACCACCTTCGCTGCCATCGTCGACGAGGT